>Ga0099828_10000399_pt1 | contig 26347 bp, 19 predicted proteins | sample CZO8metaG_2_FD_79338 | JGI IMG/M metagenome (GOLD analysis project Ga0099828, IMG submission 79338) | Vadose zone soil microbial communities from the Eel River Critical Zone Observatory, Northern California, USA - CZOApr15con2H1.8 metaG | ecosystem: Environmental > Terrestrial > Soil > Vadose... | reverse complement strand
TCTCAGGGCAAGTGCCGCAACCGGACGGCAGCGATGGGCCGGAATTCGATCACCTTACGTTGAGAGTCGACTTCGAAGAACCATATTTGGCCGATGTGGGATTCGGCGATTCCTTCATGGAGCCGCTGCGCCTGAAAACCGGAATCGAGCAGAAACCGGATGGGCGGAGGTTCCGCATCGTTGATTTCGGCGAATCATTGCACGTGGAGAGGGCCGAGCCTGGCGGATCGTGGAAAACAGAATACTTGTTTGCGCTCAAGCCGCGGTACCTGTGGGAGTTCGCTGGGATGTGTCACTACCACCAGACCTCGCCCGAGTCTCCATTTACCCGGAAGCGCTTGTGCACAATAGCTACTCCCGAGGGACGGATCACGCTATCGGACATGAAACTGATCGTCACGCGTAATGGAAAAAAGCAAGAACGAGTGCTGCCATCAGAAGAGGAGTGGAGGGAGGCGTTGATGGAAAAGTTCGGTGTGGTACTTTAACCGCGCAGTGATCTCAGATTTAAGAATGCTGCTTCTGAAGGCTGATGGCTGACCACTGAGAGCTATTTGCCCAACGCATTCACGCGGGCGCTCAGCCGTGACTTGTAGCGCGAGGCGGTGTTCTCGTGGATTACGCCCTTCTGGATGGCCTTGTCCAGGGCGGATACGGTCTGACGATAGACCTGCTCTGCTCCCTGCTTGTCCCCCTCGGCTAAAGCTTCGCGCAGCTCGCGTAGGGCCCCGCGCAGGCGGGAGCGGCTGGCCCGGTTGCGTTCGGTACGTTTCTCGGTCTGACGGGCGCGTTTCAGCGCCGAAAAATGATTAGCCATGCTGGTCGGTTACCTTCGTTTTGCCAGAGAGATGTTCGGGTGGGTGCCGAATACGTTATTGTACGGGAGCAACTCTTGACTGGTCAAACGGATATGGCCGACGTTGTCGAGCGCCTCAAGGTCCTGATCAATTCTTCTACTCCCATCGTGATCATGGAGACGGTGGAGGAGACCCGCGCCCTTCAACTGGTGCGAACGGCCTCCGCCGACCTCAATATGGCGGTTTTCGAATGGACGATCGCCGACGGGCTAACGCGATCAGGAAGCAACTCACCCGCATTGCCATCTGGTGTGGCGCTTCAGGCGCGTATCAATGCAGCACGACATGCGGCAGATCCGGATGCGCCGGACTCAAGGCATGCTGCCATCTACAACACTCAAGATCCTGTCCAGGCACTGGCCAACTTGGAAACCATCACCCTTGAGGCGGTATTTGTTCTGAAAGACTTCCACCGCCATATGGAAGATCCGGTCGTAGTGCGGAGACTCCGCGATGTGGGACAGAAGTTTTCCACCAATCGGCGCACCGTTATCATCACCGCCCCCGCGATCACGGTCCCTCCGGAACTTGCCAGCCTGGTTGAATTCCTCGATCTACCGCTGCCTGACCACCAACGCTTGCGTCAGATCATCGACGAGACGCTAGCGAGACTGTCGAAGACTCATACATTCCAGGGCAAGCTGGACGGCATGGGCCTGGACGCCATGGCTAACAATCTTCGTGGCCTGACCGAAGAAGGGGCCGAGCGGGCCATCTCGCAGACTCTAGTCGCACGCTACGGCTTGTGCGCCGAGACGGTGACGGACGTTCTTGAGGCCAAGAAAGAATTGTTGCGGCGCTCGGAGATGCTGGATTTTGTCGAAGTGTCAGACACCATGGCCAACATAGGTGGGCTCGACAATCTGAAGCACTGGCTGGCACAGCGGCGAGGCGCTTGGGAGGATGAGGCGCGTGCGTTTGGTCTGGAGCCGCCGCGAGGCATGATCATTCTCGGCGTGCAGGGCTGCGGCAAGAGCATGTGTGCGCGGGCGGTCGCGGGCGAATGGAAATTGCCGCTGGTGAAGTTCGATACGGCTGCGGTGTACGACAAGTACGTTGGCGAAACCGAAAAGCGCATTCAGAAGGTGTTTCAGGTCGCCGAAGGTTTGGCTCCATGTGTGTTGTGGATTGACGAACTGGAGAAAGTCTTTGCCGGGAGCGGGCCGGATTCGGCGTCGGCGGATGCGGGCGTCTCGTCGCGACTTCTGGCGGCGTTCTTGTCCTGGCTGCAGGACCGCAAGGCCCCGGTATTCGTGGCGGCGACATGTAACAACGTCACGGCGCTGCCGCCAGAGTTGATCCGCAAGGGGCGCTTTGACGAACTGTTCTTCGTGGATCTGCCCAACCATGCGGAGCGCAAGCAAATCTTCGCGATTCAGTTGGCCAAAAGAAAACGCAACCCGGCAGATTTTGATTTGGATCGCGTGGCCAAGGCAGCGCATGGGTATTCGGGCGCGGAAATTGAGTCGGTCGTGCAAACGGCACTGTATGCCGCGTATTCACAGAAGCAAGCCGTGGGACGACGGAACTCCGACCCGTCCGGGCGGGTAAAAGGCCTACCCCTAAGCGAGTCTTATCTGACTTCGCAAACTCTCCTCGATACGTTGTCACAAACGGTGCCACTTTCGACTACGCGGGCGGAGGAGATCCGGGCGCTCCGTCATTGGGCGAGGACGCGGGCGGTTCCAGCCAGCCTCCCAGACGCCCAGGGAGAAGGGGCGTAATACCTACTTCTGGCTCCGGTGCGGCCGGTTCCCTCCCTTTCACTGCCTTAGGGTAAGCGCCGAGTCAACTTTAGATTGTCCACAGAATTTTTTCCTATCCCGCTGGACAACCTTAATCTTCGTGATAGGCTGAGCAAAGATTCGTTGGAGGTTTTTCTTACTCCGCTTCGCTTCTCCTCGAGTCATCGCCAAGACGGTACACGGGCCTCTCAACTCTAACCAGCCATTCGAACGCTCAACATGAGCGCCGAAAGAAAAGGAGTTAGAACAATGAAATTTGGGAGCGAAAGCACAGAAATCGAACGTCAGGTGTCCGCCACCGTGGCGGATGCTAAAATTGATCTTCCTACCAGGGCCTTCACTATACCGCTGGGTTTCCCAACTCCCACCATCAGCTATCGGGCGCGGCGAAAGGAGATGCGCGCTGCAGTGGGCCCGGGGATACCTCGGCCAACCCCCATTCCTCTCCCGCGACCGCTCCCCGGTGCCCGCGTGTTGATGTGGAAGCAGGACCCGTCGGTGCAGGAGATCGGGATTCGCAAGTCGTTTCTGCCGGGTCATATTTTCGCTGGGCCGCACGATGCGCGTCTCAACACCCAAGGCCTGCCCACCGTCACACCGAACGTATTCGATGACCTGATCGAGACGCCGGGCACGGACGCGTTCGACGCAGTACACACCTTTGCGGTCGTGCGCGAGACCCTAACCATGTATCAACGGGCCTTGGGTACTGCGGTGCTCTGGGAGTGGAACACCGGGGGGAACACAGACCCGTTAAACGTCTTTCCGCATGCCGGAGTTACCATGAACGCCTTCTACAGTCGTGCGGACAAGGCGCTCAAATTCTTCTTCTTCAACAAACCAGGCGACCCTCCCGGTCCACCCTGGAACATCTTCACCTGTCGTTCGCTGGACATCGTGTCCCACGAGACAGGCCACGCAGTGTTGGACGGGCTGAAGCCGCACTGGCTGGACTCCAGCAACCTGCCCCAAACCGGCGGGCTGCACGAGTCGTTTGGCGACCTCAGTGCCATCTTCCTGACGCTGTCGCAGTTTGACCAGGTGGAAGCCATCATTGCCCAGACCAAGGCCAACCTGCACGACAAAACGTTCCTCTCCGACCTGGCCGAGCAGTTCGGGCTCGCTTTGGGCCGGACTAATGGATTGCGCAATGCGGACAATGACCTGAAGCTGAGCGAGGTAGGCAACGAGGTGCACGCCATCTCGCAAGTGTTTACGGGTGCCATCTATGACATCCTCGCCGACATTTTCGCCTTCGCGCGGAACCCGGCGAAGAACGATGATGCTTTTGTGCTTTATGACTCTGCTCAATATCTGCGCGGCCTGCTGCTGCGGTCGATTACAGCGGCCCCCGCCCAGAATGCTACCTTTGCCGACGTAGCCAACCAGATGTTGACCATCGTGGCGGCGGACGGCAAACCGGCGCAGTACGGCACCTTCATCCGCAACCGCTTCGCGGTGCGGGAGGTACTGCACGCTACGGTGGCGCTAGACACTGAGCACAAAGCAGGTACCACCTTGGAAGCCTGGGTGACCGACCAACCCAAAACGGTACAGAATCGTGCGGGGTGTTGCGGTACCATGCGGCATCCCCAGTACCACGGCGCGGCGGAAGAAGCGCAGGCTGAACTTAAGGCGCTCAAGGCGACAGCAAGCAGGCGGGCGGCCGCTTGAGAGTCTTAGCCTGAGAGCCCAATGCCCTGGGGAACCCAACGTTCCCCAGGGATCTTCAAAGGTGGCTGATGAAGGTTTCGGTCAAACGCAGCGGAGGCTATGCCGGGGTTAGCGAGCAAATCGCATCCGTGGACACAGCCAACACGAACGAAGCCGCGGCAGGTGAGGTCGAAAATCTTGTCCGTGATGTCAATTTCTTCAATCTCCCACCGAACCCTCCGGGCCAGAAGGTGGGAGCAGACTTCCTGAAATATGAAGTGACTGTTACTGACCAGGGCCGACAGCATGCCGTCACCTTCAATGACGACGGTGCTCCCGCGACCGCGCGATTGCTAGAATTTGTTCAGCGTCTGGCGCAGCTGCAGTAGTGCATACAGGTGCTGGGAGGGGCGGGCTTTAAGCCGGGTTCTGCCACCACGGTACCATAGGCAGCATGGACTATCACCGAACTTCCCCATCTTTTGCAGCATCTGTTCGATCCCTATGATCAACTAATTGAATCGCATGGGTCGCACCATTGACTCCCTATCCAGAGCGGGGTACCCTATCCTCAATGGCAGTTGCTTGCACCTTGGGAGCGAGCACCCCGGCTGGTTCCATATCCAGAGAGAACAATCTTGCCCTGGCAAAAAGCTGGGGTATAAGTACGCCTACTATGGGGTAAATACATCTAAGCATCGGGCGAGTGCAGGGTTTGCATGCTGCCGACCCTGCGGATCGGCCCGGCCGGGCGAGGGTGCCCGTCCCACACGACAGGAGGGAAAGCGCCAGCTACTGAATGAAGAAGAGTATTGATATCAGCCACCACGTTGAGACCCTGTTCGGCACGCGAGACGAAAATCTGCACGTGCTGGAAGATGGGTTGAACATCAACATCGATTTGCGGTCCGACTCCATCGAACTGGAGGGGGCAGCGCGCGACGTAGCCCGGGCCGAGCAAGTTTTCGCCGATTACGATTTCCTGCAACGCTCCGGATACACCTTCAACAACGGCGACCTGAACAGCATGTTGCGCGTGCTGATGGCGGATCCCAAAGCCACGCTGCGGAGTTTGGCCGAGGCAGGCCGACAGCGATCGCTGGGGCGCCGCACGGTGCAGCCTAAGAGTGTCAACCAGCGCCGCTATCTCGAAGCCATCGAGAAGCACGACATGGTGTTCGGCATCGGGCCGGCGGGTACGGGCAAAACCTACCTGGCGGTGGCGATGGCTATTTCGGCGCTGCTGGCGAAGCGCGTGAACCGCATCATCCTGGCGCGTCCCGCAGTAGAAGCGGGTGAGCGGCTGGGATTCTTGCCCGGCACGCTGCAGGACAAGATCGATCCTTACCTGCGCCCGCTTTATGACGCGCTCTACGACATGCTCGATCCGGAGAAGGTCGACCGCTACCTCGAAAAGAACGTGATTGAGATCGCCCCCATTGCGTTCATGCGTGGGCGGACACTGAACGACTCGTTCGTGATCTTGGACGAAGCCCAGAACACGACATCGGAACAGATGAAGATGTTTGTTACGCGCCTGGGATTCAACTCAAAGGCGGTGATCACCGGGGACATCACGCAGATCGACCTGCCGAATGCGCGGCGCAGCGGCCTGCTGGAAGCTGTCGACATCCTGAAAGGAGTCGAGGGGCTAGCATTTGTGTACTTTGACGAGAGCGATGTCGTCCGCCACCACCTGGTGCAGCGCATCATTCGCGCGTATGACGAGCACAAGACGCGGGTGGCGGAAGAACAGATGTTGCTGCTCGACGCAAAGGGCCATACGAACGGGAAGACGAACGGGGCCGGGGAAACCACTCCCCCGCAGGAGAAGACTGCCGTGGCTCCATCGGAAGAAAACCCGGTTCGAGAGTAAGATAGGATTGATCCGTCAGGAGGGTACCCAAGGGCGCCCTCCTGTTTGTTTTGGATGCAAACGATTGTCAAGTCGCGCGAAGTCGGATTAAAACTGCCAGTAGCGTGTCATTCTGGGCGAAGCGAAGGGCCTATGCATGTCGTAAGGATCAGTAATGTATAGCTCCTGCGCTGCGCTCAGGGACGATCTGGATGCCCAACATAGGTTGAGTGAGCGAAGTAGAACGGACAACCGGCAAGATGCCGACGCTACCTGGATGGTAATTTTACGAAAACGAGTGGCAGGGCTGAGTGAATCGGCGCTGGAGCGATTTGTGGCACGTGCCAAGCGTGCTGCACGCTTGCGAGGGACGGTGAACGTGCTCGTGACCACAAGCCATGAGTTACGCGTACTGAACAGACGGTTTCGGGGAAAGGATGGGCCTACGGACGTTTTATCTTTTCCTCCAATCTTTGGATTGGTGAAAGACTTTGCCGGAGATATTGCTATTTCCGCGGACATAGCGGCCCAAAACGCGCGCCAACTGGGGCACTCGGCGGCAGACGAGGTTAGAATCCTTACGCTCCATGGCGTGCTGCACCTCGCCGGGTATGACCATGAGCGTGATCGCGGCGAAATGGCAAGCCGTGAAGAACGGCTGCGGAACGCACTGGGAGTGCCAACAGGATTGATTGCAAGAAAGCAACAAGCCGATAGGGAAAGCTTGAATCGCAGAGTGCACCAACAAGAACCGCGGAGAGCGCGAAGCAAAAGCAAATCCGTCGGAACCGCAGGCGGAGTCACCACACAGCCCCGCGCCACGAAGGCGGAGCCGAGCTCTGCTCGGCCGGGACGGCAGGGGGCGGTCGCCCGCACAGCATCGTCCCGTGTCCCACGACCAACGCGGAGGAGCAGATGATCGCGGTCGGTATAGCGTTTGTGCTTTTGCTCGGGCTGCTGGTGCTGGTCTCTTATGTCGACCGCGTATACCAGGAAATCGGGAAATTCCTCTCGCGCGAGTTCCAAGACAATATTGATGTTTTTGAACAGAAGGTCGAACCGAGGCTGCGAGTCAGCCGGGCGCGAGCATCGCTTTCGATGTCGATCCTCACCCAGCTCATCACCGCAGCGATTGCGATGCTGATCGGCTTCACTGTTTTCCGCGATCGCGCCTGGAGCGTGCATGAAATCTTGCAGGCCACGCTTACCCTGGTGCTCATCGTCATCGTATTCAACCAATTCCTGCCGTTTGTGTTTTTCTGCCGTACCAAAGGCCAATGGCTGACGCGCTGGACGCTGTTGCTTCGCATGCTCATTTACCTGGTCTTGCCGGCAACACTCGTGTTGGGGTTCCTGCAGTCCGTGACATCGCTGACCAAGGAACATGTGGAAGAGCAGCCGGAAAGCCCGGCCGAAGCAGTCGATGCGCTCATCGAGGCGGGGCAGGAGGAAGGCATCATCCATGCAAGTGACCGCGACCTGATCCAATCAGTGGTGGAGTTCAGCGGCAAGACGGTGCGCGAGGCCATGAAGCCGCGTCCGGAGATGATGGCCGTGCCGGTGAATACCACCGTAGAACAGTTTATTGAACTGCTGAAGACCAAGCCCTTCTCGCGCGTGCCCGTATACGAAGGCAGTATTCACAATATTAAAGGAATCGTTTACGCGCAGGACGTGCTACAGGTGCCGGATAGCGAAGCTCGCACACGGACTGTGGGCACGCTTATGCGTAAGGATGTTTACTTTGTGCCGGAGAGCAAACTGGGCAGCGATCTGCTCCGCGAGATGCAGAAGAAAAACGTCCGTATGGCCATTGTGGTGGACGAGTACGGCGGTGTCGCCGGGCTAGTGACGATCGAGGATCTGATCGAAGAAATTGTTGGCGAGATCGGCGATGAACACGAGAAGTCGCAGATCGTACGCGAGGGCGATCACTCCTACGTGGTGCCCGGCAGCATGGATGTGGACCGGCTCGATGAGTTGTTCGGCATCCGCCCCGAAGGTAAGGAATCGGCCACCGTGGCAGGGCTGGTCAGCGAACTGGCGGGACGAATCCCACAAAAAGGTGAAGTCGTGGAAGACGATGGCCTGCGGTTCGAAGTGCTGGACTCAACCGATCGCAAAGTCGAGCGCGTGCGGATTACCACGGTCCACCCCAGGCAGATGAAGCTGATATAGCCGTGTTGGATTGTGTGCGCGGGCGCCCTCGCCCGCGATACTTGCATCGTTGACCTAAGCGGTTAAAGCCAATATCTTCGTAGAGGCATTTTTCGCACGACTCAAAGACCGCGGAAAAACGCGCCTGCGCGACAAATCGCTGCCACAGCGGCTAAAAGCCGTCACTGATTCCGAACGGCTTTCGCGGCCCTGAAGGGCCCGCTCTTCCACGGGGCTGCACGCATGCGCCAGTTTTTCCGCAGTCTGTCAAGTCGGGCCCTCGCCATTTTTGATGGCCTTCCACTCCGGATTCGTTTGCATTCTCGGCCGGCCCAACGCGGGCAAATCGACGCTGCTGAATGCGCTCGTCGGTGAGAAGCTAGCCATCATCAGTCCCAAACCGCAAACCACGCGCAACCGCATCTTGGGAATCGTTCACCTAGCCAAGCAGACGGGGCGGACCAGCGGGCAGGTAATTCTGATTGATACGCCTGGAGTGCACAAGCCCGACAGCTCTCTGGGCCGCAAAATGATGGCGGAAGTGCGACAAGCACTGGGAGGCTGCGACCTCATCTTGGTCATCACGGACGTGATGCGAAGATGCGATCCCGGCGATGAATTCGTCCTTGACCTGGTAAAAAAATCAGGTACCCCAGCTTTTCTACTGCTAAATAAGATTGATCGGCTCGGCCGGGAAAAGGAAAAGCTGCTGGGGATCATTGACGAATATCGCAAGCGCCATCATTTCCAGGAAATCATCCCCATTTCCGCACTGAAACGTGATGGACTCGAGTTGCTTCTCGAGAAGGTCATCGAGGTCCTTCCTAAGGGTCCGCGCTATTTTCCCGAAGACCAAATCACCGACCAGCCGGCACGTTTTATGGCAGCGGAGATCATCCGCGAGCAGATCCTGCTTGATACCAAGGAAGAAATACCCTATGCGGTGACCATAGTGATTGAGCAATTCGAAGAAGGCGAAAGGATGGCACGGATTGCGGCTCTCATTTACTGCGAGCGAGAAGGGCAGAAGGCGATCCTGGTGGGCAGAGGCGGGCAGATGCTGAAGAAGGTCGGGACGGCCGCCCGGCTGGCAATCGAGCGCATGTTGGGAACCAAAGTCTTCCTGGAGTTATTCGTTAAGGTGCGGCCAGGATGGCGGCAATCCCGCGAATTCGTAGAGGGGCTCGACTGGCGGCGGCAGTTGGAGAATCTAGCAGGACCGGAAAAGGTGGTACTAAAGGAATAAGCGCAACTGTTGCGGCCCGTGTAGGATGAAGCGTACAATCCGTCTGCTTCAAGACAGCCTCTAATGGACGACATGCAACCTGCCTCCGTGCCCAAAAATTCTACTCAATGTGATTTGGAATCAGGCAAGCTGGTGCTTAAGCTGTCCGTCACACTGGCGGCCAACAGGGATGCCATTGATCCAGTTGTGCAGGGGGTTATGAGCATAGTGAAGCAGATAAAATGTGTCGATGGGCGCGAGGATGCCGTCGAACTGGCGCTGAACGAAGCGCTGGCGAATGCCGTTGTACACGGGGCTGGATCCGATCCTTCAAAGATCATCGAGTGTGATGTAGCCTGCGATGAAAGCGGTGGCATGCTGATCGTGGTCCGGGATCCCGGGAAGGGGTTTGATCCGAGCTCGCTGCCCAACCCCATCGTGGGAGAGAATGTCTATTGCAGTCATGGACGCGGCATTTTCCTAATCAATCAGCTTATGGATGAGGTGAAGTTCCTCAAGAACGGCACAGAAATTCACATGATCAAGCGGTAGGAAAGGCTTCTACCGCGGAGATTGCAGAGAATTAACCACCCGCGCCTGCGATATCTGTTCCCCTATTCCTTGGCTGCAATCCCTAAAGCCTTCATCTTGCGATAAAGATGACTACGTTCCAGGCCGAGCACTTCGGCAGTGCGGCTGACATTGCCATGGTTCTCGTCCAGCTTCTTGAGAATATAGTCGCGCTCGTAAGCGTCGCGAGCCTGATGCAAAGTAGAAAACTCGCTGCCGGCGGCTCTGCGGCTGCCATCGCGGTAAACCAGCGGTGGCAGATGCTTGCGATCGAATCGGCTGGTTGTGGGATTCATGATTACGATGCGCTCGATCACATTCCGCAGCTCCCGCACGTTGCCTGGCCAGGAATAACGCATTAAGGTTTCAATCGCGTCATCGGTGATCTCCCGCGGGCGGCGCCCGTACCTGGAGGCGAACTCCTTCATGAAATGACGCGCCAGCAGGGCGATGTCCTCCTTTCGCTCGCGCAAGGGAGGAACAAAGAACGGAATCACGTTAAGACGGTAAAAGAGATCCTCGCGGAAGTTGCCTTTGGAAATTTCTTCTTCCAAATCTTTGTTGGTGGAAGCGATCACACGAACGTCCACGGTAATGGCTTCGTCGCTGCCCACTGGAGTGAAGCGCTGCTCTTCCAGAGTGCGCAGCACCTTGGACTGGGTTTTCAAGCTCATGTCGCCTACCTCATCAAGGAAGAGGGTTCCGCCGCTGGCTTTTTGGAACTTGCCCTCTTTGTCGTCGGTGGCACCGTGGAACGAGCCTTTCAGGTGACCGAACAGCTCGCTTTCGATCAGATCCTCCGGGATGGCGGCGCAGTTCACTTCCACGAACATCTCGTCTTTCCGCAAGCTTTGAGCATGGATGGCATGGGCCACGAGTTCTTTGCCCGTACCAGACCCGCCATAAATCAGCACACGACCATTAGTCGGGGCCATGAGACCGATCTGCTGGCGCAGCGCTTTCATTGGAATGCTGTCGCCTACGATCACACTCTTGAACTGGAGTTGCTTCTTGAGGTCCCGATTTTCCTGGCGGAGTCGCTTTGCCTCGATTGCGTTCTTAATGAGGATGAGAGTCTTGTCGAGAGACAGCGGCTTTTCCAAAAAATCGTATGCGCCGAGCTTGGTGGCACGGACCGCCGTCTCGATCGTGCCGTGCCCGGAGATCATGATGACCTCCGGAGCATTTTCGAGTTCCCGGATCCGTTGCAGGGTTTCCAGACCGTCGATACCCGGAAGCCAGATATCGAGCAAAACCAGGTCGAAAAGCCGTTTGTGCAACACGTCAAGGCAGCTCTCGCCCGTTCCCGCCACTGAAGCTTTATAGCCCTCATCTTCCAGCACGCCCTTCAGCGACTGTTGGATGGCGGATTCGTCATCGACGATGAGGATGCTGTGCATGCTAACTGGCGGCGGGTGTAATGGCAGCTTCGAACGCAACCGGCAATTCCAATATAAATTTCGTGCCGAGCGGCTCGTTTTCTTCCACGCGGATGGAGCCATGGTGGTCTTCGATGATCCGATTGACGATGGCCAGGCCGAGGCCGGTACCGCGTTTCTTTGTGGAGAAGTAGGGGAGAAAGAGTTTCTCTTTCAGTTCCGGCGTGACCCCGTGTCCGGTGTCGGCAACGGTCACCTCCACGGCATCCCGACTGGCTACCAGACAGGTCGAGATTTGGATTTCACGCACCACGGAGTGCTGCATGGCCTCCGCGGCGTTGTCCACTAGATTGGCCACGGCCCGCTTAATAGCATCGGGATCGGCCATGACATTCGGCAGTTCGGGCGCGAGCAGGGTGCGCACGCGAATATTTTCCAGCCGTCCGTCGAACATTGCCAGTGCGCCTTCCACGATGGCGTTGATGTTAGCAGGCTGAGGCCTGGCAGTCGGGAAACGGGCGAGAGTAGCAAACTCGTCCACCAGAGTACGCACGGTCTCGACCGCGCCGGCTATGGTTTCGGCACAGCCGCGGATAATTCGCACCGAGCCTTCGTCCCGCCGTGTTCCGCGGTCCAGGTGACGGCGTATACGCTCGGCGGAGAGCGCGATGGGTGTCAGCGGGTTTTTGATTTCGTGAGCCACACGGCGCGCCACTTCACGCCAGGCGGCCTGCTTTTGTGCCTTGAGCAGATCCGAAAGATCTTCGAAGACCAGAACATAGCCCAAGCGACGTCCCTCATGTTGCAGACTAGCCACGGTAATGGCCACGTTGAGCTGGGCACGTGGCAGGGCCATTTCCATCTGGCTGGTATTCATGCCCATTCGATCCGCCCGGCGCAGCAGCGGCTCCAGTTCTTCCATGGCCTCCTGCGGGAATAGCGCGCCCAGGTCGAGACCTGCCAGTGAACTGGGGCCGTCTGGATCTGGACCGCCGGGATTAAACATTCGCAGGAGCGCACGATTGACATGGGTGACACGCCGGTCCGCGTCGAGCGACAGGACGCCGGTGGGAATACTTTCGAGAATCGTCTCGATATGGCGGCGTCGCTGCTCTAGAGCTATGTTGGCGGCACTCAATTCGCGGCTGGAGGCTTCAATTTGGCGCCGGCTAAGTTCCAACTCTTCAGCCATGCGATTGAAAGAGCGCACCAGATCCCCAATTTCGTCGGCGGCGCGGACTTCCACTCGGTAGTCGAGCCGGCCACGGGAGATTGCTTGCGTCGCTTCGGCTAGGGCGGCCACCGGCCGGGTAACAAGCTTGGAAAGAAACAGCGCCAGCCAGGTGGTGGCGAAAAGGACCAGCATGCTGAGCAGCGCCAGCACGCCCATGTAAGTCCGGCGCACCAGCTTCCGCTCGCGGCTGAGCTCGAAGTAGCGCTGCTGGCTGGCTTCAACTTGTCTGACCGTGTCGGAAAAGTTCTGCGGAAGCGGCATGGCCACTAGGATCATGCCGTGGTCACCCACGGGTGCAGTCGCAAGGATGTATTCCGTTTTCTCCCAGGTTAAGTGCGCCGAGGAACCGGATTCCGCCTGGTCCAGCGGAAGCTTACCCTTCAGCAGAGCCCAGGGGGCCGGGGCACCAAAGCTGGCCTCGTCATTGCCGTCGACCAGCGCCATCGCAAACCCGCCCTGTAGGGTGAGCTCGTGGCGGTGAAATTCGTTCACCGCTGCGGAGAAGCTGTGTCCGGCGAAGGCACGCTGAATATCCGGAGATGAGGCGATGGACATGGCCTCAGACCGTGCGTTCTGAGCGGCGTACGCGGAGAGTAGCGAGGCCATCGCCGCCGTGTCTTCGCGGACCTCTTCTACCGGGCGGGAGAACCATTTATCAATCGAACGGTTCATCAGCCCGTAAGCGAAAAAGAACATACAGATGACGGGCAGAATCGAAACCAGGAGTCCAACTACCACGATTCGCGTGCGGAACTTCGAGCCTACAACGCCCAGTCGGCGCTCGGCAAAAAGCTTGAGCAAATTGCGCGCGAGAACAAAACTCAGGGCGACGAAGATGAGGAAGATCAGGGCGGAGAGCGCCGCAAAAAAAAGGAGTTGCTGATTCGTATCCGGACGGAGAAATGTCAGATTAAATGCCGCCTGGGAAACCAGGATGACGAAGAGCAGGAAGATTCCGATAGCGAGCAGAATGATCGCTCGCTTGCGACCGGATCTCTTGTCGGTAATGCGAGTTGGATTGGGAGCCGCCACTCGGTCAGCAGCCCCGCGAAGTTGGGTTTCTCAAGTAGGGCGGGGCGCGTAGCCTCATTATAGCGGCAGGTCCGATAGGGGGTGAACCTACAATGTCGGCCATTACGCAGGATTCCCTACGCCACGCAATCCGTGCTGCTGATCCTGATCGCGTAGCAGTTATGAATTCACTTAAGCGAAATCAAGGACTGCAGCTAGCGGCCCCGAACGCCTCCTTCAGCGCCCGGTAGGCCGGCTTTGGGTTGTACTTGTTATCGAAGAGCAGCGCTGAACCCTTGTTCCCGCGGAAGAATGATCTTATCCAGGAGTACTTGTCGGTAAAGCCCCAAGTCTGCAAGGCTGTGCAGCCCCGATGCGAGAGACAAGTAGCAGCTATCTGACGGTAGATTTCGGCTTGCTTTAATAGATCACTGGGATTTCGGAGATTGCCACTGGCGTCGGTAGGCAGGGCGACGTCCAATTCCGTGATGTGGACTTGGACACCGAGGGCAGTGAAGCGGTCGATGTTGGCGGCGATAGAGGCCACGTCTGGCTGGAGATCGAAGATGTGCATTTGCAGGCCGATGCCGTCGATGGGTACGCCCCGGCGCTTGAAATCCTTGACCATGGCGTAAATGGCATCCGATTTGTGATTTACCCCTTCGCCCTCGGCATCGTTATAAAAGAGGAGCACATCTGGATCGGCCGCGTGCGCCCAACGGAAAGCCTGCTCGATATAAGCGGTTCCTTTACCGGCTTGGCCGATGCCGGGCCGGTCATACCAGATCGAGCTCCGGAGCTCTCCATTTTCATCCAGTGCCTCGTTGACCACGTCCCAGGCGAAGACTTTTCCTCGATAGTGCTGGACTACTTTCGTGATGTGATCCCGTAGCAACTCGGACAGCATGCCAGGATTGTAGTCCGCTCCGTTGAGCCATTCCGGATTGTGCCGGCCCCAGAGCAGGGTGTGGCCGCGGACCTTCATATCATGAGCCTGTGCAAAGTCGACGACCTGATCGCCAAGGATGAAGTTGAAGGTCTGGCGATCCGGTCGGATGGTGGACCACTTCATCACATCTTCCGCTTGCACCATGTTGAATTCGCGCGCAAGCGTACTCGCATACGCCGACTCGGAAAATTGGGAAGTGCGAACGGCGGTGCCCACCAGGATGCCATTACAGTCGGTTTCTCGGCGCAGCGATTGCGCCCAGCAAAGGGGCGCGATCATCCCAACGAGGAGCAGACCAAGCGAAAGAGAAATATCGAGACTAAGGCCACGCACGTGTGGATTCACCCGAGCTAGCCTGCCTGGGGCAGGAAGGGCTGTAAAGGGCACTTGTCACATCGGGGTTGTGATTTGAAACAGTAGTGTTTGCCCACAGCAACCATCAGTCCATGCATGTCGTTATAGATCTGAACTAATTCGGGCCTTTTTGCCCTGCTGATCGGCGACGGTGGGTGAGTCTGCATGACAGCGGTCTGAGAACTCGGTTTTCCGGCTTCGATCAAGCCCTCAGGTGCTAAAGCCCGTTTCGCTAAATGAGGCTCTGCGGCAGGGCTGAAGCCGCGCTCTCTGAAATCATGAGGGACGAAGTCTCTAACTCTTTGGCCCTTGAAATTGTCAGAGAGCGGAGCCAGCGCACGCTCGAATAAGCGCCGGATTTCTTCGTACGATGCGTTCGCCGGCAGGATTCCGTGGCGGTCGAGAATGCGTCGCGCGTAGGTGTCGCCCACGAACACCGGGTGGTTGCCGGCGTATAGAAGGATTGAATCTGCCGTCTCCGGACCGACGCCATTCAACGCCAGCAGTTCGGAGCGCAGCTTCTCGGTGGACTGAGAAAACATTCGGTTCAACGAGCCGTCGTAACGGTCGTCGAGAAATGCGACAAAAGCTTTCAGGCGCTGTGCCTTTTGCCGAAAATAGCCGGTGGAGCGGATCAGCGACTCAAGTTGCGTGAGAGGCGTGCGACGAATTCCGTCGAGGTTGAGCAAGCCGGCGCCGCGCAGACGTCGCAAGCCGCGTGCGACATTGGTCCAGGCCGTGTTCTGCGTCAGGTAAGCGCCGACGATCACCTCGAAACGTGTACGCGCCGGCCACCAGTGCTGGCATCCCCAGGCGCGGAAGAGGGCCTGATAGTAGGCACGGAGCTGTTGTTCTTTGGAGGTAGGGTTCACACTCTAGGCGTCGGTTGGCGTTGTTTTAAGTTTAAGGCAAGAACCCGTTCGGAGGTCGAGTATCAATGCAGTTTAAGCGAAGAAAAAAAACAGCCCCTCTTAACACCGGTGTTATTCTCAGCCCTAACATAATTGTTAAGAGATGAGATGCCCCGCAAGCGCAAGAGCGCCATCCCTCCTAGAAAACCCAGAGAAACTCCTATCGAACAGATGTTCCGCAAATATATGGGGCGAAAGATGACAAGCGCGGAACGGCGTTATCTCCTTAAAAGCTAGTAAGCCTCCGGTGTAGATTTCAAACTACAATTTGGCCTCGGCCCTGTGACACGCGTGAGGACTGCTATGCAACTTCGTTGGTCCGCCTTCGTACTTTCACTCAGTGCACTGTTAGCATTTAGCGCATCAGATGTGCGGCGGAGGTATGAGCTAGAGCCCGCGCCCGAGTTTCTGTTTGAACGGAGGCCGTTCAGGTCCGAGTGCGCTGATAGGACGCCCAGTCGAAATAGAATTACTGAGCGCGGAGCCCGAGCTGTCCTCGTGCCCGGCAATCAAGCGCCGTACCTGCTCACTCGTCCCGAAGAAGTTACTCTCTCGCGTGCCGATATACCTGCCCTCACTATTACAGCCGATCCATCCAACTCCGTAGCCGTTGGCGGCAGCACTAGAAGGGACTGGTCGGTACACTTCTGTGCTCAGGGCGACGGCAAGAACGAGGACGAGGCTCGCGAACGTCTTCAGAAAATCTCGATGACTCGTCTTGGCAGTATGCTGTCACTCAACGGACCCCGTTTGGGGGAAAGGCCCCAAGCAGAGGGTTTCCTCGTTGTTGACGCGCCGGCAGATGCGCCCCTAGCGATCCATGCCTCATCCGCAGCCGTCGAGATTCGCGATATGGCTGCTCCAGTGCGGGTAGCGGCGACACATGCACGGGCCACCATTCTGGACACGACAGGACAGGTAGATGCCGATGCGATGGTGGTGGACTTCGCCGGATCACGCGGCCACGTCACCTTGAGCGCAGAGGCCGAGATTAATTTGAAGATGACAGCTCCGCAGTTCGAGGGAACACTCTCGGCTTGGGCACAGCACCCGGTGCGGATCCTTGTTCCTCCAGGCTTCGTCACGCCCTTTCAGGCGATGGTGAACCGACCTCAAGATTTTATCTGCCGTGTTGAGTTTTGCTCGAAGGTAAAGCAAGAAAAGAAGGGCGGCCTGTACATATTCACCTATGCCGGCGTCAGCGGTGCCACGGCAGAACCCCTCCTGCAGCTGCGCTCGGAACAATCGACCGTTGTGATTGACGGCACGGACAGAAAGAAGTCGGATCGATTTTGATAGACCGTTATCGCAGTGGTGATCAGGTCGGGAACCCTATACTGCCTGAATACCGAGTTCGGAGAGATTGCGTCGAGTACGCTGAGACTGAGGCGAGTTGGTTTCTCTCACCAAAGGTCATGTCCCACAGAAGCCGGTGCGAGCGTCAAAACGCCAAAGTCGGCCAATAGCAAGGCAAGTGTAGAACACTGCAAGAGAATTCCAATTTCTCCGTAAAGTACAGGTACCAAAGTTACTGGTGCCGTAACCCGTCTGCGTTGACAATTTGTGTCATCGCGAAATGCGCTGCAAGTCTCTCCCCTGCAAGTCAGCGATCTCGCGCAAGCGAAACGAAATTAAACATATCTCTCTGCCGACCAGATAGGAGATCGAGCTATGTCTCAACGGCTGGGTGATCTTCTCGTAAAAGAGAAGGTGATTACCCCAGAACAGTTGGCACAAGCAACGAAGGTTCAGAAGGAGACCAACTGTCGCCTGGGCTCAGCCCTGGTGAAGCTGGGATTCCTCACGGACGAAGACGTCACGAACTTCCTCTCGAGGCAGTACGGCGTACCCGCCATCAATCTCTCTTATTTTGAAATCGACGCCTCGGTCGTAAAGCTCATTCCCTTTGAGACCGCCAAGCGCTACCAGATTCTGCCGCTGAGCCGCGTGGGCGCTTCCTTAACCATCGCCATGGTCGATCCCACGAACGTGTTCGCCATGGACGATATCAAGTTCATGACCGGCTTCAACATTGAGCCGGTGGTAGCTTCGGAAAGTTCAATCCAGGAAGGTATTGAGAAGGCGTACGGCAGCAGTAAGGAAGAAGAGCTAGAGCAGGTCATGCAGTCGATGACGGAGATCAGCGATGCCGACGTCGAACTGCAGGGCGAAGAACAGCAGATGGACCTCTCGGAGCTGGAGAAAGCGGCCGACGAGGCGCCCATCGTCAAGCTGGTGAACCTGGTGTTGACCGATGCTGTAAAGCGGGGGGCCAGCGACATCCACATGGAGCCCTACGAGAAGGAATTTCGGGTGCGGTTCCGTATTGATGGCGTGCTCCAGTCCATCATGGCGCCGCCTCTGAAGCTGAAAGATGCCATCACTTCTCGCGTGAAGATTATGGCGAAGCTGGATATCAGCGAGAAGCGCCTGCCGCAAGACGGCCGCATCATGCTGAAGATGAATATCGGTGGGCGGAAGAAGCAACTGGATTTCCGCGTCAGCACGCTGCCTACGCTCTGGGGCGAAAAGATTGTGCTGCGATTGCTCGACAAGGAAAACCTCCGCCTGGACATGACCAAGCTGGGTTTTGAGCCGGACTCGCTGGTCAAGTTCGAAAAAGCCATTCTCAAGCCCTACGGAATGGTGTTGGTTACCGGACCCACGGGATCGGGCAAGACGAACACGCTGTACTCCTCCATTGCGCGGCTGAACACGCCGGATACAAACATCATGACGGCTGAAGATCCGGTCGAGTTCCAGTTGGCCGGCGTCAACCAGGTGCAGATGAAGGAGCAGATCGGGTTGAACTTCGCGGCTTCCTTGCGCGCCTTTCTACGGCAGGACCCCAACATTATTCTCGTGGGCGAGATCCGCGACTTTGAAACGGCGGAAATTGCCATCAAAGCCGCTCTAACCGGCCACCTCGTGCTTTCCACTTTGCACACCAATGGCGCTCCGGAAACCATTACACGACTGATGAACATGGGTATTGAGCCATTTCTGGTGGCGACCTCCGTGCACCTCATCTGCGCACAGCGCCTAGTACGCCGCATTTGCCGGGAGTGTGCGGAGACCGTCGAAGTTCCTTACCAAACGCTGCTTGAGGAGGGATACGGGCCCGAGGAAGCGAAGACGGTGAAGATCCAGAAAGGGCGCGGCTGCGGGACTTGCAGCAACACCGGTTACAAGGGGCGCACAGGCCTTTACGAAGTGATGGAGGTGGATGACGAAATCAGGGAACTGGTTCTGGTGGGCGCATCCGCTGTGGAGCTTAAGAAAAAAGCTATCGAGCGCGGCATGATCACCTTGCGGCGCAGCGGGCTCACCAAGGTTGCGGCGGGTCAGACCACGCTGGAGGAAGTGGCCCGCGAAACGATTCACTAGAGATTTTGACACAGGAAAGGGAGAAACTATGTCGCTTTCACTTAGCGATCTTTTGAAACGCATGCTGGAGATGCAGGGCAGCGATCTTCACGTCACCACCAACTCACCGCCGCAAGTGCGGGTGCACGGGCACCTGGTTCCCTTGGACTTGCCGCAGCTGACACCGGCCGAGACCAAGCAACTCGCCTACAGCGTCATGACCGATTCCCAGAAGCATCGCTTCGAGGAAAATATGGAGCTGGACTTCTCGTTCGGCTTGAAAGGTCTGGCGCGTTTCCGCGCCAACTTGTTCAACCAGCGCGGAGCCACAGCGGCAGTTTTCCGTCTGATTCCATTTGAGATCAAGTCATTCAACCAACTCGGCCTGCCCGCCATCGTGAGCAAGCTCTGCGATAAGCCGCGCGGGCTGGTGCTGGTGACGGGACCGACCGGATCGGGTAAATCCACTACTCTGGCGGCCATGATCGACAAGATCAACACCGAGCGGCACGATCACATCCTCACCATTGAGGACCCGATCGAGTTCGTGCACATGAACAAGAACTGCGTGGTGAACCAGCGCGAACTGCACGCCGATACCAAAAGCTTTGCCGACGCACTGCGCGCCGCGCTCCGCGAAGACCCGGATGTCGTGCTGATCGGCGAAATGCGCGACCTGGAGACCATCGAGTCGGCGCTGCGCATTGCTGAAACCGGACACCTGACATTTGGCACGTTGCACACCAATTCAGCGTCCTCCACCATCAACCGGATCATTGACGTTTTTCCGTCGCACCAGCAGCCGCAGATACGTGCGCAGTTGTCGCTGGTGCTGGAAGGCATCCTTTGCCAAAGCCTGTTGCACAGGGCGGATAGCAAGGGTCGCGCCATGTGCATGGAGGTCATGGTGCCGAACGCGGCTATCCGGAACCTGATCCGCGAAGACAAGATCCACCAGATTTACTCAGCTATGCAGTCTGGCCAGGACAAGTTCGGAATGCAGACATTCAACCAGGCATTGGCGACAGCGTACTTCCAGAAGCAGATCACACTGGAAGTGGCGGTCGCGCGCTCTAGCAACCAGGACGAACTGCAGGAAATGATAGCTCGCGGTGCAGGTCTGAACCGGAACAGCGGCGGCGCTGGAATGGCGAAAGCCGCAGTACCAAAGCGCTGAAGCGATTGAAGGTGGAATGAGCTTGTCCGTCGCTCTCACTAGGACGGAATAGACACAGGAGGGAACCGGCACTGGGCCGTCGAGTGCCGGAAAGCAAGCAGGGAAGCGAGGAGAGGTTTACTTATGCCAGTTTTCACATTTTCAGGTAAGAACGCATCCGGCCAGAAGGTTTCCGGGGAGCGGGTCGCAGTAAACAAGCAGGTGCTGATATCCCAACTGCGCCGTGAGCGGATCACTACAGGCTCCATTCGGGAGAAGGGGAAAGAGTTCTCTCTCCCCACATTCGGCTCGGGGAAAGTCAAGACCAAAGACATCGCCATCTTTTTCCGGCAGTTCTCAGTCATGATCGATGCCGGTCTTCCTTTGGTGCAGTGTCTGGAAATCCTTGCCGCCAACCAGGAGAACCCGGCCTTCCAGAAAACATTAAACGGAGTGCGGACCACGGTCGAGGGCGGCTCGACTCTGGCCAACGCCATGCGTCAGTATCCCAAGGTCTTTGATGACCTGACTACCAACATGATGGATGCCGGCGAGACCGGCGGTATTCTAGACATCATCCTGCAGCGCCTGGCGCAGTACGTGGAAAAGGCTGTGAAACTGCGCTCTGCCGTGAAGTCCGCGTTGATCTACCCGGTCGCGGTGGTCTCGATCGCTATCCTCATTGTTGGCGCGCTGCTCAAATGGGTGGTGCCCATATTTGCCAACCTGTTTGTCGGGCTGGGCGTAACCCTGCCCCTACCCACGCGCATAGTCGTTGGGCTCAGCGCCTTCGTGGGCCAGTTCTGGTGGTTCTTCATCGTGGGTGCGGTGGGCATGGTATTTGGCATCAAGCAAGTACGCAAACATCCCCGGGGGCGCTACTACTTCGATTACATGCTCCTGAAGCTGCCCGTGCTCGGCCTCCTGCTGCGCAAGATTGCCGTGGCCCGCTTTACCCGTACGCTCGGTACCCTGATCACCTCCGGCGTGCCTATCCTGGAAGGTCTGGCCATCACCGCAAAGACTTCCGGCAATGCGGTGCTGGAAGAGGCCCTGATGAAGGTGCGCAAAGCCATCGAGGAGGGCCGCACTATTGTCGATCCGCTGAAGGAATGCGGGGTCTTCCCCAACATGGTAACGCAGATGATTGGCGTCGGCGAAGCGACAGGCGCCATGGACTCCATGCTGCAGAAGATTGCCGACTTCTACGAAGACGAAGTCGACTCGGCTACCAGGGACATGTTGGCCATGTTGGAGCCGATCATTATCGGCGTATTGGGCGTCGCCATCGGCGGCATCGTGATCTCACTTTACCTGCCGTTGTTCTCGATGATCGCCAAGTTGGCAGGTTAGGCAAAACTGCCGAAGAGTAAGGCCGTGCGGGATCTCGGTCACGGCCTTTTCTCCGGCCACGAAATTTCCTGTCAGAACGCTGGACTGCGAGTTTTCTCCTGAACCGCGTTCACTGGAAGACGGCGTACAGAAATCTGGATCAGGCATGCAATCGACGTTCGATGAACGGAACTGGCTGGCGTGGCTGGTCAAGGTCCGCATCATCATCCTCACGTTCCTGCTTGGAGTCGAACTCGCGGTTGCCCAGTTCACGCCCACGACGATTCCCCTGTGGCTGTTCATCAGTACGGTCGTGCTGTGGTACACGTTGTCTCTTTTCTACGTTCTGCTGCTCTCGGTCTGGCGTGAGTATCGGGTGCAGGCTCTCCTGCAGGTACTTACCGATCTGGCCATGGTCACGCTGGTTGTCCATGTAACCGGCGGGGTCGACAGCTCGCTGAATTTTCTTTATCCACTGGTCATCATTGTTGCCTGCATCCTGCTGCCTCGAGCATGGGCATATTTGGTCGCGGCAGCGGCTTTTATCCTGTACGGCGCCATCCTGGAGGCGAATTACTACGGGCTGATTCCGTCGTACTCTACAACCCATCCCGGATTGAAGTCGCTGCAGGCGATCATTTTCATCAACCTCTTCGCATTTCTCGCAATCGCCTACCTTGCCGGCTTGCTGACAGCCAAGCTACGCCAGGTGGATGTTCAACTAAAACACGCCAGCGGTGCGCTGGAGAACCTGCAAGCGCTGCACGAGAATATCATTCAGTCGATCAGCGGCGGCCTGATCACCACCGGGCTGGACGGCCACATCACGCTCGTCAATGCGGCAGCCCAGAAACTGCTGGAGTGGCCGGAAAGCGACCTGTTGCACAAGCCGGTGAACGCATTATTTGTGGATGCTCTGCCCAGTGTCGGCTCTGAGCGGGTACACAGCGAAGTACGCTTTAACGCCCCGAATGGTTTTCGCAAAACTCTCCGGGTAATGGTTACCGCCCTGAGCGTACCCGGGCGCGGCACTCTGGGCCTGGTCTACACCTTTGACGATCTGACAGAGATCCGGCGTCTGGAGCGCGAAGTGCGCATGCAGGACCGGCTGGCGGCCGTCGGACGCTTAGCCGCGGCTATTGCGCATGAGATTCGTAATCCGCTCACCTCGATCGCGGGATCAGCGAGCATGCTCTCTGGAATCCCCGCTTTGAGTGAGGAGCACCGGCAGCTGCTGGAAATCGTGACTCGGGAGTCGGAACGGCTGAACAACATCATCACTGATTTCCTAGCCTACTCCCGCGGCAAGCAATACCACTTCGACAAGGTAGATCTGATGCCACTGCTCCGAGATACGCTGACCCTGCTCGAGCACCGGCTAGTCGCGGAAGGATCGGGTATCCGCATCGAGCGGCACTTTGCGGTGAAAGAAGCGTGGGTGCTGGCTGATGGCGACAAAATGAAACAGGTCTTCTGGAATTTTTGTGAAAACGCGGTGCGTGCCATGAAAGGCGGCGGAATCCTCACGGTTTCGCTGGAATTGTGCGGCCAGGACTGGCAAATAGACTTTGCCGACACTGGCGCGGGTATCAGCCCGCAGCAGACGGAGAAGATCTTCGAACCTTTTCAGTCGCAGTTCGAGGGTGGGACGGGTTTGGGCCTGGCTATCGTGTACCAGATCGTGCAGGCCCATGACGGCAAGGTGTGGGCTCGCTCCCGGGCTGGGGAGGGGACGACGTTCGTGCTGCGCTTGCGCGGCATTGCTGTCGAAATGGAGCAGGCAAACGGTCCGCTGGCTGCTTCGAAATATCTAGACCAGCGGCAGAACGTCGGCGCGGATACGCCAGCAGATGCTACAGGAGAGAGAGTGCATGGCTAACATCCTGGTCTGCGATGACGAGCGCTCGATCTGTGAACTGCTGGATATTGCTTTGCGCCGGGAAAATTATCGCGTAGAGACCGTGAACTCCGGCGAGGCCGCCAAGCGCAAGATCGATGGAGCGCTGTACGACGTGATCGTAACCGACATCAAGATGCCCAACATTGATGGCATCGAGGTGCTGCGCTATGCGCACCAGGCTTCCCCGGATTCGGCCGTGATCCTCATCACTGCAGTGGATGACCTCGAGGCGGCGGTCGACGCGGTGAAGGCCGGCGGGGCATCGGATTACATCCGTAAAAGTCCAGGGTTGGTCGACGAGATCAAGCTGGCCATCAACCGTGCCATGGAGAAGGTTGCACTCAGCAAACAGAATTTCGCTTTACGGCGCGATGCCGCGACCCGCAATTCGCTGGATAACATCATCGGCGTCAGCCCGGCGATGGAGAAGCTGAAGCAGACCACTCGCACCGTGGCTTCCACCAACAGCACCATTCTGATTTACGGCGAGAGTGGTACGGGCAAGGAGCTGGTGGCGCGGGCCGTGCACGTGTGCTCGCCGCGCGATACAGAGTCTTTCGTCTCCGTCAACTGCGGCGCCTTTCCCGAAACCCTGCTAGAAAGCGAGTTATTTGGATACGTGAAGGGCGCATTCACCGGGGCCAACCAGAACAAGCGTGGCTTGTTCGAGGTGGCCGGCGGCGGAACCATCTTCCTCGACGAGATCAGCGAGATGACGCTGCCCATGCAGGTGAAGCTCCTGCGCGTGCTGCAGGAACGCACCGTGCGGCCGGTGGGGGGCACGCGCGAAATTAGCACTGACGTGCGCGTGATTGCCGCCACCAATCGCGATCTGGACGGTCTGGTCGCAGAGAACACGTTTCGCGAAGACCTTTACTACCGGCTCAGCGTGATTCCGATCCGCGTGCCGCCCCTGCGCGATCGGCGAGAGGACATTCCGCTGCTGGTCAATCATTTTCTGAAGAAGTACGCGCCCGCGGCAGGGAAGAGCATCTTGCGGGTTCACCCGCAAGCTTTGGACTCACTGTGCGGATACGAGTGGCCGGGCAATGTGCGCCAACTGGAAAACACCGTCGAGCGTGCCGTCGCGCTGGAGATGACTGACGAGCTCCACGTCGAATTACCTGCGGAGCGGCCGAAGACGAAAGCCGCGGGGGCAAACGGAGGCGCAGCGATGCCGGGAGCGCCTTCCGCATCCGGCGCAATCCTGCCCGAGGGTGTCGATATGGAAAAATATGTTGCCCAGATCGAACGCTCACTGCTGCAGGCGGCTCTGAACCGCTCGCATGGCGTGCAGACCCGCGCCTCCGAACTGCTGGGAATTTCGTACCGCTCATTCCGGCACTTGATGAAGAAGTACGATGTATAGCTGCTAGCTTTCAGTCATCAGCTCTCAGTTCTCAGCTCCCATTAGCCGTCAATTCTGAGCGAAGCGAAGAACATGTGTATTTGGATTCGGCTCGTGCTGGCCTTCGGCCACCAAGTCGAGCGCGGCATAGTCGTGGGTTTCGGCTGACTGGCGCGCCTTTTCGTGGGCATGAAAATGCGAATCTTCGTGGCAAATTCGTGCGATTGAAGCCCCGGTCGCGGGGACGGCTATACTAATCACAATCTTCCCATGCGTTACGGTCTGCGATTCTTGTGGAACGCTACCCGCGGCCACCGCCTGGCCCCGTGGCGTAGCCCGTATCTTCTATGGCGCATCGAGACCTATTGCGGCGTGAAAATGCAGCAAATCGGATTCCTGGAGTTCTGGGAATTCATGTGGCGCGAGCGAAACAATCTTTGGCGTTTTCTGAAGTGGACGGGCGAGATGGAGCGCTATGTCCACCCAAAACCGAAGGGAGTATAGGGATCGCCAAACTGTCGGGTGATCTCAGGACCAAAATCTCCTGGGACACAGAGTGAGGCAACCGAGGCGACTATTTATTGCCCGTTGCCACGGCCGCCGCATCTTCCACGATGATATTCACATCGCTGCCCTTGCCCGCTCCGAGAACCTGAGCGGCAGCGGCGCGATTGGCCGCGATCTCGAGAAAACCCATGCTGCCCAGGATTCCGAAGACCTCGCCAGGGGCGCCTTGCGAGTACGCGCTATACATCTGCGTGATCTCTCGATTTCCAATAATGATCTTGAAATGTGGGGGTTGGGCCTGGAATAGCGCCGGAGCGTCCTGGGCTGCGATGTTGGTGATGAGATTGCCGAAACGGTCAACCTTCAGCACCACGCCGCGCAGCGTCTGGTCATCGGCTGGCTGTGGCTTCGGAGGCGAGAAGCGCACATAATCATCGATCTCCGCCCCAAAGCGCGACGGATCCACTCCCTTCGACAGATACGCGACAATCGGGGCAAAAACATCGCGTGCGTGGAAGGTGTTGCTAACCGGCTGAAGAAAATAATGGTCGGCCGTAACATGACGCACTGAGAGACGCTCCTCGCGGTCATAAATCAGCGAGAGCACGCCATTGTCCGGCGCCACGAAAAAATGGCGCTCGCTCGTCACCAGAATTGGGCGGCGCGCCGTTCCCACGCCCGGGTCCACGATCACCATGTGGATAGTGCCGGAGGCGAAGTAGGAATAGGCCTGCGAAATGGTAAGCGCTCCGTCCAGCACATCGAAAGCCTGTACGGAATGGCAAATGTCCACGATCTTCGCATCCGGGACGATGTCCAGGATGACGCCCTTGATGGT
>Ga0099828_10000393_pt1 | contig 26649 bp, 18 predicted proteins | sample CZO8metaG_2_FD_79338 | JGI IMG/M metagenome (GOLD analysis project Ga0099828, IMG submission 79338) | Vadose zone soil microbial communities from the Eel River Critical Zone Observatory, Northern California, USA - CZOApr15con2H1.8 metaG | ecosystem: Environmental > Terrestrial > Soil > Vadose... | reverse complement strand
TACTTTCCACGCGTGCGAAGAAAGACCAAGCATGTAGATATTTGCGCCGGAACAAAAAATGCGGTTCTTCGCGCTGGTAATGACCACCGAGCGGATTTCCGGATGTTCAAAGCGGATGCGCTGCAGCGCGTCGTGGAGTTCGATGTCCACTCCGAGATCGTAGGAATTCAACTTCAGTTTGTAACCGGGCCGGATTCCGCCGTCTTCGGCCACGTCCATGGTCAGCGTGGCGACCGGGCCGTCGAAGGAGAGCCGCCAATGTTTGTAGCACGAAGGATCGGTTTGAAAATCGAGCGCTTCGGTCTTTCCCTGAGACTCATGCGTTGCGACAACGTCCACAAATTCCTCCTACTGCAAATGAGCCTGCAAAGCCGTTTTCAGCCTTGAAAGACTTTGTTCCACGGAAGAGCTCGAAGTATCCAGAACCATATCCGCTCTTCGATAGAGCGGCTCGCGAGCTTCCAAGATTTTTCGCAGATCGTCCATGGCCTGATCGCTCGCGGCCATGGCTCGAAGATCGCCCTGGGCGATAACGCGGGATATGTGCTCTTCCGGTTGCGCTTTGATCCACACGGTGTAACAGTGGGCCAAAAGAAAATCGTAGGTTTCTTTTTCAGAGACCACGCCACCACCGATGGAAAGCACCGCGGGCCGCGGCTCCCTTAAGATGCGTTGGAGGGTGCGCTTTTCGATCGCGCGGTAACCGGATTGGCCGTACAGAGAGAAAATTTCCGCGAGAGGCATCCCCGTTTCTTTCTCAATTTCATGGTCCAATTCGATAAACGGAACGCGGGAATCCTCAGCCAGACGCGATCCCAGGGTCGATTTTCCCGCGCCGCGCAACCCGATCAACGCGATACGCTTGCGCCGCAAAGTTTCGTCCGCGCCGAACTCGCGCATCAGACGAACTACAACTTCCTCGAGGCGATGAGCAGGAATCCGCTGGAGGAAACGCCGAATCGTTTGTTTCTCGGCCTGTTCTTCCACGCGGGGCGCAAACAATTCCGCCAGGGAAACGTTCAGGACTTCGGCGATTCTTCGCAGAAGCAAGATCGAGATGTTTCCCTCACCGGACTCCAACTGCGCCAGATGGCGCTCCGAAACGTCGGCTTCCTGAGCTACCATTTTGCGGGTCACGCCGCGGCGATTACGAAGCTCTCGAACGCGCGTGCCGACAAACAGCAGAAACTCACGCTCGCGAATGGGAGCGCCGCGCCGGGGAGACGCAGACTTGGAGGCGACGCTGGTAGAGGTGGCCATGGTGTGAAAGCTAACATGCAGTATACTACAGGTCACAGACGGAGGTCAAGTACTCATGGAGGACTAAAGTTCTCTCCAGGACGGGCCGATTTCCAGGGTGCGGCAATGTCATGTAAACCATTTACAATAAATTCTTTGCAGATGTATTGCTCGTACGAATATTGCGAACGGGTTCCCGAATTCGGGCGTGTAATATGCAGTATTATGCCGCAGAAGGATTTGTTGCTGTTACAGCCAAAACGCTGCAGGATTCGGGGTAATCTGGAGTCCGTTGGTGGAGGAATACGGATGAAGCTGCCTAACTACGTTTCCGGAGAGTGGAAAGAGGGCGCGGGTGCCGGCGAGCCGCTGGTTGATCCCGTCACGGGAGAAGAATTGGCCCGCATCTCATCGCAAGAAATTGGCGTTGGGGCGGCACTCGAATTCGCAAGGTCGCACGGTGGAGCGGCGCTGCGGCAACAGACTTATCGAGAGCGCGCAGAAATGCTCGGGAAGGTTGCCGAAGTAATGACCGCGAACCGCGAGGAATATTTCCGCATATCGCTTCTGAATTCCGGCGCGACACAGGCAGACGCGTCGTTCGACGTGGATGGAGCAATCTACACGATGAAGTACTACGCCAAGATCGGCAAGGCGCTGGGGGAATCGAAAATGCTGAAGGAGGGCGGCATCCTTTCCCTTTCCAAAACCGGCGAGTTCGCGGCACAGCACTTCCTCGCGCCGTCCAAGGGCGCCGCCGTCTTCGTCAATGCATTCAATTTTCCGGCGTGGGGCCTCTGCGAAAAGGCTGCGCCCGCGCTGCTCTCCGGAGTTCCCATCCTGGCCAAGCCTGCTTCGGCGACGGCCTGGCTGACGCACAGAATCGTCGAAGACATCGTGAAGTCGGGAATCCTGCCGGCGGGAACAATCTCGATCCTTTGCGGTTCCGCGCGCGATTTGCTCGACCACGCCGGCGAGAGCGACATCGTTTCCTTCACGGGATCCGCGGACACGGCGATGCGGATTCGCGGCCACGAAAACATTTTGCGCCGGTCGGTTCGAGTAAACGTGGAAGCGGACAGCATCAACTCCGCCATTCTCGGGCCGGACGCCGCTCCGGGAACGGACATTTTTGACTTTTTCGTGAAGGAGGTCGTGCGTGAGATGACGTTGAAGGCCGGACAGAAGTGCACGGCCATACGCCGGGTGCTCGTCCCGCGCCAACATTTCCAAGCCGCGGGCGAAGCGATCGCTGCGCGATTGAGTTCCACTCAGGTGGGAAATCCGCGGAATCCGGAAGTGAAGGTGGGACCGGTGGTGAACAAGACGCAGCAAGCCGCTTGTTTCGAAGGGTTGCGGCGTTTGAAACAAGAATGCGAAGTCGTATTTGGCGGCGACGAGAAGTTCCAACCGATCGAGGCTGACGCGCAGAAGTCCTCCTTTGTGCAGCCAACGCTTCTGGGATGCAAGAACGGACTGGATGCGAAGTACGTGCACGACGTCGAAGTGTTTGGTCCCGCAGCGACGCTTGTGGCGTACGACAGCCTGGAGAATCTGATCGCGATCGCGCGCCGGGGTTTGGGTTCGTTGGTTATTTCCGTTTTCTCAAATGATCCGGGTTTTGTTCAAAATGTTGTGCTCGGAATCGGGGACCTGCACGGCCGAATCCTTGTTGTCGACTCTTCGGTCGGCAATCAGCACACAGGCCATGGCAACGTGGTCCCCAGCTGCTTGCATGGTGGTCCCGGCAGGGCTGGCGGCGGAGAAGAACTTGCCGGGCTGCGAGCGCTTCTGCTTTACCATCGCCGCTTCGTGGTGCAAGGGCCGTCTGGGCGACTTGCCGAGTTGGCAGGCCTATCGGTTGACACCAGCCTCTTCTATTCCTAAATAGATTCTGTCCCTACGGGGTGCCTAGCGAAGAGCCGGGAAAAGGGTTGACAGGGACGCCTGGTTCTCAGCTCGTCGCTGGAACAATTCTTGAGGACGGAGACGGCAATCCGCAGCTTGAAGTGCTGAATACGGTGACATTCGAAAATTCACGATGGAAAGACGAAACAAACGCTGCGCGCGTGCGTCATTTAAATGGATGCAGGCTGGGCACAAGCCTGGAACGCTTGGTGGAGCTTGCAGCGAAGGCCCAGCGGCGGAGCTGATTAAGAAGAAGGCAAAGTCTTTCCGGCCCAGCGCTGTCGCACGGCGGCCAGAAATTGCGCCTTGTCCTTCTGGATTTGACGGATAAGCGCCTGGTTTTCGGTATCCTCGTGCGCGGCGGCCCAGAGCACCATTTCCGTAAGGACGGGTGCAAGATCGAGTCCTTTGGCGGTGAGCAAGTAAAAGAGTTTTCGCCCGTCGGAGGGGTCTGGTTGGGTGGCGATGATTCCATGAGCGATCAATTTTCGCAGGCGATCCGCCAAAATGTTTGTAGCGATTCCCTCGTAGGAATCCAGAAATTCCTTGTAGGTCCGGAAGCCCCGGAGCATCATGTCGCGAATAATCAGCAAGGACCAGCGGTCGCCGAGTATTTCCACGGAGGCATTCAGCGGACACCCCGAGCGCCATTTTGGACTCGGCTTCTTCTTTGGCATATTTCCACAATAGCATTTTTCACTTGCTTTTTGCAAGTGAGATGGGCAGACTGACTTTCCATGCCAGGATTTTCAGCCGGGAATTGCAAAGCGGGAGATGGAAATGAGCAAAGCCAAAATGAAGAAATCCACTTCGCTGCAACTTGAGGCGCCGCGCTTCGAAAACGGCAAGGCTTTAGTCATCGCGGGCTTGCGCAGCCGGTACACGACCGAAACCATGAACAGCATTCCCGCCCAATGGGAGCGCTTTGCACCTCACATCGGCAAAATCCCAGGTCAGGTGGGCCATGCGGCCTACGGGACGTGCTGGAACTTTGCGGGAGGCATCGAATATCTGACCGGAGTTGAGGTCTCCAGCTCCTCCGGCATTCCCGGTGAATTCAATGTCGCGGACATTCCCGCACAAAAATACGCTGTTTTCCCCCACCGTGAACACGTATCCAAACTACGTGAAACGCTCGATGCCGTCGGAAGTGTATGGCTTCCGGAATCTGGTCATGAAGTCGCTCGCGGTTCCGCTGAAACGCCAAGCTTTTTCGAGCGTTATTCCGAGGAGTTTGATCCGCGGACCGGAATGGGCGGCATGGAGGTATGGATACCAATCAAATCGTGAGGGGACCCAAAAGACGTTTTGAGGCAGCAAAATCAAGGGTACGCTTCTCGAGCGGCCTTACTACGAATGGGAGGAGTGACAGATGAGCGGAGTACGAGTACTGGTGGGCACACGCAAGGGCGCGTTCGTGCTGACGGCGGACGGCAAGCGCGAACGCTGGGATGTAAGCGGACCTCATTTTGCGGGCTGGGAGATCTACCACGTCAAGGGATCACCTGCTGATCCAAATCGCCTGTTCGCGTCGCAGACCAGCGGCTGGTTCGGGCAGATCATTCAGCGGTCCGATGACGGGGGCAAAACCTGGACGCAGCCCGGGACGCCACCAGGCGAGCCAACCACTGGGCCAGACGGGATGCCCAAAGGCGAGAGCAATAAGTTCAAGTACGATTCCTCCTCCGAAACCGGTAAACCACTCACCACTCATCAGTGGTACGACGGGACGCAGCACCCGTGGGAATTCAAGCGCGTCTGGCATATCGAGCCTTCGCTTACCGATCCGGACACGGTGTATGCAGGAGTGGAGGATGCTGCGTTATTCCGCTCGAAGGACGGCGGCAAGTCGTGGCAGGAACTCTCCGGCTTGCGCGGTCACGGCACGGGGCCTAAGTGGCAGCCGGGCGCGGGTGGGATGTGCCTGCACACGATCGTACTGGACCCGAGTAATCCCCAGAGGATGTTCATCGCCATCTCGGCGGCAGGCGCATTCCGGACCGATGATGGAGGCAAGACCTGGCGGCCCATCAACAAGGGACTGAATTCCCCTTACATTCCCGATCCGACCGCCGAGGTGGGCCATTGCGTCCACCGCATTGCGATGCACCGGTCGCGCCCGGGTGTACTGTTCATGCAGAAGCACTGGGACGTGATGCGCAGCAACAACGCCGGCGACTTGTGGCAAGAGGTCAGCGGAAACCTGCCCACCGATTTCGGGTTCGTGATTGACGTGCACGCGCACGAGCCGGAGACGGTGTATGTCGTGCCGATCAAGAGCGATGGGGAGCATTTCGTGCCTGACGGAAAGTTGCGCGTGTACCGCAGCCGTTCCGGAGGAAACGAGTGGGAGGCGCTCACAAAAGGTTTGCCGCAGAAAGACTGCTACGTTAACGTGTTGCGCGACGCCATGGCCGTGGACTCGCTGGACAAATGCGGCATCTATTTCGGCACGACCGGCGGACAGGTGTACGCCTCCGCCGATGCCGGAGACAACTGGGCGCCCATCGTGCGTGATCTTCCGGCGGTGCTTTCCGTGGAGGTTCAGACGCTGCCATGATTCGAGTCGTACTCCCGTCGCACCTGCGAGCGCTGGCGCATGTTCGCGGCGACGTGGAGCTGGAGGTCGAGGGGCCGGTTACGCAGCGCTCGGTCCTCGACGCGCTGGAGGCGCGCTATCCGATGTTGCGCGGCACGATTCGCGATCACGTCACGCAAGAGCGCCGTGCGTTCTTGAGATTCTTCGCTTGCGCGGAGGACCTTTCTCATGAGCCGCCGGATGCGCCTCTGCCGGACGCCGTCGCGTCGGGGGCGGAGCCGCTGCTCATCCTAGGGGCGATTGCCGGGGGATAAGGGCAAGTCGCCGTGGCAGGCTGCCAATTTCCAGCATCAGTCGAAACGATTTTGCAAATTTGTTGTATTCCAATTGGAAGGACATCTGGAGGAAAAATTCATGCCATCCGATTCGGGAGCCGTTGCGGTGTCGAAGAAAGGCCTCTGGGCCGGGCGCATTCTCAGCGGACTAGTTGTCGTTTTTCTGATTCCTGACGGCATCATAAAATTCATAAAGCCCGCGCCCGTCGTTGACGCATTCGCGCACCTGGGATGGCCGCTGAGCACCTCGGTCACGCTTGGAATCATTCTCCTACTTTGCACTGTGCTGTACGCGATTCCACGCACGTCCGTACTCGGCGCAATTTTGCTGACCGGGTATCTTGGCGGCGCAGTGGCCACGCACCTGCGTATTGGCGACCCGCTCTTCAGTCATATTTTGTTCCCGACGTATTTAGGCATATTGCTCTGGCTTGGGCTTTACTTGCGCGAGGAGCGGCTGCGCGCGCTTATTCCTCTGAGGAGTTAGCAACAAAGACGAAGGAAGAGGAGGAGCATCCAATGAAAATTGCCGCCTTGATCGCACGCATTCTCCTTGGGTTGGTCTTTGTGGTGTTCGGGGCGAATGGCTTCTTGGACTTTATTCCAAAGGGGCCTATGCCTACGGGAATTGCGGGCAAGTTCCTGGGCGCGCTTTTGCAATCGCACTACGCTCTCGTTGTTAGTGCCATTCAACTTGCGGGCGGTGTGCTGCTACTGGTGAACCGCTACGTACCGCTCGCGCTCGTACTACTTGGCCCCGTGATCGTAAACATTTTTTTGTACCACCTGCTCATGGACCGGAGCGGCCTGGTGTTAGCGATTGTGGTCGTCATCCTGTGGGGCATCGTAGCATTTCGTCACCGACAGAATTTTTCAGGGATCTTTGTGCAACGAACGTCTTGAGCGGAGCGAGTCAAGCAAGAGATAGGCTGCCGGCGAGACGCGGCGCCGTGATTTAAGGAGTATCGAATTATGAATCTCACACCAGAGTTGTTCCTTCGCGATCTGAAAGTGGCGATTCGTTCACTTGGGCGCACCAAAGGGCTGGCGATCACTGTGGTGCTGACGCTGGCACTGGGCATCGGCGCCAACGCCGCCATCTTCAGCTTGGTGCGCGGCGTGCTCCTGCGCCCGCTGGTGAATGCCGATGAGAATCGCCTCATCTACATTCGGCAGAGCGCTATCGGCATCGGTAGCGAGAACGTCAACTTCTCCGTCCCCGAAATTCAGGACCTCAAGGCCAGCGTCCACTCCCTTACCGAGTTCGGCGATTTCTCCACCATCGGCTTCACCATGATCGGACTCGGCGAACCCCGCGAAGTCCGCGCCGGCGTCGTCGGCGGCACTTATTTCGAAGTCATGGGCCTGCACCCCGTCCTGGGTCGCCTGCTGGACATGCGCGACGACGGCCCCAAGGCCGCCGGTGCTGCGGTCCTCACCTATCGGTTCTGGAAAGACACTCTCAAGGCCGATCCCAATGTAATGGGCAAGAACATCCGCCTCGGCACTCGGTCCGCCACGATCGTCGGCGTTCTCGAGCCTTCCGTCCCTTATCCTGCTGAAACCGAAATCATTGCCAACGTGGTCACCAGCCCGCATCATCTTTCGGCCACCATGGTTACCGGCCGCGTTCATCGCATGACCGAGCTTTTCGGCCGCCTCGCTCCGGGCGTCACTCTCGATCAAGCCCGCGCCGAGTTACGGACCGTCTACGCCACGATGAAGAAAGACCACTCGGATGCGTATTCCGCTCAGGGCGACTACCGCATTGACGCCAAGCTTCTGCGCGATCAAATCACGTCAGGCGCCCGCAATGTTCTCCTCGTGCTGCTAGCCGCCTCCGGGCTCGTCTTCATCATCGCCTGCTCCAACGTTGCCAATCTCATTCTCGCCCGCTCCGTCCGCCGCGAAGGCGAGCTGAGTATCCGCGCCGCTCTCGGCGCCAGCTCCGGCGCCTTGCGCCGCACGCTACTTGCGGAAAGCCTGGTGCTCTGCGTTGCAGGAGCCGCTCTCGGCGTCGTCATTGCCAGCCCGCTTCTTTCCGTCCTGGCCCGCTACGCGTCGCGCTTCTCGGTTCGCGCGCTCGAACTCACCGTAGACTCCAGCATGCTCTGGGTCGGCGCAATTCTGGCGGTCATTGCGGCAGTCCTTCTAGCCTACGTCCCGCATCTCCCAACTGCGAACACCTCGCAAGGCTCCAGCCTTGCCAGCGGCAGCTTTCGCATCACCGGCAATACCAATCGCCGCTTGCGCATTTTCGCTGTAACGCAAATCGCCGCGTCTTTCATGCTGCTTGCCGGCGCCAGCATGCTGCTCAAGACGCTCCTCTCGATGCAGACCGCGCAAACTGGCCTGGACACGCGCCGCGTTCTCGCGATAAACGTCCCGGCCATCTCCTACGGAAAAACTCCTCAACAAGTCGCCGACTTCTACAAAGAATCGATGCGCCGCATTGACGAGCTCCCCGGCGTGGACAAAACTGCCTTTGGCATCCTCGTTCCCTGGCGCGACGCAGGCACGTTCGGCCCTGGCTTCCAATTCTCCGCCGACGGCCACCTGCGTGCTCCCGGCGAAGAAGATCCCCGCGCCCAACTCCGCAGCATTTCTTCGGGATTTTTCGCCGCTCTAGGCGTTCCCATCATCGCCGGCCGCGACTTCAACGCCCTCGACGGCGAAAGCAAAGAGCCTGTCGTCATCGTCAGCGAAACGCTCGCAAAACGCATGTTCCCAACGCGGGACGCCGTCAATCGCCACGTTTATTGGACCGATCCTGTGATGAAGTTCATTGATATCAGCGGGGAGCCACGACGCATCATCGGCGTCGCCGCCGATATAGATGACGAACACGTTGTTCCCGGCCCCACGCTCACCGTCTACAGCCCTTTTGACCAAGGAGAAATTTGGGGCGGCCGCCTCTTCATTCACACCAGCGCAAATCCGTATTCGCTGGTCTCTCCCATCACAAAAATCATCCGAGACATGTCCGTGGATCAGCCCATCGAGCGCGCCGCCACGCTCGAAGACGTTCGCGCCGAAGTGCTTACTCCCGATCGCCTGAACACCGTGGTCTTCGGCGTTTTCGCCGGCGTCGCTCTTGCGATTGCATTGGTGGGAGTCGCAGGCGTCCTCGCTTTCTCCGTCAGCGCGCGCACCCGCGAATTCGGCATCCGCCTCGCTCTCGGCTCGCCGCCCCAGCGTCTCCTCGGCGGAGTCATCGTCGAAGGTGCCATCATGGCCATCGCTGGAGTCGTCGCAGGCGCAGCCGGCGGCTATCTCTTGGCCCGCTTTGCCGGCAGCTATTTCCTTGACGTCCGCATGCCCAGCGCCCTGCCGGTGATTGTCTCGGCGATCGTTCTGCTGGCCGCAGCGGTCATCGCGTCGGCAGTGCCAGCGGCCCGCGCGGCGCGCGTCGACGTCATGCAAGCGCTGCGATCGGATTAAGCATCCGTTCCCGAGTAGGTCTTACTGCACTTGTCTAGCAGCTTGGCCTGGACGCTCTTTGCAAATCATCTGGTCAGGACTTTTCAGGACTCCGCTGGATCTCGGTCGGATTTCTCCAGCTTGAAGAGGTTTTTCCCCTGCGGCAATCTGCCAGGTATCCTTGGCAGCGCTGTCCCCAGCTTGAATCCGTGATAGTGAAATTCTGTCGCTGAATATAGTGGAAAGCTTCTACGTGCTTTTGGGAGGAAAACCGCCCTCCTCACCAGCCAGCTCGAATCCCACTAACTTGACGCGTCCTGACGCCGGTGCTACAGTGCCGTTTCCGCAGAAGAATACCAGGGAGCACCTGTCTGAGCGGGTTCTGGAAGAAGCGCAGTCCCGTCGATTTTAGCCGGCGCAAATTTCTGCAATACTGTCAGGGGGCCTCGGTAGCCTTCTTTCCCGCAGGGATTCCTTTTCGTTCCATTTTTTCCTACGTTTCACGAGAGCGACCTGCAACTCAAGACGAATTGCAACTCCACCCCGAATACCGCTTAAAACGAGGTATGGAAGCGGTATTACGCAAAGTCTCGGCACGCTTCGACGATTTCGTCACAGAGAAATATCAGGATCAGATTGAAGCCATTTTCAAGGAGTGGACTTCGCAATTACTGCAGTCCCCCCAAGACACAGCCGCATTGGGCAAGGTGATGTCCGCTGGCTTTTTGGGCAGCTCTCTGAAAGCTGGTCGATTGAGGGCTGTCAACGATGCATCGCCGCTCAAAGTGTGGCTGGTCCAATACCCGCCAGAACCTACCCTCGGGAGCGAAGCATTTCTCGCCGAATTGCGTTCCGCCTTGGCCACTTTTTCGAAACTGATGACGGCGGATTTTCTGATAGTCAGTATCCACTCCCAGTCCCTCCCATCCTCGCCGAGCGGAGAGTCCGCTTCGCTTGTGATGATTGTCCGCTTCGAGCTGGTGGGTACAGGCGCCGGCTTCCATCGTGAGCAACGAGTGGGGCACTGGGAACTCAGTTGGGAGAGGCTTCCCTCCGATGAGATGCGGCTCGGGAAATGGCGGGCTCTTGACGAGGAGCGCAGTCGCTCTTTGGCTCCTGTCTTCCTAGACATTACATCACACGCGTTTGGCAGCAATCGCTCGTACGCTTCGCAGTTGATTCCCGGGACAGACTATTGGCGAACGGTCCTCGATGGCGCCAGCGGCATTGATATCTACGGGCACAACGGAGTCTCCGTCGCAGATATTGACGGGGACGGCCACGACGACCTCTACGTCTGTCAGCCTGCGGGACTCCCCAACCGGCTTTTTCGAAATCGCGTGGATGGCACCTTCGAAGACATCACGGACTCATCGGGACTCGGTCTCCTGGAGAACACAGCTTGCGCCTTGTTCGCCGATATCGACAACGACGGCCGCCAGGACCTGATTGTCGTGCGTTCCACGGGCCCGTTACTCTTTCTCAATCAAGGGGGCGGAAAATTCCGCCTCAAGCCGGATGCTTTCCGGTTTGCCAATCCTCCCCAAGGCACCTTCACCGGCGCCGCCATTGCGGATTACGACCGCGACGGATGGCTGGACATCTACCTCTGCCTTTACGCCTATTACCAAGGCACGGATCAATACCGCTACCCCATGCCTTATTACGAGGCAGAGAATGGTCCGCCCAATTTCATGATGCGCAACAATCGGGACGGAACCTTTCGCGACGTCACAAGGCAATCCGGCCTCGATCAAAACAACACGCGCTTCAGTTTCTGTTGCAGTTGGGGTGACTATAACGGCGATCTCTGGCCAGACCTCTACGTGGTCAACGATTTCGGACGCAAAAACCTTTATCGGAACAATGGCGACGGCACCTTCACCGATGTAGCCCGCGAGGCCGGTGTGGAGGACATCGGCGCCGGCATGAGTGTTTCGTGGCTTGATTTTGACAATGACGGCAGGGAAGACCTCTACGTTGCCGACATGTGGACGGCAGCCGGTATCCGCATCTCCGAGCAGGAGATTTTTCACAAGGATATCGATCAAAAGACCCGTGCACTCTACCGAAAGCACGCGATGGGCAACTGTCTGTACCGAAACCTCGGCGGCAGTTTTGAAGACGCCGGCGCACGGTCCGGAACGACCATGGGACGCTGGTCGTGGTCGAGCGACGCCTGGGATTTCAATCACGACGGTTTTCCGGATCTGTACATTGCCAACGGGATGGTTTCGGGAACGATACGAGAAGACCTCAACAGCTTTTTCTGGCGACAGGTGGTGGCCAATTCACCGAATGAGGCCAGGCCAAGCCATGCGTACGAGCAAGGTTGGAATGCCCTTAACGAGCTTATTCGGTCTGACCACACCTGGAGCGGGTTCGAGAGGAACGTCTTCTACATGAACAATCGAGATGGAACCTTCTCTGATGTTTCAGGAATTGCCGGACTGGACTTTTTGGAAGACAGCCGGACGTTTGCCCTGGGCGATTTCGACCAGGATGGCCGGTTGGAAGTTGTCTTGAAGAATCGCAACAGTCCGCAGTTACGATACCTGAAGAATGTGCTGCCAGAACTGCCCCCCGTCATATCTTTTCGCCTTTCCGGGAAGGAGAGCAATCGCGACGCCATTGGAGCCAGGATCACGGTGGAGACGGAATCGGGCCGCCAGAGCCGCATCCTCCGAATTGGCTCCGGGTTCCTCGCCCAACACACGAAAGAGATGTTTTTTGGTTTGGGAGCTGCGAAGTCGCCCGTTCAAGCCACAATTCAATGGCCCAGCGGACTCTCCCAGAAGCTGCACGACTTGCCAATCAACCACCGGATTTGGGTGGAAGAAGGGCTGCCGCCATCGCGAATGGAGCCTTTCGCCAAATCCTCGAGCTGGCCGGCAACCGCAGCAGCTCCCTCCACCAATGAAACTTTGCCGCATTCTGTGGAAACTTGGCTGCATGTGCCGGTTCTAGCCCCCGATTTTTCTCTTCCCGATCTTGCCGGACAGTTCGAAACCCTATCTGCCCATCGCGGCAAGCCGCTGCTTCTCCATTTCTGGTCCGCATCCCTGTCAGGTTCCCAGAAAGATCTGGAAGAATTTGAATTGTCGCACGAGGGGTGGGCGAGAAAAGGATTGCAACTGCTCACGATCAATGTCGATGGCGCGCAGAACAAAGGCGAGAGCCATGCGCAATTATCCTTCGCGCGGCATTCTTTCCCGATTCTAAAAGCTTCTCAAGATGCCGTCGCCGCGTATAACATCATCCACCGTCAGTTGTTCGATCGCCATTGCGACCTCAGCGTTCCCCTTTCATTCCTTGTCGATCCGGCCGGATACATCGTCAAGATTTACCAGGGCTCAGTGTCGAAGGAGCAGTTTCGGGCGGATTTCCAAAGCATCCCGCAGAATGTCTCAGAGCGATTGGCCAAAGCGCTTCCTTTTGCCGGAGTAAGCGAGTCCTATGATTTTGAGCGGAATTATCTTTCCCTTGGTTTCGTCTTTTTCGAACGCGGCTATCTTGAACAGGCGGGGGTATTTTTCCAACAAGCCCTCAAAGACGATCCGAAAAGTGCGGAAGCATTCTACGGACTTGGCAGTACATACTTGCAGCAGCAAAAATCGAATGAGGCCCGCGAGTGCTTTCAGCGTGTTCTCCAACTTCATGCCAGCTATCCTGGCACGGTACCCAACGCCTGGAATAACCTGGGAATATTGGCGGCACGTGAAGGGAACACCGATCTTGCCATCCAGCAGTTTCAGCGTGCCCTTCAGATCGATCCCGAACACTCCGTTGCATTGCAGAACCTTGGTAGTGCCTACCGTCAGAAGAAGGATTGGGCGCAAGCCAAGCGCGTGCTCGAGCGCGCCATTGCGTTGAATCCCGATGATCCCGAGGCAAACTACAGTCTCGGCATGGTGTATGCCCAACAGAATGACACTGAGCGTGCCTATGACTATTTGCAAAGAGCTCTGGCGGCCCGGCCCGCTTATCCAGAAGCGCTCAATAACCTGGGAATTCTCTATCTGCGCACACGGCGCCCGGAGGAAGCGAAACGCAGTTTTGAAGAGTCGATTCGCGTAGCGCCGGCGTACGATCAAGCCTATCTGAATCTGGCGCGCGTCTTCACCATCGAAGGAAACCGGGAGAAAACAAAGAGCGTTCTTCTGGAGTTGCTAAAACAACATCCAGATCATGCGCAGGCCAAAGAAGAATTGAAGCAGGTGGAACAGTAGCCAGCTTTCGCGTTTGGGTAGTAAGTGCCTTCTTTGGTCCCGCTCCAGTCGGCCGATTGCGCGGCGTCCGTTCCACCGCTAGAATGAAGGTCCGACGGAGTCTTTGGCACGCTGCCGCCATATGAACACCCCTCTGACCAGATCGATTCGGATCGTCAGCTTCCTTTGCGCTTTGCTGACGATGTTGGCTCCCAGGCTTCTAGGGCAGACCGGGGACAAGCAAAGCCTCCCCGTGATCGAGGGAAGGGTCCACGACTCCCGAGACCGTCCGATCGTTGGCGCAGTGGTGTCCCTCGAGAGTGCTGATCCCGGCCACATACTTGCCTCAGCCACGGATTCTCAAGGGCGGTTCCGCTTCGAGGCAGTATCCGTTGGGACCTATACAGTGCACACAAAGCTGGAGGGCTACCTGGAGGGGAAGGAAGGGCCATTCGTTCTCCACCAACGAGAAGCAAAATCGATCATTCTGCTTTTGACGAAGGCTCAAGCAACTGGAACAGCGAAGGACGAATCCAGCGCCTTTGAATTCTCGGACAAACCCACATTCACCGTGGCGGGTGTCACCGATACGACGGCCCTGGGCGGACATGGGTCTGGCCGTGTCCTGCCGAGCAGCAATACGCTGGTGAAGGACGCAGTTTCTTTGGTCCGAGAAGGAACCAACCAACCTAACGCTGCCCCACGCGATCCTGAACACGCAGGAGCTTCGAGTGAAGCCTCCATTCGAGCCAAGCTTGCCCAGGAAGACAACGCAGACTTGCATGCCCAATTGGCGGAGCTTGAGGAAAGTGAGGGGCGTCCCCTCGAAGCCGTCAAAGAATACCAGCGCGCGGCAGAAATGCAGCCGAGTGAGCCTCATCTCTTTGCCTGGGGTGCAGAATTGCTGTTGCATCGAGCGTTCGAGCCCTCAATCGAAGTGTTCACCAAAGGCCGCCGGCTTTATCCACATTCCAGCCGCATATTATTGGGATTGGGCGCGGCGAGATTTGCCCAAGGCTCCAAGGACGAGGCTGGGCAAATCTTCCTGGAGGCTTGCGATCTGAACCCCGCGGAACCGACGCCGTACCTTTTTCTCGGCAGGCTGCAGGCAACCGAAAACATCGAGCCGCCCGGTTGGACAGACCGGATGAAGCGATTCGTCGGCTTGCATCCGGAGAGTGCCATGGCGCATTACTTTTATGCGGTGGCACTGACGAAGCAGATTCGGAACCAGGAAAACTTCGAAGTGGCGGAAACGGAGCTGAAAACGGCGCTCGAGCTCGATCCCCATCTCGGCAATGCTTATCTGCAATTAGGCATTCTGCGTTCGGAACGCCAGGATTTTCCAGGCGCAATCACTGCGTTCCAGAAGGCAGTTGAAACCACGCCTTTGCCGGACGAGGCCCATTACCGCCTGGCGCAGGTTTACCGGCGCATGGGACAAGCAGACAAGGCCGGCAAGGAGATCGAGCTGTTCAAGCAGATCTCCGAACAGAAAAGCAAGGAAGCCGAACGTGAACGCCGCGAGATTCAGCAGTTTGTGTATACGCTTCGCAACACGAAGCCTTCGTCACCGCCTCCAGTTGCTCCTGATTCGCGTTGAACTAATGAGATTAGTACCGATCCAAAATTCAACCGCCCCACCGGAACTCCGGTGGGGCGGCGAAGGAAACTTCAGGTCGATTCGATGCGACGTTACCCTAGAAAGTGAACTTCAGCCCGAACTGAACGAGGCGCGGGTTGTTTACCGTATAGTTTACTTGACCAAAGCCCGGTGCCCTGACGTCATTGACCGGCAAGCCGAACTGCGCGTGGTTGAACAGGTTGAAGAACTCCGCCCTGAAGTTCAGGCCCATATTCTCCCAAGGCAGCGTGAATTGCTTGATGACGGAGAAGTCCGTGTTTACGAAGTCTGGACCGTAGACGGGCATGCGCGAAGCATTCCCGAGGTGGCCGACCGCACTGACGAAGCAAGCCGCGTTAATGTATTGGAGATTCTTATGGCTGGCCGCGTAGGGATCACAACCCGCGGCTCTATCCGGGCGATTAAAGTTGTTCCCGTTGCCGCCATTGTTAAAAAAAACCCCAGACTGGTTTAAGGAGTCGATTAGAGGAACCGAAAACCCGGAAGTGATTTTCTCAATCAAGGTTAGCTGCCAACCTCCCAGAACCGAGTTCGTCACGTTATTCCAGCCGTTGCCGAACTTTTTTCCCATGCCGAAGGGCAAGTCGTAAATGACGCTTGCTGTAAAGCTATTTCTCAAGTCAATCTGCGAAGGTGCCCAATCCAGGTTCTGCCAGTTCGGTAGCGGGAAATAAACGGCACTCAGTAAGGAGCCCAAACCATCGGATAGGCCATTGTCATGGGTGTGGGAATACGTGTAGCCAATCAAGGCATAAAGGCCGTACCTTGACGCTTTGGTCTCGGCTTTGATTTGCAGCGAATCGTAAGTGGTCTTGCCGTAGTCCCCGAACACTAAAACTGAGTTACCGTTGGGTGGCGAGAATGGAGGCACGAATGGAGACCCGTCGGGGTTGCAACCGATTGTGCCTGGGCTGCAATTCGATGGGCCAAACGTGTTGAGGTTATTCCCAGCCACCAGGACGTGGTTGCCGCGTGAACCCGCATAGCCAACTGTGAGCACAACATTGCCTGGCATCTGGCGTTCCACGTTCACATTGAACTGCTGAACCTTACCGAGCTTGAAGTTTCTAGGTTGGAAAAAAAGCGTTCCAGTGAAAGTGGAAAGGTCCGGCGGGCTGTTAATAATTTGAAATGAAAGGCCAGCGCCCGAAAGAAATTGGTTGCCCAGTACAGTATGGCAGTACGAGGTCGTAAAGGGGCACCCAGCTCCAGGTATTCCAGACTGTTGGGCAAGGCCAAAGGCATCGGCCTCAGCGAAGAAGGGCGGATTCTGCCAAAGCCCTTGGGCACCCATGCTCCAGGCGGAATCGTGATAAATGGCATAGCCGGCCCGGACCGCAGTCTTGTCGCTGCCCAACACCTTCCAAGCCAGGCCGAGTCTTGGCTCAAAAGCCGTCCAACTCTTCTGTATTCCCGCAGACTGCGAAACACCATTCTGACCGACAACGAAAAGCTTGTTCACATAAGGGTCGTAGTTTGCCATGCGACCAGCGACTTCCGAGATGGGATTGGTTATATCCCATGCCAAGCCGAGATTGAGGGTCAGGTCCTTGGTGATTCTCCAATCATCCTGAAGGAAGGGCCGGTAGATTTTCCAGCGGCGGCCGGTGACCGGGCCTTTGAATGTTTGATCGTGAAATGACACACCCACTAGGCCCATTAGAAAGTCCGCCGTGGGATTACCGGGGATGTTCACGCCAGTGCTCGCATAGCCGCTGAAATTGCCGATGGCACCGGGGATCCAGAAACCGTCCTGGAAGGCCTCAGTGCCCACATTCATCTGGTTAGCGCGGATGCCGATACCGAACTTGAAATCATGCTTTCCGCGGATCATGTCGAGAGAATCATTTACCGTGAAGATGTTGGTTCCGCCTTGGAACGGCGTAAAGCCGCGATCGCCAAGGGACCAGTAGCCGCCAATCATTAGTACGCTAACCAGCCCGCAGCTGTACGCCCCCGGCGTGCAGCTGGTGCTGCCACTGGGGCAACCCAGATTCGCGCCGATGATGCCGAGCTTTGCGGATGCACAAGTCCCCGAGCCCTGCGAAATGATGTAGTTGAAGATGCGATTGTAACCAAAGCTGAATTGGTTCACGGTTGTCGGCGAAAGGATGTGAGTCTCCCCGATGGCGACGTTTCTCGCATGGTTGAGGATTCCCTGATTGCTGCCAAAGGCATTCTGTTCCGCAAAACCGGGGGCTCCGCCTGGCACATAGGAACTCGCTTGGTCGTAACTGAAGCGGGCGAATAACGAGTCCGCGCCGGAGAAGTTGTGGTCCACGCGTATATCAAACTTGGTTTCATCCAGCTTGCGAACCGGCGCGCTGGTAAAGTTAAAACTGGAGTTGCCGGTCGCGTTGGGCTCCGGGTATAGATTCATCATGGCCTGGCCAATGGGGTTGAGCAACCCATTGGGACGGGAGCTGGCATTTAGAGGGTTCGGGCCCGGAATCTTGTTACATGCGGTGCCCTGGGGCTGGCTTCCATTCGCATTTACAGGCAAAGGGTTGCCGCCGGGACTGCATTGGAAATAAATATTAGGGAAAACGCCTGGGTTCGTGGACGTTCCGACCATATTCGGATTTGCGATGACCAGCCCGGACGCGGGATTGCCGAACGGATCGGCGGAATAATCACCGTTGCGCATGGCGTCGGAAGGAACCAGGCCCGTGAACGCAATGCCGTGGCGCTGATATTTTTGTTCGCCGTCGAGGAAGAAAAATGTCTTGTTCTTTCGGATTGGTCCGCCAACAGACCCGCCAAACTGATTCAGGTTGAATTTTTCCGCGGAAGGTAGGAAAAAGTTCTTGGCGTCCAAAGATGTGTTTCGCAAGAATTCGAACAGCGAGCCGTGGAAATTGTTGCTCCCTGACTTGGTGGTCAACAACACCGCCGGTCCCGCGCGAGTCCCATACTCCGCCGAGTAGTTATATGTCAGGACCTTGAACTCCTGAATGGAGTCGATCGAAGAGAGGATGGAAATGCCGCCGGCGGTCAACTCGTTGTTGTCAACCCCATCGATCAGCCAATCCGTGCTGTTGGGACGTGAACCACCGACGGAAAGTGAGAACGGTCCGCGAGCAGCCACCTCACTGGTGGCAGAAGTGGTGAAAAAGCTGTTGGGGTTTGTCTCCGCCGTAGCTCCGGGAGCGAGCGTCGCAAGCTGCACGAAATCGCGCCCATTCAACGGGAGCTGAGAAACCTGCTGGGAGGTGATGACCTGTCCGAGGGAGGGATTCGCGGTCTCCACTGCCACTTCATTTGCTACGACTTCAACCGTGGAACCCACGGTGGCGGGGGACAAAACGAAATCCAATTCGCGCTGCTCACCCACCTGCAGTTTTACATCCTTGCTCTCCACCACCTGGAAGCCCTGGAATTCCACCCGGATCGTATAGATGGACACCGGCAGCAAGTTAATGATGTAATGGCCCGCATCATCGGTCTTGGCTTCGCGACTTGCGCCAGTGCCTTGGGAGGTGACCCTGACGGAAGCTCCGGAAATTGCCGAGCCCGATTTGTCTGTCACCGTACCTAGAAAACTACCTGTTGCCTGGCCGTACGCCATTTGCCCGCAACAAGCTGCAACGATACAGACCACGACCGCAGTAAGAATTCTTTTGCACATTCTCCTCACCTCTCTCGGCAACCCCACCAAACTCATATTCCGGATTCAAAGCCTGAAAAACAAACGAGTGCCCTCCACCCTCATGTGCCAAGAACCACGCCGTTCCCAAATTCAGAGGAAAAGCATGAGATGGCGATCTTCAGACTCTCCGTCCCACAAATACCTGACGGCACGAATCAGACTTTGATTCCAAGGAAAAACATTGCGGGGAAAATTACTTCTCAACGGCGGCTGTGTCAAGTAGATGTTTATGGAAGCGCGCAACGAAGGGATTCATTTCCATTCTATTTGATAATGAAGACGACGGTTTCCCAGACCGTCGTTTCATATACTAGACTGCTATTTATACCCGATGAAAATAGGCCAATGGATGAAAACCTGTAAGCATATATTTTGATTGCACTTAAGGCTGGCGGAGAGGGGGGAGTGAAACCTCCGTAGGTCAGCGGTCGGTGAAAGGTTGGTGAGCGTTGGTATGTCTCTTGTTTTCAATGCTCGTTTTTGATTTGTGCTGGTCGCCGCTATCTACGCGGCCCCCAAATGACCTCAAATAGTCTCAAATTAGTAGCAAAGTAGAGGCAAGAGATTGGTTTTTCTCCAGGGTACGCAATTCGCGCTGATCTAGTTTAACCTCCTAAACACGAAATTCTCCAATCTTTGTCACAAGTCCCGCTTCTTACTGAAGTTTGATTGATTCCTATCCGGATCCTCAGCTCGAAATGTCTCGTCTTTCAATGCCAGCTGCCATGAGATCGGGGAAGCGGTCTGGTGTACATGCGAATACAGGAATACCAAGACTCGCAAGAGCAGCCGCGATATGGTGATCGAATGCAGGAGCTCTTGACAAGCCTAAATTTATGACATACAATGTACGTACATTACAGATGCGAGGTAGCTGTGAGAGTATCGCATTCTAGAACAATCAGAACTAGGCGCATTAATCTCCGCGCCACAGACCGTCAAGAAAGACTCATTCGTACTGGTGCCGAGACGACTGGCCTTAGCGTGACAGACTTCATACTGGATAGCGCCTGTTTGCAGGCAGAACACGTCCTTGCCGACAAACGCGAGTTCCTCGTCTCTCCCAATCAGTGGAAGGTGTTTGTCGAGGCTCTTGACAGACCGGCTCAGATAAAACCAGAGTTAGCACGCCTTTTTTCTGAAACGGGTGTTCTTGAGCGCGGGTCTCGGAAGTGACGAGCAGTTCTCCGACCCAAAATAGAGAACCTCTTTCCATCGTTGAAAAGCTGACGAAGGATCATAACCTTTCATCATTCGACTGCGGAAAATCGTCTCTTAATGATTGGCTCCGCCGATTCGCCCTCACAAACCAACAGAATGATTCAGCTCGCACCTACGTCCTTCATCGCGCTGGCAAGGTTGTCGGCTATTACTCTCTCTCGGCAGGCTCAGTCCGCAGAGAAGAGTCACCGGCTCGCGTCGCAAAAGGACTAGCAAAGCATCCGATTGGCGTCATTTTGCTTGCGCGTCTCGCAGTTGACCGCACTGAACACGGAGCGGGGCTTGGCAGGACCATGCTAGTTGACGCGTTGTCGCGAGCTATGACCGCATCCGATGCGATCGGTGCTAGGGCGATGTTGGTTCACGCCATCGATGAAGACGCTGTGACCTTCTACAGAAAATTCGGATTTGAACCCTCACCGCTTGATCCCAAACAACTCATGCTGCTTATGAAGGACCTCCGCGCAACCCTCCAATCAGTGGGTTTGGGCTAACTAACCATCGCGGGGGCGGCGGCAAAGGCATGGTCGTCAAAGCGCAGATCCTCGGAAGGCGAATTATTCGTAGCGCAGGGCGACGACTGGATCAACGCGCATGGCGCGGCGTGTCGGCACGTAGCAAGCAGCCAGCGCAACGATAGCAAGCAGTGTCGCCACGACTGCAAAGGTTTCCGGGTCCGTCGGCTTGACTTCAAAGAGGAGGCTTGTCATCACCCGCGTAAGGGCAATTGCACCGGCGATACCCATCGCGATGCCAAAGAATGCGAGCTTCGCTCCATCACTCAGCACAAGCCGGAGCACGTCCCGCCGCTGGGCTCCGAGAGCGATGTAGATGCCGATCTCGTGCATGCGCTGGCCGACGCGATAAGCCATCATCCCGTAAATTCCCACGGTTGCGAGAATCAACGCGAGCGCAGCGAACAGGCCAAGAAGCAACATGTTGAAACGTTGCTGCGCCAGCGAAACACCCATCAGGTCTTCCATGGAGTGAACTTCACTCACAGGAATCTGGCTGTCCACGCTCCAAACCTGCTTCTTCACATCTTCGATGAGCTCAGCGGATGCGCCTGGTGTTCGGATGGCTAGCGTCATCCATCGTCTCCAGGCCTCGTCGGATTGTGGAAACGGAGCGTAAACGGCGGGATCGACCGGCTGATTGAGTCCGGAATGCTTCACGTCCTGCGCGACTCCTATGACGGTCATCCACTGATGCGGTCCTTCCCTTCGCGACCAATCGATACGCGCACCGAGGGGGTTTTCGTGTGGGAAAAACTTCCTCACCATTTCCTCGTTTACGACCGCCACTAGCGGTTGTCCTTCGCGATCCATGGCGGTGAAGCCGCGCCCGGCGCGAATCGGGACCTGCATCACACGGAAGTAGTCGCCCATCACCGAGAGGGTCTGAGTTTCGGGTTCCGCGCCCACGGGTACCGGAGGACGCCCATCGATAACGAAACTGTGGCTCAGGTAATTTCCGCCAAGCGGAATGTCCGTCACCATCGCGGCGTCGACGCCCGGCAGCGAATTTAGGCGTACCAGCACCTGGCGGCGAAACTCCGTCTGGCGCGGAATCTCTGCGTAGCGTGTGGCCGGCAATTGCAGATGCATGGTCATCACGTTTGCTGGATTAAACCCGGGATTCACGGAGCGGAGCCGTGAGAACCCTTTGATCAATAGCCCGGCCCCAACGAGGAGAATAAGCGCGAGGGCGAATTCCACGGAGACCAACAATTGCCGCAACACTTGACTGAAGGGACCCGCCGTTGAACCTCGCGCGCCGTCTCTGAGCGATTCCGCGGCGTCCGCGCGCGCCGCCGACCAGGCGGGCATGAGTCCGAAGACGGCGCCCGTCAGCAGTGAGATACCGAAGACGAACAAAAACACGTGCGCATCCATTTGAATTCCGCTAAAACGCTCCAGCTCCGCTGGTTTGAGCGAAACCAGAAAACCCATGCCCCATTTCGCAAGCAGCAGGCCGGCAGCGCCGCCGATGATCGCCAAAATCCCGCTCTCGGTCAGCGCCTGACGAATCAGCCGGCTCCTTCCCGCGCCAAGCGACGCACGAATCGCAAACTCCTGCTGGCGCGCAATCGCACGGGCCATCAGCAGCCCCGCGAAATTCGCGCAGGCAATCAGTAGCACTAATCCCACAGCTCCGAAAAGAACCAGCAGCGCCGGTCGAACGTCGCCGGTCAACCACTGATGCAAGGGGACGAGCAGCGTCTCCCGATCTCTTTCGGTGTTGGGATACTGCTCTGCGAGCCGGCGGTCGATCGTGGACATTTCCGCCTGCGCTTGCGAGAGCGCCATTCCTGGCTTCAGCCGCCAGTAGGTCCGCATGAAATGCACGCCACGGTAAGGAGCAGCCTCCGGATAAGCCACCCAGAGCGAAACAAATACATCGGCATGTTCCCTGGGCAACGCAAAGCCCGCTGGCATTACGCCAATCACGGCGTAGTTGTTTCCACTCAGCGGGATCGTCTTTCCCAAGGCCTGAGGGTCGCTGCTCAGAAAGTCTTGCCAAAAATGGTAACTCACCACGATGTTCCGGGGTCCGCCCCTTACGTCTTCGTCCGGTGCAATGATGCGGCCCAGCATTGGCGGAACCCCAAGCGTTTCAAGGAGCCCAGCATCGACATACGCTGCGAGAATCTGTACAGGTTCGGTTCCGCCGGTGTAGTCCATTGCCTCGATGTTGACTCCGCCTCCCTGCGAAAGCGTGTGTGTCTGTCGCTGGATATCGATCACGTTTTGCAACGAATCGTTCTGCTTCGTCACGATGAGCTGCTGTGGCTCCGGGTAGGGGAGCGGACTGAGAAGCACGCTGTCAATCACGCTAAATATTGCGGTGTTCGCGCCAATGCCGAGCGCCAGCGTCAGCCCCGCCACGACTGTGAAGCCGGGATTCTTGCGGAGCATGCGGAGAGCGAAGAGAAGGTCTTGCAAAAGAGTTTCGAAGAAGAGGGTGCCGCGGGCGTCGCGGCAGTTTTCTTTCTGTTGCTCCAGGCCTCCGGATTCGAGACGAGCCCGGCGAGTGGCTTCTTCAAAGGATAACCCAGAACGAACGTACTTTTCGATTTGACGGTCTAGGTGGAACCGGAGCTCGTCGTCCAGTTCGGATTCCACACGATTCCGATGGAACAGCGAGTGAATGCGAAGCCTTAGATCGTTAAGCATGTCTCAGCTCCTGTGTCTGCCGTGAAAGAGAGATTCTTCGCGCGAACTGCGGCGAAGAGGCAGCGATCCTCTCGACTTCGTTTCTCGAGAGTGATGGTGCTTGCTGCCTGGTCATTCATAGCGGAGGGCCACGATGGGATCGACGCGCATCGCGCGGCGCGCGGGGATGTAGCAAGATAGCAAGCACACCACCAGCATGACCATTGTGGCGGCAACCAAAACGGCCGGCTCGGCAGAGGAGATCCCGACGAGAAAGCTCGTGAAGACACGATTCAGAAAGAGTGATGCGACCAAACCGATGGCAATGCCGGAGGCCGATAAACGAAAACCCTGCTTCAGAATGAGGGATTGAATAGCTGCGGGCGCGGCGCCGAGCGCGAGGCGAATTCCGATCTCCTGGGTGCGCTGTGCCGCACTGTAGGCAATGGCTCCGTAAGAGCCTAGGGCGACGAGCAACAATCCGAAGCCACCGAAGAGATCGACGGCGTAAGCTCCGAAGCGATCCCGAGACAGGCTTTCTGAGAAGAACTGATTCATCGCTACGATGTCGTAGAGCGCCAGGCGTGGGTCTACGCGGCGGACCGCCTCACGAACTAAATCCAGAGTGCTTTGGGCGTTCGACTGGCTTCGGAGCATGAAATAAAGCGTATCGGCGGCCGGCGTGGAAGCTCCCTGGGCAAAAGGCAGGTACCAGGTTTCGAGGCGCACTTCGCCAGCGGAAAAATCCTGGACGTTTCCGACCACGCCCACGACGGTAAGCCAATTTGCGCCTGGCCTCGCGAGACGCACCCGCTTCCCTAGAGCATCCTCGCCCGGCCAGTACCGCGCAGCCATGCTCTCGCTAATAATCACCACAGCTTGGCTTGCGGCCACATCGTGGCCATCAAAATCGCGACCACGCAAGAGAGGAGTAGCCATAGTCTGAAACAGGCCAGCACTCACTAGACGATGATTAATGACAATGCTGGCGCCATTCGGCGGCTGGGGGCGCCCCTCGATCTCGACCGGGACGCTCCACGTGGTGCCTCCCAGCGGATTAACCGTAGTGATGGCGACCGCCCGAACTCCGGGCGCGCTCTGAATTTCAGCGAGAAGCTGCTCGGCAAGTTCCGCGCGACGAGGACCAAATGGATAGCGAGCTGCCGGCGGTGTGAGTTGTACACACCAAAGTTCGCTGGGGCTGAAACCAAGATCACTGTGCAATTGGCGGGCAAAGCTTTCGGTCATCAAGCCTGCGCCAACAAAAAGCACCAGCGCCAACGCAACCTCTGAAACTACGAACCAATTCATGGTTCGCCGCGTCTTTCCACTAACACTGCCCCGGCTGCCCTCCCGAAGGATCTCCAGCAGGTCGGGCGCGACGGCTTTGAGGGCCGGCAGCAAACCAAAAAAAACCGCGGTGAAGCATGAGACGAACAAAGAGAACACATACACGCGGAAATCCATGCTCACCGATCCGATCGGAAGCTCCCGGCTCAAAACATGCGGTATGAGTACCGTAAGATATTTTCCGAGCCATACCGTGAGGAGCAAGCCCGCGGCTCCGCCGAAGAGCGCCAGGCGAACGTTCTCGGTCAATAGCTGCCGCACCTGGCGCAAGCGGCTGGCACCCAGCGCCGCGCGAAGAGCAAATTCTTTCTGGCGAACTACCGAGCGAGCGAGAAGCAAGCTGGCGACGTTGACACAAGCAATGAGCAGAAAAAAGGCGACCACGCCGAAGAACGCAAATGTGACACGGCCTTCGACGGCAACGAACCCTTCGCGCATGCGAGCAACATCGATGCCGAATCCCGGAGGAACACCGACGTCTCTTTGGCGGATTTCGGCCGCGATGGAGTCCGCTTCGGCGCGAGCCTGCGCCAGGGTCACACCCGGCTTGAGCCGTCCGAAGAATGCATAGTCGACGCGGCGGTCGGCCGGATTGAGTGTTGCGGGTGTCCAGATCTCCGCTTCGTAAGGAAAGCGCAAGCCTTCGGGCATGACGCCGACAATTTGGTACGTGCGTTCTTCCAGTTCGATGCTTTTTATGAGGATGCCCGGATCGCTGCCGAAGCGTCGTCGCCAGAACCCATAGGAGACCACGGCCACGCCGCTGGTAATCCCCTTGCGCTCTTCGTCCGCCGAGAACATCCGACCGAGAATGGGCTGCACACCAAAGACTCTTGACCATCCGCTCGAGACAAAAACCACGCTCACTCGATCGGGGACGTCATGCTGAATCAGCGTGAGATTCTCTCCATCCAGGGCGACCATCGCCTCGTAAAGAGAACTTTCATCCCGGACGGCCAGGACGTCGCGCGCAATCATGTTGACCATGCGCAACTCTCCGCTGCCCGTGCGATTCGAATCGTGTAAGCGGACAAGCCTTTCTTCCTGCGGGAAAGGAAGTGGTCGAAGAAGGACCACGTTCAGCACGCTGAAGATGGCTGTGTTAGCGCCGATCCCAAGAGCAAGGGTGAGAACAGCGACGGCGGTGAAGCCGGGACTCTTGCGGAGCATGCGGAGAGCGAAGCGAAGGTCTTGCAAAAAAGTTACGAAGAAGCGTGTGCCGCGGGCGTCGCGGCACAGCTCCTTTTGCTGCTCGAAGCCGCCGGAGTCGACGCGCGCGCGACGCATAGCTTCCTCGCGGGGGAGGCCGGAGTCGATGAGCTGTTGGACTTGGCGTTCGAAATGGAAGCGGAGCTCGTCGTCCAATTCTAACTCGACCTCTCCGCGACGGAACAACGAACGCAAACGGAAGAAGAGACCAGTCAGCATGGCTGTCCTACGCGGTTTCGAGAATTTGCGCGACCGCGGTGGTCAGCTTGCGCCACGCGTCTTTTTCGGCGGCGAGCTGCTTGCGCCCCGCCGCAGTCAACTCGTAGTACTTGGCGCGGCGATTGTTTTCCGACGTGCCCCACCGAGCTTTGATCCAGCCACGGCGCTCCAGACGGTGCAGGGCCGGGTAGAGCGTGCCCTGCCGAATCTGCACGACTTCGAGCGAGATTTGCTGCAAGCGCTCGGAGATGGCCCACCCGTGGCGCGGCTCGAGCGCAAGCGTCTTGAGAATGAGGAGATCGAGTGTGCCTTGTGGAAGCTCCATGCGATCTTCAGACATGCCCGTACCCCTTTCGCTTCGACAGGATTATAGCGCCACTCTTGTCGAAGCGCAAGGGGGAAGTCCGACAGGGGGGAAGTCCGAGCTGCCGGAGCCATCGGAAACGACCGATACGGTAATTTAAATTAGTGATACATCAGGAAAAGTAGTAGCACCGCGCAAATCGCCGCATTTGTATTGGCGAAATGAGCTGTGGCGGAGAGGGGGGGATT
>Ga0099828_10000388_pt1 | contig 26823 bp, 19 predicted proteins | sample CZO8metaG_2_FD_79338 | JGI IMG/M metagenome (GOLD analysis project Ga0099828, IMG submission 79338) | Vadose zone soil microbial communities from the Eel River Critical Zone Observatory, Northern California, USA - CZOApr15con2H1.8 metaG | ecosystem: Environmental > Terrestrial > Soil > Vadose... | reverse complement strand
GCCCCCCTCGACCAACGCTCGAATATCGAGGTCGCCGGAATGCTGAGCGAGCTGTCTGCAGTTGAACAAAACCGATTGATCGAAGCTATGCACACCATAGAAAAGCTGCTCGGGGTTCGACCAGAGCACGCTTCCGGTGATAAGGCCCTTTTTCTCCTCCGGCCTCATCAACCCGGCGACATGGGCTGGGTGGTCCACCGGCACGGCGTGCTTTACGCCCAGGAGTACGGATACAACGAGCAGTTCGAGGCGCTAGTCGCGGAAATCGTAGCGGAGTTCATCCAGCACTACGATGCTAAGCGGGAACGCTGCTGGATCGCCGAAAAGGGCGGCGAGATCGTCGGGTCGGTGTTCCTGGTTAAGAAATCGAAGACTGTGGCCAAGCTGCGCCTGCTGCTGGTCGAGCCTACGGCGCGGGGGCTGGGTCTCGGCAAGCGATTAGTGGACGAATGCCTACGCTTTGCGCGACAAGTGGGCTACAAAAAAATCACGCTTTGGACACAAAGCAATCTTTACGCCGCCCGTCACATTTACGAAGGAGCCGGATTCAATGTGGTTACGAAGAAGCCGCACCAAAGCTTCGGTCACGATCTGGTTGCGGAGACATGGGAGCTGAAGCTGTGACCAACCCTCTATGTTTATATTCTGGCTGGTCCACTGACCCAATTCGCTCGGCATGGACGGGCAGATGCGCCTGTCCCTCCACGAGATTCGCTACATAAGGCACAACTACTGCAGCGCCTGGCTCGAGGCTGACATAGCACGAACACCAATGTTGTAACGCTTGAGCTTGCGGTAGAGAGTGGCCCGGCTGATCCCGAGCATTTTGCCGGCCAGCACCTTGTCACCCTTAACCTGCTCGAAGACACGCTGAATGGTGGCGCGCTCAATATCCTCGAGATCGGTCGAAGAGAGTCCAACCATCGATGCCTCGGAGAAAGACTCAGAAACTGGCGACGCGGAAGCGATCACGGGAGGCAGGTCGTTTACATCAATTGTCTGCTGGTCGCCGAGCGCGACCGCGCGCTCGATGCAGTTCTCCAGTTCACGCACATTACCTGGCCAATCGTATTGCAGCAGGGATTTCATGGCTGCATTCGTCACCTGAATCGGCTGCCCGGGAGCATACCGGTCGAGGAACCAGTGCAGGAGCATGGGAATGTCCGAACGGCGTTCCCGCAGAGCAGGTACGTGCACCGTAACAACATTCAAACGGAAGTAGAGATCTTTGCGGAACGTACCGTTATGATATTCGGCTTCCAGATCGCGGTTGCTGGCGGCGATGACGCGAACGTCCACCTTCACCTTCTGATTACTGCCTACCGGACGTACTTCCTTTTCTTGTAGCACCCGCAGCAGCTTCGCCTGCATTTCCGGCGGCAACTCACCTATTTCGTCGAGGAAGATGGTGCCGCCGGCGGCGGACTGGAAAAGTCCCGCTTTCGACTTGAGAGCGCCGGTAAAAGCCCCTTTTTCGTAACCGAACAGCTCACTCTCAATGAGCGTGGGTACCAACGAGCCGCAGTCGACGGCAACAAACGCACGATTGGCGAATGTTCCGCGGAAGTGGATGGCACGGGCGACCAACTCTTTGCCGGTGCCGCTTTCGCCGGTTATGAGCACGGGAGTGCGCGTATCTTTCAATCGCGAGATCATGCGCAAAACGTCCTGGATCTTGGACGAGGAGCCAACGATGCCGTGGAGTTGCGTTTCCGTGTCCATGCGCTCGCGCAGAAACTGGTTTTCTTCGACAAGACGCACCTTCTCAGCCATGCGGCGCAGGAATAAACGCAATTCCTCAAGCGGAGAAAATGGCTTGGTGATGTAGTCGTAGGCGCCAAGCTTCATCGCCTGTACGGCAGTTTCGATCGACCCATGGCCAGTCATCACCGCAACTTCGGTGCGCGGCAATAATTTCTTGACTTTCTCCAGGAAGTCCAGCCCCGACATATGAGGCATAACCATGTCGGTGAGGATCATGTGTGCGGATTGCTCCTCCAGCACGGCAAGAGCGGACTCGCCATTATCCGCTTCCAGGCATGCGAAACCCAACGACTGGCCTACGGTTGCGCAGAGTTTGCGGATACTCTGCTCGTCATCCACGATCAGCAAACGGATTCGAAGGTCGTCACTACTCACAGCGCTTTCCCCATGGTTTTTTCCACTACCGAAATGAACTGCCGCACCCGGAACGGCTTCTCCACGCAAGGAGCGCCCGTTTTGCGCAAGGTGTCCACAGTTTCTTCATTGGCAATGTCTCCGGTGATGAAAATGATTCTGGAAACCAGTTCCGGCCGGTTTCTTGCAATCCAGGTGTGAACATCGACCCCATTCACTCCTCCCGGGGTGCGCATATCCGAGACGACACCTAGGAACTCGCCGGATTCGAGGAGCCCGAGGGCTTCGACGCCCGACTCAGCACAAATTACTGTATAGCCGCTGCGTTCCAAAGACGCACGGACGTAGGCCATGACCGCGGGCTCGTCCTCGATTAAGAGCACGGGAAGAGACACGGACTTGCCGACAGATTGGTTCATTGCTGTATAACTCCGGCTGCGGCTCCGAGAGAGGCCGTTTCTTCGACGACAGGCAGGCGAACAATAAACGTCGCACCCTCCCCGCCGACGTTGTTGTGACACAGGATTTCGCCGCCGTGTTCGCGGACGATCCCGTAGCAAATGCTGAGCCCTAGGCCGGTTCCCTCCCCCACTTCCTTGGTAGTAAAGAAAGGATCAAAAATGCGGTCAGGTTGCGTGATACCGTCGCCGTTATCGCGGAACGAGACCTCGACAAAAGAACCCGCGCTCGCAGTCATGATTTGGATACGCCCGGGACGGCCAATTTCTCGCACCGCGTCGTACGCATTATTGAGAATGTTCAGGAAGACCTGCTGCAACTGATGCGAATCGCCAATCACGTAGGGCAGATTCTCGTCGAATGACTCGACCACCTCCACGCCATGGCTGGTGAAGTCATAAGAGCGCAACTGCACGGTGCGGATGAGAATAGTGTTGAGCTGCAGCGGTTTGCGCTGCGGCGGCATCGGCCGGGCAAATTTGAGCAGGTTCTGGACGATTTCCTTGGTGCGCTGAGCCTCCTGAAGGATGACGCGCAAGTCCTTGCGCGCGCTTTCTGGCAGATCGGTGTTCTCCAAAAGCAGGTCGGCGAAACCGAGAATGGCCGTGAGCGGGTTATTGACTTCATGGGCCACTCCGGAAACGAGCTGGCCGACTGCCGCCATTTTTTCGGCGTGCATGAGTTTGGACTGCAGCATGGCCGCGTCCGTAATGTCAGTCATTACTACGACGATGCTGGTCACGGCTCGCTGCTCATCGCGCATCGGGCTGAGGTTGACGGAAAACTGGCCCAGGCGCCCGTCCCCGCGGAAGACCTGCAGATCGAGATTGTCTACTTGATGGCCCGCCACAGTGGCATCGAGGGCGTCGCTGAGTACCTGACGCCGGGCTGGGGCCACCAAATCCACCAGCGGGCGTTCGAGCAACTGCTTCTGTTCGTAACCGGCGTCGTACCAGCGGCGGTTGGCATAACTGATGAGCCCAGCGGTATCCGCGACCAGAATCAGGCTCTGTGTGTTGTTCAGAATCTTACTGGAGAAATCTCGCTCACGCTGTAATTCGGCCTGGAAGTTCTTGAGCCCGGTTATATCGAGCATAAGGCCACGGTATTGGAGCACCTGCCCTTGCGCGTCCGGCACGGCAAAGGCGTTGATCAACACGTGCACAGCAGAACCGTCTCTCCGCCGGAGTGTCTCTTCGTGATTGCGCAGGGCTCCATGCTGTTGCATGAACTGGGTCAGGCGCTCCCGTACCCCAGGCGAAGAATAGACCTGGGCGGACACATCCACCTGCAGAAGTTCTTCGCGGCTGCTGTAACCGAGCATGCGGACCAGGGCGTCATTCACTTCAACGAAGCGTCCGTCGGGCGTGGAGAAGAAGAGGCCTTCCTGGATGTTGTCAAAGAGTTCGCGATAGCGCCGCTCCGCTTCACGCCGATCGGTAATATCCTTGAGAACATGAATAGTCTGCAGGTTCTCGTTATTTGAACCATGAATGCGGGAAGTGGAAACCAGATAAGTGCGTTCGAGTACCGGCTGAATATAATCATCAGTACCTTCGCCACTTCGGCAGAAAGGACAAGAGTGAGGCGGAGCTTCACTGGCCAAGGCCTGCAGCGCGCGCATGTTGAGCCCGACTAGTTCGTTGGGCTGCACCCCGATAAATTCAGCGAGCGAGCGGTTTACACGCAGAACATTGTGCGCCTCATCGTGCACGACGATGTAGTCGGTGATGGCATCGAAAATTTCCATCCAGTGCCGATTGGCCTGGTCAATGCGGGTGAACAGGCGCGCATTTTCGAGGGCGACGGAGGCATGACTGGCAATTGCCTGAAGCAGTTGCCGGTCTTCCTGGCTCAGCGGTTTGCCACGATCTGCCAGGCATAGCACCCCAGCTAGATCTCCTGACGAATTTGGGATCCGGACCAGGATGCAGTCGTTCCAGCCCAGCGCAGATGCGAATCCCGACCCCAGCAATTCTGTCGCGCTCGCAGCTACGATTGCCTCATGGTGTTCGGATAAAAGGGCGCTGAGGGCATGGCTGAATCGGCTCAAAAGAGCACGGTCCTGGCATACGACCCTCGTGGGACCCTGGAGAATCACGGTTTCAAGCGCAGCGTTCTGGGACAGGGCAAGGGCCACGCCACGCGCACCGGTCATATCCGCGGCGCGTTTGGCGAAACTCTTGGCGAATTCAGGCAGGTGAAGCAGCTTGCCCACTTCAAGGGCTAGTCCCATCAGGGCTTCGGCGCGCTGGCGATGTAGCTCGGAAAGGTGCAGGTTATGCGTGGCTTCCAGGACGACGGCAATCTGGGCGGCGAGGGCACGCGCTCGACGGATGTCCTCCTGCGAGATGCCGACCAGATCGAGACGATCGAGCACCCCGAACATGCCAAGCACTTGCCCATCAGAGCCTAGCAGCGGGACGGCTAGTATCTGCCGGACGCGGAATTGGGCGATCACTTCCAGATTGGCACCGGGAACTTTGCTGGGGTCATCCGTCCAGAACACTTCTTTACTCGTCAGAGCCCGGCTTGCGATCCCTTCGGGGAAAATATGATCCACCCGCTGGGGTACTCCCTTCTCGACACCCCATCGCACGTGAAAGACGCCGTTCTCCAGCAATCCGATGAAGCAGCGCCCAAAGCCGAGGAAGTCGGCGGCACGGACTACGAATGCTTCCATGAACTGATCGAGTTTGCAGATAGAACCAAGTTCCGAGGAGATCTCCAGCAATTGATGGAGTTCGTGGGCCTGGGCGCGGGCAGTGCCGTAAAGCTCGGCATTAGCGATGGCGACCGCGCCGAAGCCGGCAACTGCTGATACTAGTGATTTCTCCTCTGCATTGAAGGCCCCTTCCTGCCGCGGATAAACCAGAATCGCCCCCTGAGTTCGGGAGGTGCGGAAGGGGGCGGCGACTAACATCCCGGAGGGTGCCAGGTTGCCAAGAGCTTGTGACCCGGGATCGATGGAGACGGTGATCGGTTCTCCAGCCGCCACCGCTCGAGCCGCCAGATCAGCGGAGAAACGGAGTGCGGTGCGATCGTGCCGCGAACGGACAGAGGTAGCCAATTGAGGTGTTTCGGCAGCCACGGCGCGAAGTTCGAACGGGCCCTCCTGGCGCAGCAGAACGCACACCAGCCGGGTGCGCAGCAGAATTCTCACCCGGTCCGCTAAAGCCTCAATGACAGCAGAAACGTCGGGCACACCATGCAGCGCGTGCGCGACTTCGGCCAGAATCTCGACCCGGCGATGCTCTTCGCGCGAGGCCTGGGTCAGCCGCGTAGCTTCCAACAAGCTGCCCAGCTGGCCTGCCAGGATAGTGGCCTTCGCCGCCAAATCGTCATTGAAGAATCTTGGGTCGGAGTCATGCAGGAAAACGGCGGTACCGATTATTTCATTAGCGACCACCAATGGAGCAGCCATGATCGAGCGCGCATGAAATTCTCCCGCCATGGGATAACGGAGCGGGTCGAGATGGTTCACGTAAACCGTCCGGCGACTGCGAACCGCCTCCATCGCGACGGCGCTTTCTCCGGCCTTCAGGCGAGCCCCACGAAAATGCTCCGCCATTAGCCCATCCGCTTCCGCGCCCACCAGTTCCTCTGAAGAGACAAGACGCCAAAAGTAGGTTCCGCTGACATTGAAGAATTCGCGAGTGGCACGACAGAAGAGCTGCAGGAGAGAGCTGGCATCGGTACCACGAGCGGCCGCGTCGGAAATATCGAGAAGCAGCTTTTGAAAGGAATCGTCGGAGCCGGGGCCAGTCCCCTGGACCACTGTCGTATTTCCAGGCTGCATGGTCAGAACGACACCGCCTGCACACCTCGCCCAATTCAAGTGTTTGAATCTAGGGGGAAACTACCCGCAATCTCATTTTGAGTCAAGCGAATTAGCACTGAGGTGTCTAACTGTGAAATTCCAGCTTTCGCGGCGCTGTGTCTCACTATGAGAAGAGAAGAGCGTTTCAGTTGTCCGCATGAGACGCTTCTCATGTTATGCACCGGCTGGACTTGGGCTCATGTTTTGGTAAGTCTAGCTTGCACATATACTTACCAGTATTGCCCCCCCGACTTCCACGTAATCAAGAGGCTGGCATAGGCATTGCTTATATGAGGAGTCACCACATCTGTCTTCAGCGGAGGAACTGTGCCTTCCAGGAAGGACACGGCTTCGACTTACAGGCAGATCTGCCGATCATGTTAACAAACGTTGGGAGCGTTTGTCCCCTGCATGGGCAAAACAGCAGGAGGAACTAACGCGCAAGGCGAAGACTAAAAGTTGCGGCCACTTACGCCGATCTAGCTAAGCGGATGAATGTCATAGCGATAGTGAGAATTCGGGTGCTCGTGGCTCTGAATGGAACGCTGGGAAGCACGATGGTCGGTGACGCAAATTCCCGAGGGTAGGCCCGGAACGGAACTATGCCGCGATCCGCGAAAAGAAGCTTGAGGGAGGAACAGCAATGACGATTGGCAAGAAACTCTATCTTAACTTCGGAGCCGTCCTTGCGATGGTCGTGGTGCTGTTCCTGGTGAACTTAGTGGCAGTGCACCGCGAGCACTCCGCGAAAGCGGCCGCTGCTGCTTCCCTGGAACTTGCCGATGCCACCGATGCGGTGAAGTTTCAGATGATGCAGAACCGTATGTATCTCAGCAACTATCTGCTGAGCGGCGACACTCGGGAAGTCGAGCGAATGAACGAGGGAGTCCGTTTTTTGAATGACAAACTGCAAAGAGCGGAAGGGTTGGCCAATTCCGAACAGCAGAAAGCAGCGTTTCAGAAGGTCCAGCAACAGGAGCAGGCCTGGATCCGGGAATTTGCGACACCTCTGGTGGAGAAGCGCAAGGACGTCGACGGCGGCAACGCCACCGTCGCGGAACTGCAGATCTTCTATTTACAGAAGGATGCATCTGCTTGGATCAAGAGTTCCACTGAATATCTGGACGTCGCGGACCAGGAAAGCAAAAAAATTCTGGAAGAGCGGCGCAAATCGGACGAGACGGCGGCCACCGCCACCATACTTGTCGCGCTGTTGAGTACTCTTCTGGCACTCGGGCTGGGCATTGCCATTGCTTATCGCAGCGCCAAGACCATCACGGAGCCGCTTACTGATCTGATGACCGTGGCCAGGCAGATCGGGGACATGGGTAACCTGGACCACACGATTGATATCAAGCGCCAGGATGAAATCGGAGAACTGGCCCGCTGCTTTGGCAATATGGTGACTTACCTGAAGGAAATGGCCTCGGTTTCGGAAGCCATCGCCGGAGGAGACCTGTCGGTGGAGGTGCAGCCCCGATCGAAACATGACACGTTGGGCAATGCCTTCACGCGCATGGTCGAGGGTCTGCGGAACCTGGTGCGCAACGTCAGAGACGCGGCATCGCAGGTGGCAAGCGCTTCGAACCAGGTCGCCGGCGCCTCCGACGAGTCGGCCAAGATCAGCTTGCAGGGTTCTTCAGCCATTGATGAAGTCACCAGCACCATGCATGAGATGAGTATCAACGTGCAGAACATGGTGAAGAGCACACAGACCCAGGCTTCCAGCGTGAGCGAGACCTCGGCGTCCATCGACCAGATGGTGGCTTCGATCCAGCGCGTCGCCGACACCGCCAAAGTGCTCCTGGATATTTCGAACCGCTCGCGCGAGGAAGTGCACAGTGGCATATCCACCATGGATAAGGCCACCGATGGCCTGAACAAGATCAATACCACCATTCAATCTTCCGGCGAAATCATTGATGCGCTGGGGCAGCGCGCGGATGACATTGGCAAGATCATCGAAGTCATTGATGACCTTGCCGAGCAGACTAACCTGCTGGCGCTGAACGCCGCCATCGAAGCGGCGCGCGCAGGAGAGCATGGATTGGGCTTTGCGGTGGTAGCCGACGAAGTGAGAAAGTTGGCGGAAAAATCAGCGCAATCCACCAAAGAAATCTCCGAACTGATCCAGAGCATTCAGAAAGAAGCGCGCAAGGCTGTCGAGAACATGGACAAGAGCACCGGCATCGTCAACGAAGGTCTAAACCTGGGCCAGGAGCTGAATGCGGCGCTGCGCAAGATTTCTAACGTTGTCACCGAAGTTTACAAGTTCGCGCAGGAAATCGGGGCCGCCACCAACGAACAGTCGCACGGCTCGTCCCAGATCGCGCGCGCCACGACCAGGCTGAACGAGATCACGCACGAGATTAACTCGGCGGTCGAAGAACAGGCTTCGGGTGCGCAGGCCGTGGTGAAAGCCATGGAGCGCATGCGGGAACTGACGCAGCAGTCGACTTCGGGCTCGACCGAGCTGGCGGCTTCGGCTGAACAGATGTCGAAGATGTCTCGCGGACTTCTGGAATCCATGGACCGCTTCGCTCTACAGACCACTGAGATGATCCGCCGGGGTGGTCTTCGCGAGGACAAATCAGCCATTAAGGGCGGCGCCCGGCATGCCGCCGCCGTCGGAGCGAAGGGCTGAGTTAAAGACCGAAATGAGCCGCGAACTGCATATTGTCGGGTTCAAGGTGGGCCGGGAAACTTACGGCGCGCCCATTACTTCCCTGCACGAGATCGTGCGGGTACCGGAGATCACGGCGGTGCCCGACGCGCCCGAGTACATGGAGGGCGTGATCAATCTGCGGGGAAAGATTGTCTCGGTCATCGATCTGCGCAAACGATTTGGGGAGAAACACGCGGCACTGAACCGGCGGAACCGAATCCTGGTTATTGAATACAACGGCCGGCTTTCGGGACTGATCGTGGATTCTGCGTCGGAAGTTTTGAAAATTCCAGCTACTGATGTGGAAGCGCCGTCCGCGATATTCCAAGACGGCAGCCTGACTTGCGTAACTGGTTTGGCTAAATACAAGGGCCGCTTGATCGTGCTGCTGGACATGCACAAGCTGCTCGAACATAACGGCGTGCGGCGGCAGAACGAAGCCACCGAAGCAAAGAGCCAGTGGGCTGCAAAACCTGAGACACGCGGCGCCGCGCGATAAGCGCAGCCGGTCAGGGGTTGGACGAACATGAGCACACCAGGAGTAGGGCTGACGGCTGCTGAACTCAAGCTTTTGCAGGCGCTGGTTTACCAGGAATGCGGTATGCATTTCGACGAGCGGCGTACGCAATTCCTGCAAGATCGTCTGCAGCGCCGATTGAAGGAGTGCCGGGTTGACTCCTTCTACAGCTACTACAGCCTGCTGGTCAGCCACGAGGGAAAAGATGAACTGTCGCGCCTGCTGGAGAACCTGACGGTCAATGAAACCAGTTTCTTCCGCAACAAGGCGCAAATGGAACTGTTCCACAAATTTGTGCTTGAAGATATTTTGCGCCGCAAGCAGGCGCGCCGCGATTACTCACTTCGTATCTGGAGCGCGGGCTGCTCCACCGGTCAGGAGCCCTACACTCTGGCCATGTTGGTGGCTGACGGGCTGGGTTACTACAATCTGCGCAATCCCCTGCCCTGCCAAACGCGGCTGCCCAAGCCTCTGATCCCTCCACCCTGGCGGGTGGAAATCACGGCCAGCGACATCAGCTATTCGGTGCTACGGACGGGGCAGCAAGGTATCTACACCGAGGCCCAGATGTCCGGTGTGGACTACAGTTATCGGCTCCGCTATTTCGACAAAGTGGGCGACCATTACGCCGTCAAGAAGGCGCTCAAAGAGCAGGTTCACTTTGATTTCCACAATTTGAAGACGGAATACCTGCCGCAGCGCAATGATGTGATCTTCTGCCGTAACGTCATGATGTACTTCGACCAGGCCGAACAAAAGCGGCTGATCGATAAGTTTTATCGTTGTCTCAACCCCGAAGGCTATCTGTTCGTTGGCCATGCCGAGAGCCTGCTGGGGATGACGGAAAAGTTCCAGATGGTCCATCGCAACAGCGGGACCGCATACCAGCGAGTGGAGATGAGGTCGTGAGCCAGTCCTCTGATGAACGGATGACAGAACTGCGAAAGCTCTTCTTTGAGAGCGCGCAGGAACTGCTTCAGGCGCTGAACGATGAAGCATTGAAGCTCGAGAAGAAACCGGGCGACGGCGAAATCGTGCGTACCATCCGGCGCACCGTGCACACTCTGAAAGGCGATGCTGCCGCCTGCGGATATGAGGAACTGAGCGAACTGGCCCACGAAATGGAAGACGCGCTGGCGCTGGAAACTGCTTCGGCTCACGCTTCCCTCGCAGAGGTTGCCTTCAGCGCGGCGGACATCTTCGGCGCGATATTGTCGGCCTATCGCGGTGGGGTGAAAGTGCCATCGGCTGAACCTCTGCGGAAAATGATCCGCAAGCTTGCACAAGAACCACCCGCAAAAGAGCCGAGCGGAATGAATTCGAACAAAGGGCGCAGGAACGCAGTAACAAAGACTAAGCAATCGAAGCGCTCAGGATCGGGGATGGCAGGATCAACCATCGGGGAGGAATCGAAAGTTCAGCCCGGACCGAGGCGGTCCGTCGCGTGGAACGAATACGAACAGCTCGCCATTCGGAACGCGTGGAACCTGGGCAGGAACGTGTATCACGTCCTGGTGGAGATAGATCTTCACTGCGGTATGCCAATCGCCGGACGGCAACTGGTGCAAGGCGCGCTGAGCTCCCTGGGAGAGATCCTAGCGATTCGACCCGAGCCCGGAAGGTCAGAAGCAGCGCGGGTGCTGCAATTTGCCCTCGCCACGGACAAAACAGCGGACCAGATCGCGGCGAAATGCAAGATCCCGACTGTTGTCTCGAAAGTGGAGATTGACGTTCTTCGCAGTTCGGTCGCGCCGAAAGACAAAACTTCGCCCAACCCAGAGCCAAAGGCGGAAGTCACAAGCGAGCCGGCAGCCGGCTACGCCAGCGCAGGTGATCTTTCTGCTCCAGAACAACAAGAGAATGATCAGGAAGTGCAGCCCCAGGTCGCAGCTAGTTCCGAGAACACATTGCGCGTGGACGCGGAGCGCATCGATAACGTTTTGAACTTGGTCGGCGAGCTGATCATCGGCAAATCCATGCTGCAGCAGACGGTGCACGAGTTCGCCAGACGCTTTCCCAAGGAGCCACTGCGCGGTAAGTTCGCCGATGCCATGGCTTTCCAGGCGCGGGTGCTCAATGACCTTCAGCGTTCGGTGATGAAGATCCGCATGGTGCCGGTGGAACAACTTTTCCGCCGTTTCCCGCGTATCGTCCGTGACGTGGCCCGGCACTGCGGGAAGCAAGTGGAACTGGTTATCAGCGGACAGGAGACGGATCTCGACAAGAGCATCCTGGATGCGATCGCCGAGCCCATCACACATCTGGTTCGCAACGCAGTGAGCCACGGAATCGAGAGTGCGCCAGAACGCCAGCGGATCGGCAAGAGGGCACAGGGCACGATCTGTCTGAAAGCCTACCATCAAGGAAACCAAGTGGTGGTGGAGGTCAGCGACGACGGCCGCGGCATCGATGCTGAACGAGTAAAAGCCAAAGCCATTGAACAGGGGATGATCGGAGCCGCAGAAGCAGCGCAGCTTAGCGAGGCTGAAATCCTAGACTTAATCTTCCGGCCGGGACTCAGTACGGCGGAAGAAATCACCGAGGTTTCCGGACGAGGCGTGGGCATGGATGTCGTGCACAGCGTGCTGCAGCGGCTGAAAGGCACGGTAGATGTGGAGTCACGCCCCGGCCAGGGAACAGCGTTCCAGCTGAAGCTGCCACTGACGCTGGCCATCATCAAAGCGCTACTCTTCCGGGTGGAACACCGGCTTTATGCCATACCGCTCAACAGCGTGTCGGAAATTGCGCGAACCGTCGAATCCCAAGTTCACCAGGTGGATCACTGTGAGGTTCTGCAGTTGCGCAACCAGGTATTGCCGATGCTCAGGCTGGGTAGGTCGACAACTGAAAATGCAGAGAGTGGATCGCGCAAACTGTTCGTGCTAGTGATTACTGGAGGCGAAAAGAAATTTGGACTCATTGTGGACCAACTCGAAGGTGAGGACGAGTTGGTCATCAAGGCCTTGGACGACCATGCGATCTCAACTGACTTGTTCAGCGGAGCCTCGATTATGGGCGACGGACGAGTCGTGCTGATCCTGAACCTTTCCGCAGTTTTGGAGCACTTCTACCGCTCGCGGCCAGGTGGAACCGGCATTGCCGCTTCCGGAATGCTTCTCTCCCACGCTGATCGATCCCGACCGGTGCAGCCGGAGACGAGGGTACAGGCTTGAACTCTCCCATTCGAGTGCTGGTGGTGGATGATTCGGCGCTGATGCGGAAGCTCATTCCGCAGATCCTGGAGCACGACAAGCGCATCCAGGTGGCGGGGACCGCCATGGACGGCAGTTTCGGTCTGAAGAAGATTTCCGAGCTCAAGCCGCAAGTGGTGACACTGGATCTCGAAATGCCTGGCATGAGCGGGATTGACACCCTGAAGGAAATTATTCGGCGGCATCACCTGCCAGTAATTGTGGTCAGTTCGCATAGTACCCAGGGCGCGTCGATCACACTGCAGGCGTTGGGATTGGGCGCTTTTGATTTCGTGGCCAAGCCGCAGGACGTCTTTGCGCGCATGCCTGAAATCGCAGAGGAACTGATTGCCAAGATCAAGGCTGCAGCCGAGAGCAACGGAGTACGCATCAACACGCTCCCGAAAGAACTGCGTCGCACAGACAAGTCTCCCCTGGTTTCGCAGACTGCTCCTACGCGTGTGGTGGCGATTGGGATTTCGACTGGAGGGCCGAACGCGCTGCAGTACATGCTGGCGCAACTTCCCGCTGACTTTCCAGGGACCCTCGTGATAGTACAGCACATGCCAGACGGCTTTACCGAGATGTTCGCGCGCAGATTGGATGAAACCTGCGCCCTCCAGGTGAAGGAAGCGCAGTCTGGTGATCTGCTGCTGGCGGGGCGAGCGCTGATTTGCCCAGGAAACCGGCACATAAAAGTCAAGCGACTCCCCCTGGGAGATGTGGCTGTGCTGAACGATGAGGAACGAGTCAATGGACATCGCCCCTCTGCCGATGTGCTATTCAGAAGCCTTGCCGCAGAATTCGGGCCGCGAGGAATGGCCCTGCTGATGACGGGCATGGGCGACGACGGGGCCGAAGGTATGGGAGCGGTAAAGGCGGCGGGAGGAATGACTATCGCGCAAAGCAAGGATTCCTGCATTGTGTTCGGGATGCCGAAAGCAGCTATCGATCGCGGATACGCGGCACGTGTCGTGACGTTGGAGGTGCTGGCGAACACTCTCCAAGCGCAGTGCGCGCCAGATCGCGGACGCGGCCAAACGAGATCAGAAGGGGACGACAGCGGCAAAGCCGCAGGTGCTGGAGATTAATTCTTCTCCGGCAGAATGCAGACCGGCGTGAAAGCAGTAGGAGGGGGTTGCGATATGGAACAGTTTGCACCAGTGCGACGCAGTAAGGACGGACAGCCAGTCCGTTATTTAATTGTGGATGACTCCGTCTTCGCGCGCCGGAATCTGGCTCGCATGATCGAGTCCTTCGGTGGGCAGGTAGCCAGCGAGGCGGGCGACGGTTTAGCGGCGATCACCGAATATGACCGCACCGACCCCGACATCGTGCTGATGGACATCACCATGCCGCAGATGGAGGGGATCGAGGCAGCGGAAAAAATCGTCCAGCAGCATCCGGAGGCCCGCGTTGTGATGGTGTCTTCGGTCGGTTACCAAGAAAATATCGTGGCCGCGCTGCAACGAGGCGCACGCCATTTCGTGCAAAAGCCGGTCAAGCCGGAGGTCCTGTACGAAGTCATCAAATACGTGCTGGGAGACGAAGGGTCTGTCAGCAACGCTGCCGGCGCAGGAGCCTGACTTATGAAAATGGAGTTGATTCAGCCCTTCATCAACGCGGCCGATGCCGTGCTCGCGCAAGGACTGCAATGCTGCACGTCTATCGCAAACCTGAGCATGGAGGAAGAAGGGTACCGTCGCAAGGGCGTGGCCGCCTTGGTATGGCTGACCGGCGATATTGAAGGGCGCATCATCTTTGACCTCGCTCCGGAGACCGCTGTGCGCGTCGCCAGCCGTATGGCCGGCGCCGAGCTACCCGAGTCCGATGAACTAGTCCGGGAAACGATTTGCGAGCTGGCCAACCAGGTAATCGGCAACGCAGTCACAACCCTCAATGACGAGGGCTTTCATTTCCGCGTGCATCCGCCCGTGCTCCACACTGCAGACGAAGGCAGCCGGAGCAGCGCGGACACCGAGGCGCTGGTAATGTGTTTTGAAACGGACAGCGGCAACGTATTCATGAATGTCGCCTTGCGATATAACCGGCGCCGCCAGGCAGATCGCGCCGTCGCGGCTGGCGAGTAATCACTTCGCTGCAACCCCTCCTAACTAACGTACACGGTTGTGTACAAAGCCGAGGACACCGAACTAGGGCGATTTGTCGCTCGAGACGACCGGGAATCAATGTCGATGTCTGTATTGCTGGTGGGTAGGGCCGTCTTACAACTCACCCCAATAAAAATGGCTGGGCCGATCTGTCCCTTCGGGTTCGCAGTTAGGTCATTGGGAGAGCCGCTTAGAGATAATAGTGGCGTGAAATTCGCCTTTCTCGTCGTAAGTGCCCAGGCAGATCACCCGGTCACCGTCCTTAACCTGGCTGGCATCAATGATTTTCGTGTTTGTACTGAGGTGCTCCTGACTAATCCATTGGGTCGAGCTGTCGTAATGGATGGTCTTCTCGACGCCCGAGCTCCTCTGACGAACGGTCAGCGTAGATTTATCCTTATTGCTTCTCGTCACAATACCGTCCCAGCGAGCCCGCTTCGCGGCCTTCTCCTTATTTTCCTTCTCTGCGTTCTCCTGAGAGGGGGTCTCCTTCGCTTCCTCCTCTTTGGAGCCCAGCTGCGCCAACATCGGCACTGACAGCGAGAATGTAACTAAAGACGTGAACAAGAGAGTGAGTAGCTTCTTCACCATGGAACCTACTCCTTTCACTGGATAGATTGTGATGTTTGGCAAGAGAGAATAGACCTTAAGACTGAAAAGAACAAGCCCCATGCAAACTTGTTGGACTGCAAGCTGATTAAAGGATTTCCTTGCCAAATTACCTGCTGACTCGCACCACAGGCGAAAAGCTTCAACTGATATAGGAAATTGAGATGGGCGATGTGAAACCCGTACTCTCATTCAATCCTCGCCGGCTGGGCTTGAACGCGGATACTCAGACATATTTTCATCGTTGACCTAGCCTGAAGAACGTCTCGCGTGAGAGTTTCCCCAGTAAGGAAAAATATTGCAGCGCCACTTTGACATCGGCTTTGCTCTTTCCCGCATACCGCAGGCCAAATTGGAAAGGTATTTCCACCGCAGAGTTGATTTGCCCCCGAACCAGGATTTCCAGCAGGATCTTGAATCCCGCTGGCTGCAGATTCAGACCGTCAATACATTGGCGTTTCACCACAAAGAAGCCTGACAGCGGATCCTTCACCCGGCATCCCCGCCTCTGCAAAGGCATGCTGACCAGTGTACCTAGCCGGGAGACGGCATGGCGCGCGGCATTCCAGCGGTTCGGGGAATTCCCCTTCGCATATCGGCTGGCAATGGCGATGTCATAACCCTCGCGCACTGCGTCCATCAAATGTGGCAGTAACTCGGGAGGGTGTTGCAGGTCTGCATCCATTACCCCCAGTAAATCAGCGTTCGTGTGCTGCCATCCATGAATTACCGCGCCGGCGAGCCCGCGCTGACCTCGTCGCACGAGCAGCCGAATGCGAGCATCGGTCTCGGCATACCTGCGAACGATTTCTTGGGTTCCGTCCCGGCTGTCGTCGTCAACCACGACCAACTCGTAATTGAGAGCGAACGCCGATGATACATTCCCTACACGGTCGAGCAGTGTGGGAATATTTTCTGCTTCATTCAAGGTGGGAATGACTAATCCAAACTTCTGGAAGGAATTCATCTGGGCTTCCTCTTTTAGAAGTTACCTTTCAGCAACCATCGACAGCACGCCTCGTGTCGCTGAACGTGCTTTAAGTCCGTCTTTATTGAATGGCCGTCGTTAACGACTTTCTGGGCACCCCTTCTGGGCGCGGCACGTAAATGATGCAGTCCTGGTCTCGCCAGGACGCAGTATAGGACCGACTAATCGCATTCAGGACGTCGTCGGGAAAACGGTCGTTCGGCCTCGGAAAATCGGAGACCGGCAATTCGGTCTGTATTGCTCCGTATCTCTTTTGGGCAATCTGATAAACGATGCCCTTGCTGTCCAGCTTGCCAAACCGCACCAGGCTGGTGCTGTTAAACGGATCGTACAGAAAAGGCTTACCGGCATAATAACAACGCAGCATGCTTTCACAGATCGCAGGACCAGGTTGCGCAGCGAGGAACGATACCTCTGCCTCAAAACGCCTCTCCGATTCCCGTAACTGAGAAAGATGCACTGGTAAGTTGACGATTCCCGATTGGCCGAAGACAAAGAAAACACTCGAGTACAGCAATACGGGTACCGCAAACCTCCATCGCCGCTCAACTAAGTGCTGCCATCCATAATCCAGGCAAACACCCATGATAATAGACATGGCCAGGAAGTTGTCGAAGAATGCATTTATCCAGACACCGTGGCCGCCTGAGAACACCAAGCCAACCAGCAGAGACACCAAAAAATACAGAGAAATCGCGCGAAACCGTGCGTTGTGCAGGTGCCAAATTGACCAAATGAAAGCAATTACCAAGGGTAGCTGAAGCAATCCATAATGCCAGACAAACTGTCTCATGGCTCGGGACAATGAATACGCTCTCGGCGTCAAGATCTTCGAAGTGAAGAACGGACCGCCAACCAGCACGCTGAACACGATTGATAGACCTAGAAAGATTGCTGAGAACAATAGAAATCTCACGGCCTTGCCACGTGAAATTAGTAGAAGATCTAGCGCCACCGCGATTGGGATGGCAAGGAGATTGTGCTTAACATTGCCGCCGAGAACGAAAAGAAACGCGATCAACCCAAGCAGCACCGTTCTAGGCGGACCCAAAAGATAGAGCAGCAGGCCTGCAAGAAGAAAAGGTTGTCCGAGCATCTGGGGATCATCTGCTCCCACATAGGAAGACGCTTTTGCGCAGAAGAGTGCCAAGCAAAAGGAAGCTCCAAAAATGGCAGCTGCCCAATTGTTCGTCAGAGTTTTGACGATTAGACACACCAAGATACAACACAGCAGAAGGGATATCAGAGAAAGTACCCGTCCCGCCAGCAAGTAATCGTAATTCCCGAGGAGGCGCGAGAAGTAACCCACTATATAAAAAGAAAGCATCGGATAGTTGACGGTGGTCCAAGCATACTTCGGGTAATACAGGGGTAGATGATGCATCGCAGTTTGCGCATGGTAAACGTTCCATCCTTCGTTGTAGTCAATTTGCAGATGATAAAACGCACGCGCTACCGGATAAACAAGCGTAAAGGCAGAAAATACAGCTAGGACTCCAACCACGATCCACTCGGACTTCGCTACCGTCTTTGGTATCGACAGTTTCCCAACTCTGTCTGGTGTTATTCTTCCAACGGAAATCATGCTGTCGTTTGCCTGTCCTAGCTTCGTCACAGCTAGCTTCGTCACAGCAAGGATTCGCTTTTTTGATGCACATCAGAGCGGCATGGTTACCAACTGGTTTTCTGCCGCAGCAAATCAGCCTTTCGGCATCTGGGTATTCTTTCCCCGGCGAGCCTCGGAAAATGCTCCGCGATGAGTTCGCTCAACCCCAAACGCTCATCTAACCCTTGCACATAACGGGCAAGCCATAAAGTCCGAGGCACTCGAGATGAAAGGACCTCGCGAGGCCCGCGAGTACCCGATACAACACCGGCCCGTACACTCAGATCATGCTGGAGCGACTCTGATGAACTCCGCCGAGCAGCAGCGAAAAACGAACCATAAGCGCGCACTGCTGATTGCTACGGTGTTGTTTGTTTCGTACGCCTATTTCTATGCGGGTGGCGGGTGGAACCAAAACTCGCGATTCGACCTGATACGCGCCATTATCGAGCAGGGCACGTTGCGCATTGACGCCTATCACGAGAACACCAGAGACAAGGCGTTCTTCCGCGGACACTATTACTCCGATAAAGCACCTGGCCTGGCTTTGCTTGCGGTCCCCATCGTGGCCGTGGCTAGGCCGGTGCTACACGCGGCGGGTGTGGATCCAGGCTCTCCACGCGGCCTGGTGGGCCTTTCCTATGTGGCGACTGTTTTCACGCTAGCCTTGCCGACCGCCCTGGCGACGGCTTGCCTGTTTCTGGTAGCGCTGAGACTCGGAGCCACAGTGGGTGGTGCCGCCTTTGCGGCGCTGTCGCTCGGCCTTGCGACACCAATGTGGGCGTACACAACTGCGCTATTTGGTCACTCACTGGCGGGAGCGTGTCTGCTGTTTTCCTTTGCCGCAGCTTTAGGCTTGCGCCAAGCGGGCTCCCTGATGCGAGACTTGTTTTTAGGGCTCGCGGTCGGTGTCGCGGCGGGTTGGGCAACGGTTACGGAATACCCGGCCGCACCCGCAGCGGCGGTTCTCGCGCTGCTCGCATTGGCCCAGGCCTGGCCCGGTGGGTGGGCGCGCCGCTGGCGTGTTGCAGGCGGCATCGCTGTCGGAGCTCTGGGTTGCGTGGCTGTTCTGATGTTCTACCAGTACGCGGCGTTTGGCTCGCCTTTTGACCTCGGTTATTCCCACTATCAAGAGGGAGCATTTCCCTGGATGGATACCGGGTTCCACGGATTGACTTATCCGCGGCCCCTCATCATGGTGAGGCTCCTGTTAGATCCGTATCTCGGTTTGTTCCTGCTGTCAACCGTGGTCGCCGCCGCTCCTCTTGGATTGCATTTACTCTGGAAACAGGCGAACTTCCGCAGCTTCGCTGTTGTTGCCGCGATAATCCCCGCGTACTACCTGTGTTTCAATGCCTCGTTTTTTGCTTGGCGTGGAGGTTCTTCGTACGGTCCGAGGTACATGCTCGCAGGGATCCCGGTGCTTTGTATTGGCCTGGCCCCGGTCTGGAGCAGCGCGGGGCGGCGTGTGCGATGGCTGCTTGCCATGTTAGCAATTTGCGGCATCACGTTGTCCCTGATGGCGGTTTCAACCACGATATTACCGCCGCAGACGCTTAGATGCCCAATCGTCCAGTTGATATGGCCTTCCTTCTGGGCCGGGAGAATGTCGATTAATTCCGGCTCAATATTTTTGCCAAAAAGAACGCACGAGGCCTTTAACCTGGGAGAACTTGCCGGGCTGCACGGTCTAGCCAGTCTGGTTCCGCTGCTCGCTATTTGGGCGGGGGGCGCAGTTGTCTGGATGCGGATACACAAAGATAGCGTTCGCAGCCGGGGGAGCCTGCATAAGCCAATAAGCCCAGACGTCCCCATTCCTTTGCATGGCGGGGACCTCAACCCTCGCGTACCCGACTAGGCCGCGAATGCGTCAGGAATTAGATTTCCCTGTTTGTTGTTGACACGATTCGTGACACGCATTAAAGTACGCTCTTAACCCCAGCCAATCCACCGACCTGTCTGCGCTCGCCGGCGTTCGCCGGCAACGGGCTCCTGGTCGCTTTGAGCAAGAAGGGAGAGCCACCGGTTTATGCGCATCGTCGAAGGGCCATTTCGGGCCGAAGTTTACCCCGCGGGTGATCCCAAGACATTGACCTTCAGCTACTACCGCTACGTCATCACACGCGCCAATGACGAAATGCTATTTCAAGGTCTTGCTAGAGATGAGGGCGAGGCGGAAGAAGCCGTCCTATTCCATCTGGAGCAGGTTCTAACTGAGGAAGGATACGTTCCCACGAATCGCATCTACGATAGCCTGATGGACACTCTGCCCTCAGTCCAGAGTGCCAGACGGCAGGAACATGCCTGGAAGCCTTTGGGAGGCACAATTTTGTCCTTTACGCGCCATCTTAAAGGCTCACTTTCCGGGCTACTGAATCGAACTCGCTGGGGCTGAGAAAGCGGTGTTGGAATTCGAGCCGACGAGCCGGACTGTCCCGACTACGAGGACCAGAATCACCGCAAGAATTAGCGCGCATTTCTGCCATATCCTGACCGTTATCTCTCTTTTTGCTTCTCAGGCACCAAACGCTCCGCAAGCAGCGAACTCCCCAGCCTCGGTATAATGGCCGACGTTCATGGACTGGGCTCCTGCGTCCGCCATCCGCTGGCTGTTCGACTCGGAGCATGGCCCCACGGACCGCCTGATTCCTCGCTGGCTCTTCCTTCGCGCGCTCGGCCTCATCTATTTTTCTGCATTTTTCTCGCTGGTGTTTCAGATCCGTGGACTCATCGGTCCCAAAGGAATTCTCCCGGCAGACGCATATCTGCAGGCGGTGGCGCGCTCGTTGGGCCACACTCGCTTCTGGTTTGCGCCAACGCTGCTCTGGTTTTCGGGCGGCTCACCGATGCTAACAGCTCTGTGCTGGGTGGGCATGGTGGCATCTCTACTGGTCGCGTTCAATGTGTGGCCGCGCGGAATGCTCCTGATTTGCCTCGCGTGCTTTCTTTCGTTCGTGAGCGCCGCCCAGGATTTTTCTGGCTATCAATCCGACGGCATGCTGCTCGAAGCTGGATTCATTGCACTTTTTTTTGCTCCGGCCGGCTTTCTCCCGGGCTGGGGCGCACTACTGGCGCCTTCGCGCGCCAGCCTGTTCCTGCTGCAATGGGAGTGGTTTCGGATCTACTTCGAGTCCGGCGTCGCGAAGATCGCGAGCGGAGACCCGGAGTGGCGGCACATGACAGCCATGGACGAGTATTACCAGAACGGGCCGCTGCCCACTTGGATCGGCTGGTACGTTCAACACCTGCCGCACTGGTTCCATGCCTCGACGACCTATGCCACCCTCGCGCTCGAGCTGGGTTTGGTGTGGATGCTGTTTCTGCCACGGCACTTGCGGATTGTGTGCTTCTTCATCGTGACTCCATGGCAGATCGGCATCATCCTCACGGCCAATTACACGTTTTTGAACTATCTGGTCCTCGCGTTGGGCTTCTTGCTGCTGGACGACCGCTTTCTCGTCCACTTCTTACCGGGAAGGTTGAAAAGGCCCTTCCTTGATCGGGCGGACGCGACACCACCCACCGATACAAACCTGACCGCCCTCGATTCCGCCTCCAAGTCGCAAGATGTTGCTTCACCATCCAGTGAAGCGAGCCGGTATGAGCCGGACCGGTGCAACTGGCCAGCGCTCTTCCGTTCACAATTCGCCGTGCTGAAGCTTGCTGCGATCGCCGTGATGCTTACCTGGATCTTCTATGCGACCGTAGCGCAGTTGGTGTGGATACCGCTCCCAACCTCCCCCGTAACAGCTCTCGAACCGTTTCGTATCGCAAATCGATACGGCCTTTTCGCCGTGATGACGCGTGGTCGGTACGAAATCGAGTTTCAAGGCTCCGAGGACGGGCAAACCTGGGTGGCATATCCGTTCCGCTACAAACCGCAGGACCCAAGCAAGCCGCCAGGCATTTACGCACCTTATCAGCCACGCTTCGATTGGAACTTGTGGTTCGCGTCGTTAGGCTCGTGGCGCGAGTATCCGATCGTTCCCGACACCGAGGTGCGACTGCTTTCCAATGACCCCGAGGTGCTCGCTCTTTTTGCTGGGAATCCTTTCCCTCACGAGCCGCCACGCCAGGTGCGCGCGGTACTCTGGCAATATTGGTTCACAACGATGGCTGAAAAACGCGCGCAGGGTCTCTGGTGGCGCCGCGAACTCCTGGGGCTTTACGCTCCGACACTCCAGCGCGAACCGAATGGCAGGATCGGCATCGCTCAGTGGCCCACGGTACCTGCTCGCCGGCAGTAACTCATGGCAGGGATTGCATCGCACTTGTCTAGCTGATGAAGAAAGAGAAGCCAGAGGTATCACGATATGCCTGAAACCGCGCACAATCAGATGCGGAGTGCCTTGAGATGAGCCATAGAGCTTGCGTGATCGGTGCTGGCCCCAATGGTCTCGCAGCGGCCATCGTTCTCGCCCAAGCGGGGTTGCAAGTTGAAGTGTTCGAGGCCGAAGCGCACCCAGGTGGCGCTGCACGCACACTCGAATTGACGATTCCTGGCTTTCTTCACGACTTCGGATCGGCCGTTCACCCGTTGGCCGTTGGATCACCATTCTTTTCGTCACTGCCGTTGCGGGACCGTGGACTCGAGTGGATTCACTCGCCAGCCGCGCTGGCACACCCTCTGGACGACGGCACGGCGGTGATATTGGAACGTGATCTCAACGATGCAGAATCTTCGCTGGGTCCCGATGGAAAGGCGTGGCGCAGGCTTATGGGGCCGTTCGCTGAGCACTGGACTGAACTGTCTTCCGAAGTGCTCCGTCCCATTCACTTGCTGTCCCGCCATCCCTGGTTGCTCGCACGCTTTGGACTAAACGCATTCCCCTCAGCAAAGGCACTTGTTCGCCGTTTATTTCGCGACGACCGTACCAAGGCGCTCTTTGCCGGCCTGGCTGCACATTCATTTCTCCGTCTCGATGAGCCCTTGAGTGCCGCGTTTGGCGTGCTGCTGGGGGTGGCGGCACATGCAGTAGGATGGCCGATCCCGCGCGGAGGCGCGCAATCCATCACAAACGCTCTGTGCAGTCATCTTTCTGGAATCGGCGGCATCGTAACGACATCGAGGCGCGTTGAGAACCTGGCCGCGCTTCCTCATTATGACGTCGCTCTTTGTGATGTCACTCCTCGCCAGTTGCTTCGGTTGGCTAAGGACCGATTGTCAGAGGGATATAAACGTCAACTCGCGACTTACCGGTATGGTCCCGGCGTTTTCAAAGTCGATTACGCATTGGAGAGACCGATTCCCTGGAAAGCCCCCGACTGCCTCCGCGCGGCGACGGTCCACCTGGGCGGGAGTATGGAGGAGATCGCGGCCTCCGAAGAGGCCATGCGACATGGACGGCATGCGGAGCGTCCTTTCGTTCTATTAGCGCAGCCGAGTCTGTTCGATCCCACACGTGCGCCGGAAGGCAGGCATACTGCTTGGGCTTACTGTCACGTCCCGAACGGCTCCGAGTTCGACATGCTGGGCAGACTTGAGGCCCAGATCGAGCGTTTCGCGCCTGGATTCCGCGGCTGCATCTTAGCGCGTCGAATTTTTTCTCCCGCGGCCATCGAAAAGATGGATGCCAATCTCGTAGGCGGAGACATCGGAGGTGGGGCGATGGATCTTCGGCAATTCCTGTTTCGTCCTACGTGGCGGCATTATGCGACGTCAGCTAGGGACATATATATATGCTCGTCGTCCACTCCGCCGGGTGGCGGGGTGCACGGAATGTGCGGCTATCATGCCGCGAGATTCGCTTTGTCTCGATTAAGCGGCTAGGGGTATCACTGCGCGTTGCCCAAGCATCCATGCCCCGTCATCAAGCAGTCCCGGCGATCCGTCACTCCATCCGACTATCGAACCTGGAACTGAAAATCAAAAATGAGAACCGGAACGCAGCGCAATTGAGAACTGTTTTTCTGCGTTTCCTGTGCACAGATGTGGAAAACACACTGGCGAGTGTAACCGATTTTTTTCTTCGTGAGGTTCCGCTCGCGAAGAATCGCCTCGAATCGCTTTCAACAGAGTGTCTTAACAATTTTCTTTATCCCCGCGGGTCCGCGAAATCCGCTGCCAAAAATTTTCTTCACTGCACCAAAGTTTTGGGATTGACCACAACCTACCTTGCGCGTAAATTCATCGCACCTTCGGCCCAAGAATTTCCAGCCAATAGCACCGACCGCGAATTCGTAGAAGTTAAATTCAACCATCTCCCTCCCCCAAGGGCGGATGCACGTGAGCAAAGCAGTAACTGAATGGAAAACTTATCGCACACGATTTCTGATTAAAGCGAAGCAACTGACCGAAACATCCTCGTTCGTGGACCCACTCGGTCGCGAGCACCAGGGACGTCCAGGTGACTACTTGGTGGAATCGTCCGATGGCGTGCGCCGCATTGCTCCACGAGAAATCTTTGAAGACGTATATGTGCCCATGGGGCTTGTCGATGGAGATTGTTCATCGCTGGCAAAGAGCGAAGTGTCGTTGGAATCGGCGGTCCGGCGATCGGCATCACGGCGCGCGATGACGATCTAATCCGTCAAGCAGCTGAATCCTCGTGGAAAAAAGTAGCTCCAATAGCCATCCTCACGGTTAAGGCGATGATATACAATATATAGATATATTTTCTTGACTGGCCCAAGATACGGGAGTATTGTAACCAATCTAGTAGGCGTATGCAGGTGCTCCGGGAAGTCCCCGGGGTATACGAAACAGGGGCGGACGCGCTCGGTTGAGGTAGGCGCCGCCCCGCTAAAAGGGGGGTTCTCTCCCCACTGTGACGGATTCATTGTGCGGTGACCGTTCCCCCGGTCCGGCTCCACCCGGACATCCCCTCGGGGGGACTGGCAAGTTCGGTTTCACGACCGTGCGGTTTCGCGACCGTGCGGTTTCATGACGGGGTCTGTCTTTGAAGACCGAGCCCTTCATGGTCGTTCGGTTTCGATATGTGCGCTTCAAAGTCGCTCGGTTTCGATACGTGCCGTTTCACAACCGTGCGGCACAACGGGTCTGTCTTTGAAGACTGGTCGGCTTCACGGCTCGTGCGGTTTCACGACGGGTGTGTCTTTGAAGACGGACCGGCTTCACGGTCGCTCGGTTTAGATACGTGCCGCGTTTCGCGACCGTGGAAGAGCGGGCCTTCAGGCCCGCGTCCGCAGCCCGACAACAAGTGGCCTTTAGGCCCTGTGCTCAATGACGTGACCCTGTTGTAGATGTAAGGAGCCCAAGATGGAAGGTTTAGTCCGCCTGGTTGCTGATTCCTTGGCTCGCAATGGTTTTGAGGCGCCCTTGGATCACCGCCGCCTGCAGTGGTCGCGCTGGTTCCGTTGCGAATCCAGCTTCCACCTGCTCTTGATTCCCAGTGACCCGGGTTTGTTTGCACTAGGCGAGGAGGTGATTGCCCCTGGGGAAATCCCAGCAACGGGCGGCAGGCGAATGCTCGCGGTGTTTCAGATCTCGGAAGCCAAAGACCTGGGGCTCGCCATGGGACGCCAATTTGCTCCGAATAGCCCAGTGCGCGAGCGTCTCCCCGAAGGCCGTTGTTTCGCGCGATACGTGGTGATGGAAGATGATGTTCAGCGGCGCGCCGCTCACGCGGCCATGCAGAAGTGGCTAGGATCCTCGGCGGAGTCGGCCACAGGTATTTCGGGAGATTTCGTCATGCTTCCCGAGTCTGCACAAGAAACTCCTGCGGAGCTCTCGGAATCAACCAATTGTCGGCCCGAATCTAATTAGGAGAAAGAAAGAAATGCCCGACGTGCATGAAAAGACCAATACCGAATCGGTGAGCAACAAGGTTGCTGAATATGCCGCCAGTGCGACGCAGACCAGGAAGAAGGCTCCCGGCTTGACCTTTAGCCGCTTTTTCACCAAGCCTGGTGTGTCGCCCTACGACGAAGTCGAATGGGAACGCCGCCTGGCTCAGATCACCGATGCCCATGGCAAAGTGATCTTCGAGCAGAAAGACGTCGAGATTCCGAAAGACTGGTCGATGACCGCCACCAACATCGTGGCCAGCAAATATCTGCACGGCACCATCGGTACGCCCGAGCGCGAAACCGGCGTCCGCCAGCTCGTCACGCGCGTCGCCGAGACCATCCACGACTGGGGGCTTGCCCAAGGCTACTTCCGAACGCCAGAAGACGGCGCCACTTTCCACGGTGAACTGGTGCACATTCTCATCCGCCAGTACGCCGCCTTCAATTCGCCGGTCTGGTTCAACGTGGGTTGCGACCGCATCGAGCCCAACTCCGACGCGCAGAACTGGCACTGGAACCCGCAGGCCGGCCGCGTTGAATTCTCCGTCACCGGCTACAGCAAGCCGCAGTGCTCGGCCTGCTTCATCAATTCGGTGAAAGATTCCCTCGACTCCATCCTCACTCTGGCCAAAACCGAAGGCATGCTCTTCAAGTGGGGATCCGGAACCGGCACCAATCTCTCTTCCTTGCGTTCCTCGACCGAAGGTCTAAGCGGAGGCGGCACTGCCAGCGGCCCGCTCAGCTTCATGAAAGGTTTCGACGCTTTCGCCGGCGTCATCAAGAGCGGTGGCAAGACCCGCCGTGCGGCCAAGATGGTCATCCTCAACATCGATCATCCCGATATCGTCGACTTCGTTGACTGCAAGGCCAAAGAAGAGGCCAAGGCTCACGCGCTGGTTGCATCCGGCTACGACGGCTCCTCACCCGATTCCGAAGCCTACTCATCCATCTTCTTTCAGAACGCCAACAACTCCGTGCGCGTGACCGACG
>Ga0099828_10000386_pt1 | contig 26901 bp, 29 predicted proteins | sample CZO8metaG_2_FD_79338 | JGI IMG/M metagenome (GOLD analysis project Ga0099828, IMG submission 79338) | Vadose zone soil microbial communities from the Eel River Critical Zone Observatory, Northern California, USA - CZOApr15con2H1.8 metaG | ecosystem: Environmental > Terrestrial > Soil > Vadose... | reverse complement strand
GAGGTTTCCTCGTCGAGAGGCCGGGGTGTCGAGCCGAATCCCCGCGAGGTCCGGGATCGCCTCGACCGCGAGCAGGGCTTCCGTCTTCTCGTCGTAGTACGTGTCGACGAGGGCGATCCGAGGGATTTTGGCTTCGAGGTACTTGTGGACCGCGGCGAACGCCTCGCGGGGTCCGCCCATGACGATGACAAGAGCATGCGGCATCGTGCCCATGGCGGGTGCCCCGAGCAGGTCGGCGCCGAGCGGCGTCGTGATCGCGTCGAGTCCACCGATCGTAACGGACCGCTCGATGAGCGGCGCGATCCCGGGATGCATGCGTCGAACTCCGAAGGATAGGACCTGCTTGCCGTTCGCGAGCTTCCGGATCCGCGCCGCCTTCGTCGCGATGCCGCTCGCCTGGCAGATCATCCCGAGGAGCGGCGTCTCATACAGCGCCCACTCCTCGTACGGCCCCTCGAGCACGAGCACGGGGACGGGCACGCCCCGCGCCGTCTTCGCGGGAAACACGCTGCCTTCCGGGAGGGCCCAGAGGCTGACGGTTTTCCCTTGCAGCAGATGGACGACCTCTTCGAGGCCGCAGAAGATCCCCCAGGGCCAGCCGTTCGGGAGGCCGCCCGTGGTGGCTTCGGCCACGACGTTCGCCCGGCTCCGTCCCGCTTTCTTCAGGATGTCCAACGTCCGGACAAAGTAGACGTCCGTCGTCCGTCCCGCCCGGATCTCGTCCTCGGTGGCGAGATAAAAGTCGCGTCCGGGTGTGGGCTTGGGCATCGATCCCCGAGCCGCTACTTTCTGTGCGTATTAGAGCTTTTTGTGCTCCGCGGACGGAGACGCTCGTCGTCACTCGCCGAATCGCAAAAGGTCATGGCGCAATCCGGCGCTACGTCGTCCGGTGGTTTTCGGTGACCTTGGAGGAGAACCTCGAGCGGATGCAGACCTTGGACGATGCGTGGAACAGCCAGGATTGGGAAACGTTCAACAAGCGACATGCGGAGAGCGTCGCCGTCTACTGGCCGGGCGCCCTTGAGCCGACGAAAGGACGACACGCCCATCACCGGGAGGCGATCGAGTACTTCAAGACGTTTCCCGACAACCGGGTCGAGAACCGGCCGTATCTCACGATGTTCGGCCAAGGCGACTGGACATGCACGATCGCGATCCACACCGGGACCCACAAGGGGCCCATGATGGGACCGGGCGGGAGAGTGATCCCTCCAACGAACAAGAAGTTCCGAGTGGAGTTCTGCACGGTCGCGCACTGGAACCAGAAGGGCGAAATCCTGGAAGAACGGCTCTTCTACGATCTCGTGGGCGTGATGAGACAACTTGGTCTCTCCTAGTCGCAGAGCCCGACACCACGCTCGTTAGTCTGAGAGAGCCTGCCGCCGGTCCTGGGGAAGCTTATCTATCCAATCAAATGGATATTAATCAGCGTCCTGGTCCGACTCGATGCCCGCCAGCGTCTCGATGGCCTCCCGGTGGAACGGGACGAGAGGCAGTCGGAGCGCCTCTTCGCGGTCGAGCCAGCGAACGGCACTGCCTTCGACCGGCGGTGCCCGTGGCGTGCATCGATAGATCGAGCCCGACCATCTTCGGTGGGAGAACGTGCGATCGACTCGGGACCCCTGTCCCTCCACGTCAACCTCGGCGCCGGTCTGCGACCGGACCGCCGCGACCAGGTCCCCTTTCTCGGATCGACCGCTCCGCTCTCCGCCGGGGAGCGACCACAGCCCGCCGAGAAGTTGGCCGAGGGCGCGACGCACCAGCAGGACGCGGCGACCGGCGGTCACGAGACCAAAGACAACAGGGACCACCGGCGTGGAACGCGGACTCCGTCGCATCGGAAGCTCCCGTTCTTCTCCGGCGGCCCGGGCGAGACACAGGCGTTCGACAGGACAGCGAGGGCAAGCCGGCGACGTCGGCGTGCAGATCATCGCGCCGAGTTCCATCATCGCTTGGTTGAACGCCCCGGGCCGGTCGGGGGAGACGAGGCGTGCGGCGATCTCCGTGACCCGCCGTCGAACCGACGTGGTCGTGACGTCCTGTCGGATCCGAAAGAGCCGCGCGATGACGCGAGTCACGTTCCCGTCGACGGCGGGAACCGGGAGTCCGAAGGCGATGCTCCCGACCGCGCCGGCCGTGTAGGGGCCGATGCCCGGGAGGGCGCTCAGATCCTCAAAGGACCGCGGGATCTCTCCACCGTGGCGCTCGACAATTGCCTGCGCGGCCGCGTGGAGGTTTCGCGCTCGACCATAGAACCCGAGCCCTTCCCAGACGGTCATCACGTCGTCGATCGAGGCCGACGCGAGGTCCAGGACAGTCGGGAATCGCCGGAGGAACCTGTCGTAGTACGGCGTGCCGCTCGCGATCCGGGTTCGCTGCAGTAGATACTCCGCGACCAGGATGTGGTACGGATTCCCCGTGCGCCGCCATGGGAGGTCGCGGTGGTTCGCATCGTACCACGCGAGCAATCTCGTTCGAACATCGGTCGGCGACGGCTCGCCCATCAGGCGCTTGATGCGAAGCAAGATACATCAGCATTCGGACCACGCCGGGGGACCCCCCGGGTCACGCGAAGTCAACCTTAAACAAGGTTAACTCAGACGACGCTCGATTAAGACACGGCGGTGGTCTGCGGCGCTGGCGGTCGCCCCTACTTGAAAATCTCGCCGGTCTCGCGGCTCCAGAAGACGAGGTCGAGCGCGGCCATCGGGATGCCGACGTCCCTGGAGAACCGCTCCATCCGCGCCTCGATCTCGAGGTACCGCTTCGCCGTTAGGGTTCGCGGAAGTCGTCGAAGGACGCCATGGTGAATCAGGTTCCGCAGGATGTGACGGTCCAGGATCGCGAGGTCCTCTCCACGGCCCGTGTTCCGGAGGAAATGGCTTGCCTCTTTGAGGCCTAGGCCAGGAACTTCGCGGACGAGCCACGCGCGAACCTCCTTCGAAGAGGGAAACGAGTCGATGGTTTCCGCGAGTCGCGCCGTGCCGTTCGGGAAGAACCGTTCGCGGGCCCGCACGATGAACGCAGCCTTGTGATTGTGAAAGCGCGTGCGATGTTGAAGGAACGCGGCGATTTCGTCGGAATCTCCCGACCACAACAGTTCCGCGTCTCGCATCGCCGCCACCGCAGCGTCCGACCTCCGCGCGTTCGACTGGACCGCCACCATGCAGAAACACAGCTCTTCGAAGAGTCGTTGGTCCGGCAGCGCTCCTGTCCGGCGAAATTCCTCCAGCCGAGACTCGATGATCGGTCGCTTCGCATCGTACTCGGCACGCAGCGTGTCGAGGTCGCGATAGCGGCGTTTCACGGGGCCACGAATGCGAGCACGCATGATAACATTGTTGAGAATTCCGCGCCGAATTCCGTCGCGACCTCGCGCGACCGCCACACGTTTAAATAACGGAATCCGCTACGAGGCGACTATGTCACTGCTGTATTCGTTGGCCCGATTGCTCGACCGGATTTCTCCGGCTCCGATCGCGTATGCGCATTGCGACATCCCGTGCGGGATCTACGATCCGCACCACTCCCAGCTGGCCGCCCACACGGTCGTCCGGATGAACGACCTGATCAACCAACTCGAAAAGCCCGGGGCGAGCGCGACGCCGGAGCAACGGCAGGAGTACACGAACAAGCTCGCCCGGTACCTCGCGACGAAGGAACAGCACGCGGAGCTCGCGAAAAATGAAATCCGCATCCTCTGGGGGGACTACTTCAAACCGGAACACCTGAAGACGTTCCCGGAACTCCACGACCTCGTGTGGAAGGCGCTGAAGACCGCGTCGAAGGCGCGGCAGGAAATCAACCTCCAGGCCGCGGAGGACTTGCTGAAGGCGACGAACGACATCGCCTCGATTTTCTGGAAGACGAAGGGGTTCGAGACGACCACCGCGAAGGCGCCGTATCCCACCGAGCGGCAGACGGTGTACCCGAAGTACAAGTGATCCGGTCCGTGACGTTCCCGCTCCGCCGGTTCCGCGTCGAGGACGACAGCATGCGCCCGACCTTGGCGCCCGGCGATTACGTCGTCGTCAACCGGTGGGCGTACCGCTTCCGTCGGCCGGCCGCGGGCGATGTCGTCGTGGTGCGCAATCCGGAAGCCCCCGAACGTTTTCTCGTAAAGCGAATTTTCGACGTGACCCGGTCTCGGATCGAGGTCGTCGGCGACAACGAGGGACGCAGCCGAGACAGCCGAACCTTCGGGCCCATCCCCCTCGAGAAAGTCGTCGGAAAAGTCTGGATCCGCTTGCGCCGCTAGGGAGGGTTCAATCCCACTTTTCGAACCGCACGTACGCGAAGCCGAGCCGTTGGCAGAGGTTCTTCACATCCTCGACCATGTCGTGGAGCCCGCAGATGAACACCTGCTTGTTGCCGTAGTCCGTGATGTCGTTCTCAATGACTTTCTGGACGTAGCCGACCCGGCCTTTCCAGTCCGGCGTCTCGGGGCGTGAAATCGTCGGGTAGAAGTGGAAGTTCGGATGCTCCCGCTCCCACTTTTCGATGAGGTCGCGGTAGATCAGGTCGTGGACGTACCGAACGCCGAAGACGACCGTGAACTCGTGGCCATCGTCCAGGCCCTTCTCCCAGATGTGACCCATCATCGCGATGAACGGGGCGACTCCGGTGCCCGTGGCGACGAACACGGTGTCGTACCGGATCGGCTCCGGGATCACGAACCGGCCCAGGGGGCCGATCGATTGGAGCTTCGTGCCGGGGGACACGTGGTACAGGTAGTTCGACATGAAGCCGCCCTCGACGATCTTGATGCAGAGCTCGAGGTAGTCCTTGTTCTCGGGCCACGAGGCGATCGAGTACGGGCGGGAGATGCGCTTGCCGTCTTTCTCCGCGAAAATCGAGATGAACTGGCCCGGCTCGAAGTCGAACAGGGGCTCGTTCTCGAAGGTGAACCGGATGAGGTACGTCTGCGGGAACTTCGGGGCGATGTCGAAAACTTCCTTCACGATTGCGGTATGTTTGCCCGACCGGAACTTGACCGGGGTCTCCTGGACGACCGGTTTTTGCGGCGTCACTGCCTTCGCCGGAGCCGTGCCCCGCATCATAGCAAACTTGGGCACCCGCCAATCCAATTTAAACGTTTCCTCAAGAGTTGCGCGGACTGCACGCAACACTTACGCGCATCACTTCAGGGCGCCTGCTGCCGAGGTTTTTCGAGGAATACATTCGCGTAGACGAGCCCCGCGACCACAGCTCCGATCAATGGGCCGACCCAGTACACGTACCAGTTGTCGAAGAACCATGTGACGATGGCGGGCCCGAACCATCGTGCTGGATTCATCGCTGCGCCGGTCAACGGGCCACCCATCATGATGTCGATAGCGATCGTCAAACCAATCGCCATGCCTCCAACCGCGTTGAATGAGCCTTTTGGGTCGATCCCGGTGCCGTATACAACGAAGGCGAGGAAGAACGTGAGGACCGCCTCGACCAGAATGGCCGTCCCGATGCCCACGGTCGGGCCGAGGGACGGCGTCCCGAGGTGGGTATTCTGGTATTCGGGGGGCGAGAAAACGCCGAGGAGGGCAATCGCCGCGACGGTCGCGCCGATCAGCTGAGAAATCCAGTACACGATGGCCAAGCGAAGGGAGATTTGTCGGCCCGCGAGCGCACCCAGGGTCACGGCCGGGTTGAAGTGTCCGCCCGAGATGTGCGCCAACGCCGACGCCATCACCCCGATCGCGACCCCATGGGCGAGGGCAACTAGGAGCAGATCCGTCCCGCCCGTCGAGAGGATTGCGCCGGCGCCGATGAAGACGAGCGTGAAGGCCCCGATGAACTCCGCGACCCCTTTCCGCCACGCGGCGATCGCCATCGCGCCTCCCACGGCGACGTAGCGACGGCGTCTATTTGTAGTTTTTTATTCGACGCGGGCGATGATAACCGTCACCGAATGTACGAGGCAGAGCCGCGGTCGAAACCGGGGACGAACTCGAGCGCGAGTTGGGACGGCTGCCATGCCGCATCCGGGAACACGAGGTTCGGGAAGAACCGCGCGGTGTCCGCCGAAATCTGCGTGACGATGTGGTCCGCTCCGAAGAGCGTCTCGAGGATCCGGTGCGCCTGCTCGCGGCACACTCGCTCATCGATGAACCCGACCGAATGCAGGTACTCGTGCAAGAGGACGTAGAAGGCGTAGGGCTTGTACAGCCCGGGATTCGTCTCCTGGATCCGGAGCAGCGGGACCTTGTTCATCACGATCACGTTCGTCGCGACCGGGTAGAAGGCGCCGAGGAATCCCTGTGGATGGTTGCCGAGATCCGCGAGGGCGAGCATGAGGCCCGCGCGGGTGCGGCCGAGGACCGCTTCGACGGCCCGCTTCACGAGTTCGAAGACGTCGGCGAGGGTGCGGGCTTGGTCGAGCTTCGATCGGAAGTCCATCGATGCCAGAGTGTCGTCGGTCAGACTTAAGACATTGCTCAACCGCGCGCGACACGAAGAACGTCGCAAGTTCAGATTGCGCCGACCGGTGCCCGTCAATACCACGGGTGGGAACGCCACGGGAACATTTATGCGCGAGGATATCGACGCTGTCCCGAAGCCCACCGCGACTGTCAGGATCGCGTCCCATGGCCGGCCCCTACCCGTACGCGCCCGCACCCGTCCGCAGGGCCTCCCCGAGCCTCCCGTTCGGCTGGGGAGCCGTAACGGTCCTCCTGGTCGGAGCCGCCCTGCTCATCGTGGGCATCTTGATGATCCTTTACGGGTTCCTCAACTTCCTCACGGGCACAATCGGCGCGGCGACGAGCTCGTCCTTCTCGGTCACCGCCTTCTTCGAATCCTTCGTGGGCGCGATCATCCTCTTCGTCATTGGGGGCGTGCTCGCGGGAATCGGTGGCTGGCTCATCCGCCTGTGGTGGATCTTCCTTCTCGTCGGCGTCGTCACGGGAGTCGCGAGCGCGAACACGGCCCGGGAGCGGGAGGCGGTGCGCGCGTCCGAGATCCGGGTGCGGTGCCACAACTGCGGGCGGTTGAACCCAGAGTTCGTCCGGTTCTGCATGGATTGCCGCCAGCCGGTGTGAATTCCCCGCGCCGACGGCCGTTTCGGAATCTATTTGAGTGCGCGGCGGGGTTCGCGCGGATCGATGGGGTTTCTCCTGCGATTCGCCCGCCAATGGGTCGCGGGGGAGGTGATGGACGACGCGATCCGCGTCGCGAAGGAGGCGAACGAGCGGGGCATCGAGGCGGTTGTGAACCACCTCGGAGAGCATTACCGAGAAAAGGCGCCGGTGGAGGCGACGACCCGCGAGTATCTCCGGCTACTCGCGATCATGCGAACCGAAGGCATCCACGGCGAAGTCAGCATCAAGCCCACCCAGTTCGGCGTCTTCATCGACAAGGAATACGCCTTGACCCAGATGATGCCCGTCCTCGATGCGTCGAAGGCGGATGGCCGGGTCCTGTGGCTCGACATGGAAAGCGCCGCGACCACGAATGATACGATTTGGCTGTGTGAACGGCTGCTCGAACGCTACGGCCGCGTTGGAATCTGCCTCCAGGCGAACCTGAAGCGGACGACGAACGACCTGGAACGGCTGATTCGGGATCGAGCGCGAATCCGACTCGTGAAAGGCGCCTACACTGAGGCAGCGGACGTCGCGTATCGCAGTCGAGCGGAGATTGACCGGGCGTACGCCGAACACCTCGGGACGCTCTTCACGCAGGCCCGGGACTTCGCGGTGGCGAGCCACGATGGACGGCTGATCGATCGGGCCCTCGCGTTGGCGAAGGAGCATCCGACGCCGTTCGAGTTCGCGATGCTCCAGGGAGTCCGGGACCCGCTCAAGGCCTATCTCGTCCGCCAAGGCCACCGGGTCGCGGAGTACATCCCGTACGGGCCGAACTGGCTCCCGTACTTCACCCGCCGCCTGCGCGAACGTCCCCGGAACGTGATGACGATGGCCCGCTCGTTCGTCAGCGGCTAGCGTATCCTCGATACGGCATCGCCAAACTCGGCGCAACACATCTTTTTCCACGGTCCGGCCTTCCGAAGGCGTGGACCGCAAGGCGTTCGCCCGCACAATGCGGGTCCTCGAATTGCGCTACCCGATTCGGGACTGGGCCCGCGGCATGACGCCGTTCGAGATCCTCATCTCCACCGTACTGTCGCAGAGCACCACGGTGGCGAACGAGCGCCGCGGTTTGGAGGACCTCCGCGCGCGAATCGGGGTCATCACACCAAGGCGAGTCGCGGACACGTCCGAGGCGGACATCGCGGCGGCGATTTGGCACGCAGGCTTGGGGCGCCAGAAGGCGCCGCGGATTCGACGCATCGCGACGGAGATCCTCGAGCGATATGGCGGGCGCCTCGAGGAGGTCTTAGCGCTCCCGACGGACCGCGCCCGCGCCGAGTTGATGGCCCTGCCCGGCGTCGGGCCCAAGACCGCCGACGTCGTCCTGTCGATGGCGGGGGACCACCCGACGTTCCCGGTCGACACGCATATCGCTCGAATCGCGCGACGTTGGCATCTGAGTCGCCGCGCCGATTACGGATCGGTCCGATCCGCCCTCGAACGATGGACTCCACCGCAGAAACGGAAGGCGTGGCATCTCGCGATCATCGCGCATGGCCGTTCCCTGTGCAAGGCCCGGAATCCGCGCTGCGACGAATGTCCCGTCCGTCGGGATTGCGACTGGTACCGCGAGCACCGGGCCCGAGGGAAGCGAATCAACCGCGGACATCTTCGTTCGCCGACAAAGGGTTAAGAACGCTGGCGGACTCCGCGCGAAGGGTCTCTGCGGTGGCCTTCTCGGACTACCTCCAGCTCATGAAGCTCCGCATCGACGCCTTGCTCCTCCTCGTGGCGGCGGCCGGCTATGTCGCGACGAGCGGGACGGCGGCGGACCTCCCGCGGTTCGGCCTCCTGATGACCGCGGGCTTGCTCGGCGCAGCGGGCGCGAGCGCGACGAACCACTACCTGGACCGCGACGTGGACGCGATGATGCAACGCACCCGGACGCGGCCCCTGCCACAGCATCGAATCGAGCCCCCGGCCCACGCGCTCGCGTTCGGCGTCGGCTTGCTCGGGCTCAGCCTCACGATCGCCGGACTCGGCCTCAACCTCCTGACCGCGGCGATGATCGGACTCGGCTACGCCATTTATGTCGGCGTGTACACGATCGGCCTCAAGCGGACGCACGTGAGCAACATCGTCATCGGCGGGTTAGCCGGCTCCTGCCCCGCGCTCGCGGGGTCCGCGGCCGCCGCGAACTCGATCAGCCTGCCCGCGGTCCTCATCGCCGTCCTCGTGTTCCTCTGGACCCCGGGCCACTTCTGGGCGCTCGCATATCGGGGCCGGGAGGACTACCGACGCGCCCACCTGCCGATGCTCCCCGCGGTCTGGAACGACCGCGGCTCGGTCGTCGCGATTGCGGGTTCCACGGCCATCGCGGCCTTCGCGAGCATCGCGTTCTTCTGGACGTCCGCGTTCGACGCGGTCTACTTGATCGTCGCCCTCGGGTCCAGCGCGGTCCTGCTCGGCCTGACGGTCAAGTTCCTCGCGCACCCGAGCCCGGAGACCGCGTGGGCAGGGTACCGGTTCTCGGGAATCTACTTGGCCGCAATCCTCATTGGAATGATGGCGGACGCCATCCTCCGGATCCCGCTGTGATGATTCGTCCGCGGCGGTTCGACCTTCAGCTTTATTACAACTCAAGGCTTAGTATCCCACACCTCGAGGTGGGCTGGGTGCCCGGGCGAACAACGGATGCGGTACGTTCCGGTAGCGGCTCGGGCGGCGAAGCCCCGGCGGGCGATTCGGCGATCGGGGACACCGATCCGGCGATGGCCGTCCTCTGAGGCGATGAGCATGGTCTCCCCCGTCAAGACGGACTTCGCGGGACCGCGCATCGACAAGGGACTCGACAACATCTACGTCAAGGAAACGTCGATCTGCTTCGTCGATGGACAACGCGGACGTCTCCTGTACCGCGGCTACGATATTCGAGACCTCGCCGCGCACTCCACGTTCGAGGAGACCGTGTTCCTCCTCCTCGAGGGGCGCCTTCCGAACCTCGAGGAGCTCAAGAAGACGAAGGCCGACCTCGCGGCGGGGCGTACCCTGCCGCCGTTCGTGTTGCGGCTCCTCCGCTCGATGCCGGAACACATGCCCCCGATGGATTTCCTGCGCACGGCCGTGTCGTACCTGTCCAACTTCGATCCGGAGCGGGACGACACGACCCGGGCCGCGAACCAACGAAAGGCCCGGCGACTCGTCGCCCAGTTCGGCACCGTCGTCGCCACGTACGAGCGGATCCGAAAAGGACACGGAGTCCTCCGTCCCGATCCCAAACTCGGCCACGCCGAGGACTTCCTGCGGATGATGTCGGGCAAGAAGCCCGACCCCGTCCGCGCGCGGATGATGGATGTGGCGATGATCCTCTACGCGGACCATGCGATGAACGCGTCCACGTTCGCGGCGACCGTCGCCGCGTCGACTCGGTCGGACCTGTACAGCACGATCATCGCGGCCCTGTCGACCCTGAAGGGACCGCTCCACGGCGGCGCCGTCGAGGCCGCCCTCCGCGGCATGGAGATGGCGGCGACGCCGGAGCGGGCGGAGGACTATGTCCTCGGCACGCTGCGCAATCATGAGGTCGTGTACGGCTTCGGCCACCGCGTCTACAAGACGTACGATCCGAGGGCCCTCATCCAGAAGGAGTTCGCTCGGCAGCTCGCGGACCTGGCCGGGGACGACCGACTATATCGGATCGCGACGACCATCGAGGAGACGGTCGTGCGAGAAATCGGCTCGAAGGGCGTCTACCCGAACGTCGACTTCTACTCGGGGCTCGTCTTCCAGGGCCTCGGGATTCCGACGGACCTCTTCACGCCGGTGTTCGCGGTCGCGCGGATCGCGGGATGGACGGCCCAGGTCATCGAGTACTGGGAGGACAACCGTCTCCTGCGGCCGCTCGACTGGTACGTCGGACCGAAGGACCTCGTGTACGTGCCCGTTGACGAGCGGCCGTGAGGCGACCCATGCCCGCGGAGCGCCTTGTCTTGCGGCCGCCCGACGCGGGCCACAAGATCCTAATCGTGGAAGGCGGGCTGCGGGTCCCCGATGATCCGATTATCCCACTGATCGAGGGCGACGGGATCGGGCCGGAGGTCGTCCGCGCCGCGCAAGGCGCGATCGACGCCGCGGTGGAGAACACGTTCGGAGGACGCCGTCGAATCGTCTGGTACCCGGTCCCCGCGGGGGAGAAGGCGATGTTCCGGTACGGCGACATGCTGCCGGAGGCCACGCTCGGCGCGATCAAGGAGTACGTCGTCGCGCTCAAAGGTCCTCTCACGACGCCCGTGGGCGGCGGCTTCCGCTCCCTGAACGTGGCGTTGCGGAAGGCGCTCGACCTGTACGCCAACGTCCGGCCCATCTACTGGATCCCGGGCGTCCCAAGCCCCGTGTCCCACCCGGAGCGGCTCGACATCGTGATCTTCCGAGAAGCCACGGAAGACGTGTACGCCGGGATCGAGTGGGAGAAAGGCTCGCCGGAAGCCCGGCGGATGATCGAGATCCTCGAGAAGGAGTTCCGCGCGCGCGTCCGCGCGGACAGCGGGATCGGCGTCAAACCCGTGAGCGAGACCGGCTCGAAGCGCCTCGTGCGGAAGGCGATCCGGTACGCAATCGAGAACGGCCGGAAGTCCGTGACCCTCGTACACAAGGGCAACATCATGAAGTACACGGAGGGCGCGTTTCGCACCTGGGGCTACGAGGTCGCGCGGGACGAGTTTCGGGATTCGACGATCTCCTGGGACGCCGTCGTGAAGGACCACGGCGGCAAGGCGCCCGAAGGCAAAGTCGTGATCAAGGACGTGATCGCGGACAACATGTTCCAGCAACTCCTGCTGCGGCCGGAAGAGTACGACGTCCTCGCGACGACGAACTTGAACGGCGACTACCTGAGCGATGCGGCTGCCGCTCAGATCGGAGGGCTCGGGGTCGCCCCCGGCGGGAACATCGGAGACGCCCATGCGGTCTTCGAACCGATTCACGGGAGCGCGCCGAAATATGCGGGGATGGATCGGGTGAATCCGACCGGAGAGATCCTCGCCGGGGTGATGATGCTCGAATATCTCGGATGGCGGGACGCCGGGGCACATCTCCGAGACGCGGTGAAGTCGGTCGTTGGCTCGAAGACGCTCACCTACGACCTCGCTCGGCAGCTGCCCGGGGCCAAGGAAGTCCGCACGTCCGCCTTCGCACGGGCCGTCATCGAGGCCGTGAACGGGGCGCGCCGGTGACCGGCCGCGTGGACCACGCATGCAAGTCGGAGCTCGAGACCGCCGTCTGCGCGGAGATGGGGCGACAGGGTGTCGAGCACGAACACCGTTCCCTGCGCTTCCGCGTCCAGGACGAGCGCGGTGGCACCTCGAACTACGAGCCCGCCATCGTCGCCCGGCGCGGGTCGATCCTCTTCCTCGTCGAACCTCTCCGAGCCCTCCAAACCGCGGCCGTCGAACGGCTCTCCCAGTTCCTGGAACAGCACTCCCCCGAAATCGTCTTGGTGGTCGTGACGCAAGACGCGACCCGCGATCGAGTACCGCAAGAGGCGTACGACGAAATCTACGCGGCGACCGAGATCGAGAAGCTGACGACGCGAATTCACGATCAAGATCCGGAAGGGATCGTGCGGCCCTTCCAGAAGCCGCGTCCGCGCAATGCCAAGAGACACCGCGACACCACCAAATAAGTCGACGAACATCGTGAGCCGATGAGCGAGGGCCACTGGACCGAGACGCTCTTTCTGCGCCACCCGGAGGTCTTCCTCGCGGTCCACGAGAACGCGTGGTCCACCGGCGAAGCGCAGGCGAAAGACCTTCAGAGGATTTTGGAACGGTTCCACGTCCCAGCGGGCGGCCGGATCCTTGACGCACCGTGCGGCATCGGGCGCCACGGGACGCGCTTCGCGAAGATGGGATACCATGTGGTTGGCGTCGACCTCTCACCCACCTTCGTCGAACGCGCAAGAGAACTCGCGGATCGAGAGGGTGTGGCCGCCCGCGCAACGTACCGCGTCGGGGACCTCCGACGTCTGTCCGAGAGCGTGCTGGGGTCCATCGGAGCGTTCGACGCGGCAGTGAACCTCTGGACCTCCCTCGGATATTACGACGAAGAGACGGACGTCCGGATCCTCCAAGAGTACGCGAAACTCGTCCGGCCCGGAGGAATCCTGATCGTCTACATCGTGAACCGGGACTACGTCGTCCGCCACTTCGACCCACAGGGGTACGAATCGTTCGGGGACATCGTGCACATCGAACAGCGGCACTTGGACCTCGCGACCTCCCGCATGCAGAACGAGTGGCGCTTCTTCCGGCGGAACGGAGAGGACTTGGACCACATCCTCACAACCCCCATCGAGCACTGCATCTACAGCCTGCATGACCTGCAGCGGCTCCTCGTCCGCGGCGGGTGGTCGGTCGTCGAGGCGTTCGGCGGCTTCAAGATGGATCCGCCGTCGATCGACAGTCCGACGCAGCTCGTTGTGGGGAGGCGGTGAGTGCCCGCGCACGCTATGCGACCTCTGTTGGAAGAGGCCGAGAACATCCGGGCGTTCTTGCAGGAAGAGGGAATCGCATCGGGTGCGCGCCTCCTGGACGTGCCGTGCGGAATCGGTCGGCGCGCCACCGGGCTTGCGGAGGCGGGATACGAGGTTGTGGCGGTCGACCCGAATGAGATTGCCATTGCCGCGGCGAAGGGACGCGTGCCCCCCGCCATCGGCGACCGGCTCACGTTCGCTTCCGCACCCCGCGAAACGCTGCCCGGTCTCCCGTCGAATGCGACGTTCGATGCGGTGTTGTGCCTTGACCACGCCCTTGGACGCGGGCCGGGCTCGGACGACGTGGCCTTCCTGCGGCGGCTCTCGAAGCACATTCGGCCGGAGGGCCTCCTCGTCGTCGACCTGCTAAACCGAGATTTCTTCGCCTCGCGGCAGCGCCCGTTCGCATTCCACACGATCGGGTCCGTGGAGCAACACGAGTTCCGGTCGTTCGACCCGACCACCGGCGTGTTGCGTCTCGAGTGGAAATTCTACGAACGCGTCGGCGCGGACTTGAAACATCGCACCGGGTCGTCCGCGGAACTCACGCTCCTCACGCCTCGCGATCTCGCGGCGGTCCTCGACCAGTCAGGGTGGAAGATGAACGCGCTTTGGAGCGGATGGCGGCGCGAGCCACTGAGCGCGGACCATCGCAAGCTGATGGTGACCGCGAGGCCGGCGCGGACGAGCCCCTGAATCGGCGCGAAGACCCGCGAGTTGATGAGCCGCGCCGTGTTCTCAGGCGCCGGATGGCCATCAGCGCCCCGGAAACCTACGCCGTCACGGTGTTCCTCGTCATCGCGCTCGGCATCTTCGCCCGGAAGCTCACGCTCCGAGTGCGGTACCTGTTCGCGGGACAGGGCGCCGTGCGGCGGTGGGACCACATCCCGACGCGCGTGAAGAACTTCGTCGTCTACGGTATCTTCCAGAGGAAAGTCGCGCGGGAGTGGTACGCGGGCGTCCTCCACTCCTTCATCTTCTGGGCGTTCGTGATCCTCGGTGCGAGCGTCGTCGAGATCACCGCCCGGGCGTACGAACCGGGATGGCGAGTTCCCCTCCCGGCCATCGCGGGCGTCCCGCTGAACGGTCCTCTCTACCTCGCCCAAGACGCGATCGCGTTGCTCGCCGCGATCGGGGTGGGCATGGCCCTCTACCGCCGCTACGTGATCCGGCCGAAGAAACTCATGCACGAGGGCATGCGCGACGCGACGATCGTGCTGTGCTTCATCCTCGGGATCGTGGTTTCGCTCCTCTTCTACAACGCGGCGGACATCGCGGGCGGCGCCGCGTATCTGCCCGGATGGAAACCGCTCTCCGCGGCGATCGCGGGCGGCGTGATGGCCCGCCTCGATCCCGCCGTGTGGTGGCACGTGTTCTGGTGGACCCACGTCGTCCTCTTGTTCTCCTTCCTCGCGTACGTCCCCTATTCGAAGCACATGCACATCGTCTTCGCCATCGTGAACACGTTCTTCATGGACCTGACCCCGAAAGGCGCGCTGACGAAAGTCGACCTGGAGAAATCGGAGGGATTCGGGGTGAACCGGGTCGAGCAACTGTCGTGGCGGCAGCTCCTCGATGGGTACGCGTGCACGGAGTGCGGACGGTGCACGGACGCGTGCCCGGCAAATGCGACGGGCAAGCCGCTCAATCCGATGCGGATCATCACGAACATCCGCGACACGCTGAACGATCAGGGTCGGGCGATCGTACAGGGCCACGTCGAGGGCCTCCCGGACATGTTCCAGACGGTCCACTCCGAAGAAGGGATCTGGGCCTGCACGACCTGTTACGCGTGTGTCTACGAATGCCCCGTGATGAATGAACACGTGCCGAAGATCATCGAGATGCGACGGAACATGGTGCTCACCCAGGGGAAGATGCCGAGCGAGACGATGGGCGCAATGCGGAACATCGAACAGAACTACAACCCGTGGGGCATCGGATGGGACCAGCGGGGAAAATGGGCGGACGGCCTTGGGGTGAAGACGATGGCCGAGACCCTCGCATCGGGGGAGCCGACCGAGGTCCTCTATTGGGTCGGCTGCGCGGCGTCCTTCGACGACCGCAACCGGAAGGTCGCGCAGGCCTTCGCCCGGGTCCTCCGGAGGGCGGGCGTGCGATTCGCAATCCTGGGATCCGAAGAGAAATGCACGGGAGACCCGGCTCGACGACTCGGGAACGAGTACCTCGCGCAGACGATGATCCGGGCGAACGTCGAGACCTTGAACCGGTACGGGGTGACGCGGATCGTCGCGAGCTGTCCCCACTGTTTCAACGCGATTCGCAACGAGTATCCGGATTTTGGCGGCACCTACGAAGTCGTCCATCACTCGCAGTTTCTCGAGGAGCTCCTGCGCGCCGGGCGGCTGAAGCCGACAAAGGAAGTCTTGCAATTCCTCACGTACCACGATGCGTGCTATCTGGGCCGGTACAATGACGTCTACGAGGAGCCGCGGGACGTCCTGTATCGGATCCCCGGCGTGCGGGTCGTCGAGATGAGGCAGTGCCGAGACAAAGGGTTCTGCTGCGGCGCCGGCGGCGCGCGGATGTGGATGGAGGAATCAGTGGGCGAGAAGGTGAACCATCGCCGCTTGAGCCACGTCGAGGAAACGCGGGCGAACGCGGTAGCGACCGCGTGCCCCTATTGCCTGATCATGTTCGACGATGCCACGAAGACGAAGAACCGGGAGGACATCCGCCGATTCGATATCGCCGAGCTGCTCGAACGGTCTCTCTCCTAGACGCCTGTGGGCGCGTCGGCACGTGCCGTGAAAGGTTTTTCTATCGCGGGCGCCAGATAGGGGCCCGAGGCGGGACGACCCATGCTCTTTCCTTCGTATGCAGATCCCGCGGCCCTCATCGGCCGACTGGCACTCGGGGCCCTGTTCCTGGCCCATGGCTGGCCGAAGATCAAGGACATGAGGAAGCCGATCGGATTCGTGAAGGGGACTGGCTGGCCCGGGGGAGCGACGTTCGCAGTCCTGTTCACGTTGCTCGAATTCTTCGGGGGCCTCGCCCTGATCATCGGCCTCCTGACGCAAGTCGTTGCGGTCCTCTTCGTCCTTGAGATGATCGCGACGACGATCTTCTCGAAGACGAAACTGAAGAAGAACTTCCTCTCAGGATACGAGCTCGACCTGGCCTACGCGGCCTTCGCGCTCGTCCTCGCGTTCCTGGGCCCGGGCGCTTGGTCCGTCGACCATCTCCTGGGTTGGGCCTAGAGACCGTTGATCTTCGTCGCGAGATCGAAGTCGAGGTTCGTCAGGCCGCCTTTGTCGTGCGTCGTCAGCGTGAGCCGTACCGTGGCCCACGAATTCGCGATGTCCGGATGATGGTTCAACGATTCCGCGAGGCCGCCGACCTTGTTGATGAACGCGAGCGCCTCGGAGAAATCGCGGAAGGTCCAGGTGCGCTCAATCGCGTTGCCCGACCGAGACCAACCCGGGAGCTCGCGCAGGCGGACCGCAATCTCCTCCGCGGAGAGGAGGGACCGTCGGGCCACGGGAGCGGGAAGGGCCATATCGGTCAAAAGCTTGGCGCCGTCCGCTGATTAACCTTATTCAAGGTTAACTCGAAGGGCCGGCCCGGACCGCCGGCATGGCCTATCGCACAATCACAATCGGCGTCTGCGCGATGATGTCGAAACCAAAGGCGATGTCCAGGCCTACATGGAGGACATAGCTGTAATATGAATAGGTCCCGCGATAGCTCGACGCGATGTCCGCCGGAATCGGAATCTCGAACGCGAACGGCACCCCTACCTGGATCTTCTCCATGGGCACGTCGAGTTCCGTGCGATAAGTCTCGGTCGTCTCTTGCTGTCCATCCGCCCGGGCCCATTCGCCGCCGATGAGACGCGTGTACACCTTTCGAATCCGCGCGTTCCCCGTTCGGTTCAGAGTGATTCGGCACCCGATCAGCTCGCGCGCGAAGAAACGGTCCCCGTCGAGCTCCACGTAGACCTCCGGACCCTCGCCCCCGGACCGGAAACGGACCGGCTGGGCGTACGTGCGGACGCTCGGTCGGGCATAGAACACGAAGATTTCCGTCTTGTACACGGTGTCGAGCCACAGTGGCACGTCGAGTCGAGCCGTCAGGATGTACTTCACGCTCGCGTGGCGCCCCGCGTAGGAAGGAAGGCCCTGCTCCGGGATCTGGAACCGGAACGGGTATCGGTAGGTGCCCGGTGGGACGGGTTCCTCCCCTCGAAGCGGGAGCCGCCACTGGACGAGGGTGGCACTCGACCGATATGTGTGGGACGTCTTCCCGGATTGCCGCGTGATCTCCGTCTCCTCCGTGCCGGTGAAGTCGACGTACAGTCCGCGGCTCTTGGCTTCGGACGTCGTCTCGATGACGACCGTCCCCTCAATCACCTCGCCCGTGTAATACGACGTCCGCGGGAGTTCCACCGTAATCGAGCGGGACGTCGGCTCACCTCAGACGGACATACCTCACCGGACGAGGAACCGGGTGCCGCAGTACGAGCAGGTCGCGATGCCGAACCGATCCACGTTCGTCGGCGGGCCACCGCAGTTCGGGCAGTTCAGGGCGACCGGGCCCTGCTGGCCCGCGGGCACCATCGGTTGCTGGATCGGCGGCGGCGGTGGGATCGTCCGCCGGCCTGCGCCGGACGCGGCCGCGATGATGATGAAGACGATGACGAAGAGGAACGGGATGCAAAAGAGAGGCGCGACCGAGAAGGCGGATCCCGGGCCTCCCATGAAGGCGGCGCCGATTGCCAGGAAGAAGACGACGACGATAATGACGACGGCGAGGACCGCGAGGACGACCGGCTTCTGCCAAGGGCTCTGCGAAGGGGGGGCCTGGGGATACCAAGCCGGCTGCGGCGGAGGCGGCTGGGCCACGCGTCCGGATGGGGGGTGGCCTTAGATGAAGGCTGCGGAAGCGTGCCGGTCAGCCTTTCAGTTCCTTCAACGTGGCCGGGAGCAGTTTCAGGACATCGGCCACGAACCCGAAGTGGGCGACCTCGAAAATCGGCGCACTCGGATCCGTGTTGATCGCGACGATGAGGCCGGCGTCCTTCATGCCGGCGACGTGCTGCATCGCGCCGCTGATTCCGCAGGCCACGTACAGTTTTGGGTGGACCGTCTTGCCGCTTTGGCCGACCTGCCGCGTCTTCGGGAGCCAGTCCATGTCCGTGAGCGGACGTGATGCGCCGACGACGCCGCCGACGGCCTTCGCGAACTCCTCGATGAGCGGCAAGTTCTCCTTCTTCTGAATCCCGCGACCGGCGGACACGATCACATCGGCCGCGGCGAGATCAATGTCCTGGACCGTCGGTCGCTCGATTCTCGCAAACCGCATCCGAACCTTCGACGCGTCGATCGAAACTTTCGTCGGAACGACGATCCTGCCCGGCGCGGGACTCGCGGCCTTCATGGAGCCGGGTCGCACCGTCACGACGATCATCCGGTCCGATGCGATCTCGATCTCCGCCTGCACCTTCTCGTTCAGCAGCCTCCGCGTCACGACGAGCCGACCGCCATCGAGGCGGACGCCGACGGCATTCGTGACGAGGGGAAGGTCGAGCGCCCCGGCGAGTCCGGGGGCGAGATCGTACCCCTGAGCCGTGTGGGCTACGAGCAGCAGCCGCGGCTTCACGGATTCGAGCAGACCCCGCACGGCAAGGGCGTACCCATCGCCCGTGTATTCCGCGAGCGCCTCGTCCTCGACGAGGAGGACCTCGACGCCGAGTTTCGCGAGGCTCTCAGCGAGGGCGCGTACCCCTTGGCCGAACAATGCAACCCGGACGACGCCACCCGACGCCGCAGCGAACGTGCGACCCAGCGAAACGAGCTCGAAGGTGGACGGAGCGAGCCGTCCTTCGAGATGTTCTGCGACGATGAGCAAGTCGCCCGACACCGGCTCACCGTCGGACGAACCCCTTGTCCCGGAGGAGCTGGGCGAATTTCTTCGCTTGATCTTCCACGGAGCCGGTCACGATCTCCGCGTGGCCCTTCGCGATCGGGGGGGAGAGCCCGCGGACGCCGAACGCATAGGGCAACGAAATCGAGGCGGGTGCGATCTCCCGAATCGGTTGTCGCGCCGCTCGCATGATTGCCGGGAGGGGCGCGTACCGCGGCGTGTTCGCCCCGAACTGGATCGTCAGGAGCGCGGGGAGCGGGACGGTGTAGACGCGCTGCAAACCGCCCTCGAGTTCGGTCGCGACCTCGAGCATGCGGTCCTTGACGTCGACGCGCGTGACGACGCTGGCATGGGGCAAGCCGACGAGCCCGGCGATCAGCCCGCCCGTCGCCGAACTGACCTGGTCGTCCGACTGGACGCCGGTCAGGACGATGTCGTGAGGCAGCGTGCGCACCGTCGCGGCGAGGAGCCGCGCGACGGTCCCGACATCGTAGGTCCCGGATTCTTCATGCGCGATTCGGACCGCCTCGTCGGCGCCTTTCGCGAGCGCCTCCCGCAGCACCTGATCGACCCGCTTCGGCCCTAGGCTGAGCGCGACGACGTGGCCGCCGTGCTTTTCCTTGAGGCGAACCGCCTCCTCGAGCGCGTATTCGTCGGCGCCGTTGATCTTGTAGTTCAGCGCGTCCCGACGGATGTCTTTCCCGTCCGGGGCGATCTGGAACTGGAGATCCGGGTTCGGGATTTGCTTCAGGCAAACGACGATGTTCAAGGCCACGGCGGGCGGGCGACGCGACGGACGCTATTTAACCGTGTCCCCCGATGCGCGACGCAATGGTCGACCTGCCATGGCAATCGGTTCACGCAGCGAACCATCAGCGGCAGTACCTCGCGCTGCTCTCGTACCTCCCGCTGAAGCGCTACCGCAAGATGTGGATGTTCTCGCGCCACGTGCGCGCGATCCGCCGGCAACTCGCAGGGACGCCGGGACTCATCGGGTACTCGCTCCGGGCCAAATTGCTTCGCCATCGATTCTGGACCCTTTCCGTCTGGGAAGATGACGTGGCCCTGACGGCGTTCGTCGGGAACGAGCCGCACCGCGCGACGATGGGCGCGCTCGGACCCCACATGGACGCGACCGCGTTTGTCCGCTGGGGCGTGATGGGCTCCGACGTGCCGCTATCGTGGGACGAGGCGATGCGTCGCTCCGCCGCGGAATCGGGCCGAGGCGGGTGGTAAGGGTGGCGGGGCCGGCGGCCCCGCTTCGTTCGCCTACGGAAAGATGCCGCGCCACTTGTAGGCTTCGACGACGCGGTTAATCGCGACCATGTACGCCGCCTGGCGCATGTCGACCTTCTTCGACTCCCGCATGTCCCAGACCCGCCCGAAGGCGCTCACCATGATCCCCTCGAGCTTCTGGTCCACGTCGGACTTCGTCCAGAAGAACTCGGAGAGGTTCTGGACCCATTCGAAGTACGACACGGTCACCCCGCCGCCGTTCGCGAGGATGTCCGGAATCAGGAGGATCCCTCGCTTGTGGAAGATGTCGTCCGCGTCCGGCGTGGTCGGCCCGTTCGCGCCCTCCGCGATGAGCTTCGCTTTCACGCGGGGCGCGTTCTCGGACGTCAGGACACCCTCGAGCGCGCACGGCGCGAGGATCGCCACCTCGAGTTCGAGGAGCGCCTCGTTCGTGACTTCCTTCGTGCCGGGGAAACCGACGACGCTCCCGGTCCGTTCCTTGAACGCGAGGACCTCTTTCGGGTCGAATCCCTTGTCGCTATAGATGCCGCCTTTCGAATCGGAGACCGCGAGGATCCGCGCACCCTGCTCGTCGTGCATGAGCCGGGCGTAATGCATGCCGACGTTCCCAAACCCTTGGACCGCGACGGTCGCGCCTTTCAGGCTCAGCTTCACCTTCGACGCGGCTTCGCGGGTCGCGTACATGAGCCCGCGGGACGTCGCCTCGTCCCGGCCGAGGGAGCCGCCGATCACGAGCGGCTTGCCCGTGACGACGCCGGGCATCGCGAAGCCTTTGTTCATCGAGATCGTGTCCATGATCCACGCCATCGTCTGGCTGTCCGTGTACACGTCCGGTGCCGGGATGTCCTTCTCGGGGCCGATGATGATCGAGATCTCGGACGCATACCGGCGGGTCATGCGCTCGAGCTCGTCCTTCGACATCTCCTTCGGGTTGCAGATCACGCCGCCCTTCGCGCCGCCGTACGGGATGCCCATGACGGCGCACTTCCACGTCATCCAGCACGACAGGGCGCGGACCTCGTCCAGCGAGACGTTCCAGTGGTACCGGATGCCCCCCTTGAACGGGCCGATCGCGTCGTTGTACTGGACGCGGTATCCGGTGAACACCCTGATGTGCCCGTCGTCCATCTTCACGGGAAAGTGCACCGTGAGTTCGCGGCGGGGGTTCTTCAGGACCTCGAGCATCCCGCCGTCCAAATTCAGTCTCTTCCCGGCCCGGTCGATCTGCTCCCGGGCGACATCAAAAGCATTGTACTCCTTCGCTTTCGCCATGCGAACCGCCTCCCAATATCCGAGGGATATCGAAGGTGGCGGCGAGTATCGACGACCGCTTTTAAACATTGTGCTCGAAGTTCGCGCGGCCGATTCTCATCCGCTACCAGAGAGCCCACGAGCCGCTTCCGTCGGTCGATCCCGCCCCGCATACTCGGAGGGGTCGATGACGTTCCGCGGTTTCTCCCCGCGGAGGAAACGCACGACATTCTCCAGCGCGGCCTCCATCGCGTGCGCCCGCTGTCCCGGGACCGATGCAGCGACGTGCGGCGTCATCACCAGATTCGGAAGGTCTTGGAACGGACGGTGGAACGGCCGGCCCTCCTTGGCATCCGGGTACGTCCACCACGTGTCGAGGGCCGCGCGGAACTTCGGATGGGCTTTCAGATGGTCGAACAAGTCGTCCTCCCCGACGAGCTTGCCGCGGGCGATGTTCACGAGGATCGCGTCGTCTTTCATCTGCACGAGGAACCGACGGTCCACGAGGCCCTCCGTGGTGCGGGTCAGGGGGAGCGCGAGGACGACGACGTCGGCCTGGGGCAGATACCGCGGGAGGTCGTCCAATGTGCCGACCTCATCGGCGAGGCCGCGCGAGACCCGCGACCGCGAGATGCCGACGACGCGCATGTCGAACGCCTTGCAGCGCGTCGCGATCTCGGCCCCGATGCCCCCGATGCCGAGGATCACGACCGTGGAACCGGCAAGGCCTTTGTTCATGACGCCCTGATCGAACATCCCGCGGCGGATCTCATCCGTGCGACGCGGGACGTCTTTCGCGGCGGCGAGGAGGAGGGCCATCGCGTGCTCCGCGACCGAGACGTTGTAGGCGCCCGCGTTGCCGCAGACGATCGCAGTCGGGGGGAATCGCTCGAAGGGCAGATGGTCCACGCCGGCCACGAGGGACTGGATCATCCGCACCCTCCGCGCCTTCTCCCGGAAGTCGGGCGGAAATTCCCGCGGAAAACCCATCGACACGATGACGTCGGCGGTCGCCCAGGCATCCCCGCGTTTCTCGGCCGGCAGATCGTCCAGGACCACGGGCTCGAACGCCCCCGCGGCCTTCCGCGTCAGGACCTCGCGGCGCTCCGCGTCGATCGGGGCGACGAACAGGACGCGGGCCATCGGGCCACCCGAGACCTCCGTGGGACTTGGGCCTTTCGACGCGGCTCGCTCAGCACTCCGAGTACCCGCACGCGTGGCACTTGACGCAGCCTTCCTCGAACACGAGGGGCTTGCCGCACTCCGGACATTCCGGATTCAGGCCTTTCTTCAGCAGCTCCGCGGCGTCGCGGGACTCCTTCTCCAATTCGATGTCCGTTTCCACGGCGCCCCCGAGCTCGTCGAACGTCTCCACGGGCGGCTGGACGCCGGTCTTCTGCATCCCGATGTGCCGCTTGATCGCCTTCGCGATCGCGTCGGGGATCGAGTACACGCGCTCCCCGTGGTCGACCGCGATCCGCGGGCTCCGGATGCCTTCGAGCTGGTCGATGATCTCGTCGACCGGGACGCCGGACCGCAGGCACAGCGACACGAGCCGGGCGATCCCTTCCGTGAAGGACGCCGTGTAGCCGCCGCCGCGGCCGATCTGCGCGAAGACCTCGAACAGGCCTTTCTCGTCCTCGTTGACGGTGACGTACAGCGCCCCGTATCCCGTGAGGATCTTCTGGGTGCGGCCCGTGATGACGTCCGGGCGAGCGCGCGGCCGCAGGGCCGCGGGCTCCGACGGAACTTCGACGCGAACGTCCTTCGGCTTCCCCGCCTCCGCGACGCCGATGTTCAGGACTTGGTCCTCGCGGGAGCCGTCGCGGTACACGGTGATGCCTTTGCAGTGCAGGTCATGGGCCAGGAGGTACGCTTTCTTCACGTCCTCCACGGTTGCCTCCCGCGGCAGGTTGATCGTTTTCGACACCGCGGCGTCGCACCAGTCTTGGAACGCCGCCTGCATGCGAACGTGCCACTCGGGTGCGACATCGTGCGCCGTGGCGAAGACGCGCTGCCATTTCTCGGGGACCTGTTTGAGGCCGCGCGGGGACCCGTGGTTGTCGAGGATCTTCTGCACCAGGTCGTCCCGCCAGAAACCTTCGCGCTTCGCGACCTCCTCGAAGTAGTCGAGGAAGTACGGGAGCTCTTCGCCGTCCATGACGCGTTTGTACCAGATCAGGCTGAACTCCGGCTCGCAGCCGCCGGATGTGTCGGCAATCATCGAGAGCGTGCCGGTGGGCGCGACGGTCGTGACGTAGGAATTGCGGACATGCAGGCCCTTCTCTTGGTGACGGCTGCCCTCCCAAGCGGGATAGACTCCGCGCTCCTCCGCGAGCTTTGCGCTCTCATTATATCCGGTTTCCTGGATAAATCTCATAATCTTGCGGCCCCATTCGACCCCCTCCTTGGAGTCGTACGGGACCTCGAGCATGAAGAGCATGCGGGCGAAGCCCATGACACCGAGGCCAATCTTTCGGGTCGCACGCGTCATCTCCTCGATCTCCTTGACGGGGTACGCATTCATGTCGATGACATCGTCGAGCATGCGAACCGTCGCACGGATGGTACCTTCGAGCTTCTTCCAGTCGACATCCCAACGACCGCCGGCGTTGCGCTTCATGTGCCGCGCGAGATCGATGGAACCAAGGTTGCATGATTCGTAGGGCAAGAGCGGCTGCTCGCCGCAATTTCGTACGATGATTCCGTTGCCGATGCATGAGTGCGAGTTCGACTCCGTGAAATCAAAGACGTTCTGATCGCCCGCGCGCTCCTTCGACACCAGGAGATCCGAAAAGTTGGACGGCCGATGACGGGAGGCTGGAATCTTAGAGAGACGAGCTTGTTTCTCATCCAAGAAACCAACGCGTTCCTGGAAACGACTTCTGCCCTCGCCGAAGATTCCGAGCTCGAACAAAATGCCGTCGGACCCGTATTCTCGTCGAACGCCAGACTTCGTGATGTAGCTGAAAAGGGACTTGCGAGCGGCGCGACTCCGATTCAGTATCCTGGATCGAATACCCAGATTCAGCAGGAGCAACTGTACGCCCTGCAGCAGATGCTTGCTCTTCGATGTCAGCGCCACCCATGCTCCGCTAGGGTCTGGATGAATGCGTACGGTGCCATCGGCGGTGAAAACGGCCTGCAAGAATCCAACGACTGCGTCTCGCGGGGCGGAGAAAATCGCACTGGGCACTTCCTTCTGATCGGAGCCCACGGACCTCACGCCAAGACGTTCGAAGAAATCGACGAAGAACCGCGAGTGATACGAGAGGTGGTAAACCCCGTTCGCCATCTTGACCCCGCGTATGTTTCTCCCGTACCAACCGTTCAAGATCGGCCGAAGGGTCGCGAACACCGGCGCGTCGCTCTTTGCGAAGGTGAACCCGACACGGCAGTTCTTGTCGCCCGATCGGAGCCAGCCGTCGCCGACCAGCCACCCCAAGACGAGACCAAGTTCGCGAGACCACTCGGTCGGAAGATTGAGCACTGTTGTCTTCCCGTTTTCTCCGATGTAGATGTTGGAGGGCTTGAACGGGAGTTGCTTGTCTTCCGGAAACCTTCCTTCCCCGGATTGAATCAAGAGCTTGTGCACGCCCGGCACCAACTCCGCAATAGAAACCCAACCGGCTGTCGTCAGGACCTTGTGATCCGCAGTCGCAGTGAGTTCGAATCCTGATTTCGTCGCCACCTTCCAAACTGGTTTCACCCCGGTTCGCCACGCCGCCACCATGGGCCCGAGCCGTGTCCCTCGCTCCGCTTCATCGCGACTCGCGAGCAACATGCCGTTCGACTCCGTGACGACCTCGGCAGGCACTCGACGATCCGTGACGAGAGAAATACCGCCATTCGGATAGCGGTCCGCGATCTCCTCGATTGGAATCAGCCCGAGCTCCGTCGAAACCAAGGTGTCGCCCGTCACACAGGGATTCGTCGCCTCCATGTCTCCGACATTTGGCGTCGGCTGGCGGCGGTTGTTCTCGTCGATGAAGAAGAGCCCTGGTTCGCCGTTCTTCCAAGCCTGGAACGCAATCTTGTCCAAGACTTCGCGCGCGTCGAGTTGCCCCACGACCTCATGGTTCCTCGGGTTCACCAAGTCGTACTTCGTGCCGGCTTTCATGGCTTCCATGAATTTGTCGGTGATCGCGACGGAGATGTTGAAGTTCGTAACCTCGGTCGTCTTGTCTTTGCATGTGATGAATTCAAGGATGTCGGGATGATCGACGCGGAGGATCCCCATGTTGGCACCCCTTCGCTTTCCGCCTTGTTTCACGGTCTGCGTCGAGGCGTCAAAGATTTTCATGAACGATACGGGGCCCGACGCGACGCCCATCGTGGACTTCACAAAATCGCCCTTTGGTCGCAAGCGCGAAAATGCAAAACCGGTTCCGCCGCCCCCTTGATGGATCAGAGCCTGCTGCTTGAGAGCGTCAAAGATACCGACGAGACTATCGTCGACCGGAATCACGAAACACGCAGAGAGCAACTGCAACTCGAGCCCTGCGTTCATGAGCGTCGGGCTGTTCGGCAGGAACTCCAGGTTCGCGATGATCCGGTAGAACCGCCGTGCGGTCTCTTCGATCTGGGCCTCGCTCGCCCCGTAGTTCCGCTCCGCCTGCGCAAGGTTCCAGGCGACCCGCGCGAACAGCTCCTTCGGCGTCTCGATGACGCGGCCCTTGTCGTCTTTCTTGAGATATCGCTTCTGAAGGACGCGCAACGCGTTGTCCGTCAGCTTCGGATCCGGTTCGTCCGCGACGATTTCGATGAACTTCGAATCAGCAATCTTGACTTGTTCCATGGAACGACCCTCTCCCGGTCAGATGGCGTGCGCCGTACAATACAGGCGGTGAAGCCATCCCTGGGGGTGAGCGCGACCAAAGGGGTGGGCGGGTATATTAGTTTCTGAATCACGTATGTTACCAGTACTCCGGCGCGCTGTTACCATATCTG
>Ga0099828_10000385_pt1 | contig 26913 bp, 25 predicted proteins | sample CZO8metaG_2_FD_79338 | JGI IMG/M metagenome (GOLD analysis project Ga0099828, IMG submission 79338) | Vadose zone soil microbial communities from the Eel River Critical Zone Observatory, Northern California, USA - CZOApr15con2H1.8 metaG | ecosystem: Environmental > Terrestrial > Soil > Vadose... | reverse complement strand
CCGCGGCGGCCGGTGCGGCCGCCGCGGGGGCCGGTGTGCCCGCCGCGTCCGGTACGCCCGCCGTCGGCGCCGCGACCGGGAGGTTCGTTGTGCTCGGCGTTACCTTCCGGCTCGCGCGCGATCGGCTGTCCTCGCCGGTCCGGTACGCCGAACTGGCGCGCTCGCTTGGCATAGCCGAGGGCGGCAGGGCGCCGCTGGCGGACGCCCGCGCCGCGGTGCTCCGGCTTCGCCGGGGCAAGGGCATGGTGCTGGACCCGGCCGATCCGGATACCCGGAGCGCGGGCTCCTTCTTCACCAATCCCGTCCTCGATCAGGCGCAGCTCGCCGCGGTCGAGAAGGCGGCCTGCGCCGCCTGCGGCCCTGGCACTCATGTCCCGCGGTTTCCAGCCGAGTCGGGCCTGGTCAAGGTGCCCGCCGCGTGGCTGATTGAGCGGGCTGGCTTCAGGAAGGGATACGCGGGCGACGGGCGCCCGGTCCCCAGCGGCCAGCCCGGCCAGGGCCTTCCCGGTCCGCGGATATCGACCAAGCACACTCTCGCCCTGGTCAATCCCGGTGGCGCCACCACCGTTGCCCTGCTCGCGCTCGCCAGGGAAATCAGGGACGGAGTCCGCGAGACGTTCGGGGTAGATCTGGTCAGCGAGCCCGTGCTGGTCGGCGCTGAACTCTGAGCCGGTCCAGTCCACCGCCTGATGCCGCGCTGCGCGCCGTCATCGGCGAGGTCTCGGCCCGCGCCGCGCTTGATTTCCCCATGTTGCTCTGTCAGGCCGTGAAGCGGTACCGGGTCTGGCTGTAGGGCTCTTTGCCGAACGAGAGGACCTTCGCCGGTGTGACGCCGAAGACGAGCCCCCGGCGACCATCGGGATCACGGAACGCTCCGTCGGCGACCTCGAAAGCCCAGCCGAGCTTTGACTTCCACATCGCCGCCAGCCGCCGGAGCTGCGCCTTGCCGGTCACGCGAGCGGCAGCTCCCTCGACCACGACATCGAGCCCCGACCGGAGCTGGTTGGTGCCGGTCGTGAGGATGCAATGGGGATTGGACTCCAGGTTCTTCGCTTTCTGCTCATGGGCGCCGGCGCAGAAGTGGAGCGTCCCGTCGAGCCATATCGCCGGGAGCGGCGTGACGTGCGGCCGCCCGTCGCGACGTACGGTCGACAGCCAGAACATTTCTGACTTCGACAGCACATCGACCACCTCGGCCCACGGCCGCGCCGTGGCGTCCGGCTGACTGAATCCCTCGTGCAACTCTGCGGTCGGTTCGATCTCGGGCATCAATGCTCTCCTGTATCGGGCTCGGTGCGATCGCTCATAGCCGGGCAGACGCCGCGCCGAGGCGGAACTCATCGCTCCGTGACGCAGGCGCCAAAGCTTTGCAGCGCTGATCATGGACACGCTGGCCCACTAACGTGCGGGCCCTCACCGCTTGGCATAGGTCAGCTAGCTCGTCCTGGTGGCCGGGTGGCCGGCCGGCGCCAGCGGCGGGCGGCCAGTGTCCGGCGCGGCCAGCCAGGCGTCGATACCGGCGAGCAGCGCGGCACGGACCGGCTGCGGCGCCGCCGAGCCGCGGACCGACATCCTGGCCAGCTCGGCCAGTGCCGCATCGGGCAGCCCGTGCGCATGCCTGGCCAGCTCGTACTGCGCGGTGAGCCGGTGGCCGAAGAGCAGCGGGTCGTCGGCACCGAGCGCCACGGGCACGCCGGCCTCGAGCAGAGTCCGCAACGGCACGTCGGACGGGCTGGCGGCGATCCCGAGAGCAACGTTCGACGCCGGGCACACTTCGAGTGTTGTCCGGCGCCCGGCTATCCGTTCAGCCAGCTCCTGATCTTCCGCGGCGGCCACACCGTGGCCGATCCGGTCTGCGTTCAGCTCATCCAGGCAAGCCCGGACGCTGGCCGGGCCGGCCAGCTCGCCGCCGTGCGGCACGGCCAGCAGCCCCGCCCGGGCGGCGATCCGGAAGGCCGGGGCGAAATCGGCTGCCATGCCCCTGCGCTCGTCGTTGCTCAGGCCGAACCCGGTCACGCCGCGGCCGGCCAGCCTGGCGGCCAGCCTGGCCAGCGTCCTGGCCTCCAGCGGGTGCTTGGTCCGGTTTGCCGCGATGATCACGCCGATGCCGACGCCCGAGGCTGCCGCCGCCTGCGCGGCGGCATCGAGCACGAGTTCGGTGACCGTGGTGATGCCGCCGAAGTGCGCCGCATAGCCCGACGGGTCCACCTGGATCTCCAGCCAGCCGGAGCCCTCCGCGCGCTCGTCCTCGGCGGTCTCGCTGACCAGCCGCCTGAGGTTTTCCTCGGTGCGGATGACCGACCTCGCGATGTCGTAAAGCCGCTGGAACCGGAACCAGCCGCGCTCGTCAGCGGCGGACAGCTGCGGCGGCCATCCGGCGCTGAGCGCTTCCGGCAGGTGAACCCTATGCCGCCGGGCGAGATCGACCAGCGTGGCGTGCCGCATGGAGCCGGTGAAGTGCAGATGCAGGTGCGCCTTGGGTAGCGCGGCGAGCGGCCGTCCCATCGGCCCAGTCTGGCAGCGCTGGCGCGGCGGCTGAGCCGGGGCCCGGCTTGGCCGGCCCGGCTTAGCTGGCCTGGCCGAGCAGCTTGGCCAGCCGGGTGATGCCCTCCACCAGCTCGGCGTCGCCGAGCGCGCAGGACAGCCGGAAGTAGCCTGGCGTGCCGAACGCCTCGCCGGGAACCACGGCGACATCCGCCTGTTCGAGGACGATCTCGGCCAGCTCGGCCGTGCTGTCAGCGCGCTGGCCGCCGATCTCCTTCCCGAGTACGCCGCTGACCGACGGGTAGCAGTAGAAAGCGCCCTCTGGCAGCGGGCAGGTGACCCCGGGAATCTCGTTCAGCATGCCGGTCATGATGAGCCTGCGGCGGTCGAAGGCGGCGCGCATCTCGGCCACCGCCGACAGGTCGCCGGCGACTGCCTCAAGCGCGGCTGCCTGCGCCACGTTGCAGACGTTCGACGTGAGGTGCGACTGCAGGTCCGCCGCGGCCTTGACCACGTCAGGCGGGCCGATCAGCCAGCCCACCCGCCAGCCGGTCATGGCGTAGGTCTTCGCCACGCCGTTCACCACTACGCACCGGTCGCTGACCTCCGGCGCCGCCACCGGGATCGAGCTGAATCGCGCATCGCCGTAGACCAGGTGCTCGTAGATCTCGTCGGTGATGACCCACAGGCCTTTCGCCGCGGCCCAGCGGCCGATCTCGGCGACCAGGTCAGGCGGGTAGACCGCGCCGGTCGGGTTGGACGGGGAGACGAACAGCAAGACCTTGGTGCGCGCGGTGCGGTGCGCCTCCAGGTCGGCCACCGACGTCAGGTAACCGGAGTGCTCATCGGTCAGCACGGGCACCGGGGTGCCGCCCGCCAGCGCGATCGCCTCGGGGTAGGTGGTCCAGTACGGCGTGGGCACCAGCACCTCGTCGCCGGGGTCAATCAGGGTGGCGAATGCCTGGTAGACGCCCTGCTTCCCGCCGTTGGTCACGAGCACCTGGGCGGGGGTGACCTGATAGCCGGAGTCCCGCGCGGTCTTGGCGGCGATCGCCGCCCTGAGCTCCGGCAGCCCAGCGGCCGGCGAGTACTTCTGCATGCGCAGCTCGGCGCAGGCACGCTGCGCGGCGGCGACAATGTAACCGGGAGTCGGGAAGTCGGGCTCGCCGACGCCGAATCCGATGACAGGCCTGCCCGCGGCCTTGAGCGCCCGGGCCTTCGCATCGACGGCCATCGTGGCCGACTCAGCGATTGCCGATACCCGGGCCGAGATACGCTGCTGAGAGGAACCCATGGGTCCATGGTGGCATTAGCCGCCGGCCGATGCGCCGCTGGCCGTCCGGCTGGCGCCATGTCCGGCCCGGCTGAGGATTCCGGCCTGCCCGCCGCCGCCGCGGTTCGACGCCGGGGCTGTCGGCGACGTACACTTCAGGTTCTGGTGGCAGTCCACCAGGTGGCCGGTGCATGCCCGCACGGGCCGTCACAGGGCAGTAGCTCAATTGGCTAGAGTCCCGGTCTCCAAAACCGGCGGTTGGGGGTTCGAGTCCCTCCTGCCCTGCGCATACGGTCCGTGAATGTCGCGGGCCGTTGACGGCGCAAGCCGTCAAAAGATCAGCGCTGCTCAGGTGAGGACATTGGCTACTCAGACTCGCGGCACATCCGCGGAGAAGCGGGACAGGCACGGCCGCCCGGTGAAGGCGGCCAGGATCACGCCTGCCGTCTTCGTGCGGCAGATCGTCGCGGAACTGCGTAAGGTGATCTGGCCCACCCGCAAGGAGCTTGGCACTTACACCACGGTGGCGCTGGTGTTCGTGATCGTCATGGTGGCGATCGTGACGAGCCTGGATTACGGGTTCACCAAGCTGGTGTTTGCTGTCTTCGGCTGAGTTCCGGCGCGCTGATTAGTGGCCTGGCTGCCGGGAGTGGCAGCATGGCGATACCGGCCGGACGGCACGGCCCAGCCGGTGGCCGGCTTACGCGGGATGGCCGGGGGCCCGTGCCGCCGGAAGAGCAGGCCGGCCGAGCCCGCCAGGAAGAGCATGGGAGAGAAAGAGCTACTGTGTCCGAGTCCGAATTGCACGTCGGCGATCCGGTCACCGCCGAGTCCGCCGGGACCGGCGAGTCTGCCGGGACCAGCGAGTCTGCCGTGAACGGCGACTCCGCCGCCGGGTCCGCCGCCGCCGGCGAGTCTGCCGTGCGCAGTGAGAACGCCGCCGCTGATGCGGCCGGCCAGGGCAGTGCTGCTGCCGCGGCCGGCGACACCGAGGCGACGGCCGGCCCGGCAGGCGCCGAGGATCAGCCCGGCATGGCCGACGAGGACGAGGCGGCCGCCGATCCCGTCGCCGAGTTCACCTCCCAGCTGCGGCTGCTCCCCGGCGACTGGTACGTCGTGCACTCCTACGCGGGATACGAGAACCGGGTCAGGACCAACCTGGAGAGCCGCACCCAGTCGCTCAACATGGAGGACTACATCTTCCAGATCGAGGTGCCGGTGCATGAGGTCACCGAGATCAAGGGCGGCAAGCGGCAGCAGGTCCAGGAGAAAGTACTGCCCGGGTACATCCTGGTGCGGATGGACCTCACCGACGAGTCGTGGGCAGCGGTCCGCAACACCCCGGGGGTGACCGGCTTCGTCGGGCTGTCCAGCAAGCCCTCCCCGCTCAGCCTGGCTGAGGTGGCAGCACTGCTCGCTCCTGAGCCGGAGGAGAAGGCAGCGAAGAAGGCAGAGACCATGCGGGCCGCGGCCGTGGACTTCGAGGTGGGCCAGTCCGTCACCGTGATGGACGGCCCGTTCGCGACGCTCCCGGCTACCGTGAACGAGATCAACCCCGATACCCAGAAGCTCAAGGTGCTCGTCTCGATTTTCGGCCGCGAGACGCCCGTCGAGCTTTCCTTCGATCAGGTCACCAAGATCTGATCGGTTTTCTCCGGTACGTCAGTGAGGTAAGGACCCAGATAGATGGCTCCGCGAAAGAAGAAGATCGCTGCGGTCGTCAAGGTGCAGCTGCAGGCAGGCCAGGCTACCCCGGCGCCGCCGGTGGGCACGGCACTCGGCCCGCATGGCGTGAACATCATGGACTTCTGCAGGCAGTACAACGCCGCCACCGAGTCACAGCGCGGCAACATCATCCCCGTTGAGATCACCATCTTCGAGGATCGTTCGTTCACCTTCATCACGAAGACGCCCCCGGCGCCCGAGCTGATCAAGAAGGCCGCGGGCGTCCAGAAGGGCAGCGGTGAGCCGCACAAGACCAAGGTCGGCTCCGTCTCGATGGCTCAGATCCGGGAGATAGCCCAGGTCAAGATGCCTGACCTGAACGCCAACTCGATCGAGGCGGCGGAGAAGATCATCGCGGGGACGGCCCGCTCCATGGGCATCACGGTGAACAGCTGACCGCATGAGCATTTGGAACGGCTGCCCGCATCGGCATGACAACGGCCGGCAACGGCTGACCGTGGCAGCTGACAGTGGCAGGGTCAGGCGCTGGCCCGCAGACCACGACCTCCGCACGCACAAGGGAGACTGATCATGAAGCGCAGCAAGGCGTATCGTCAGGCGGCCGCGCAGATCGACCCGGCCGGGCTTTACGGCCCGGCCGAGGCGGTGTCGCTGGCGAAGAAGACGTCCGTCACCAAGTTCGATCCCACCGTCGAGGTGGCGCTGCGGCTTGGCGTGGACCCGCGGAAGGCGGACCAGATGGTCCGCGGCACCGTCAACCTGCCGCACGGGACCGGCAAGACGGCCCGCGTCCTGGTGTTCGCGACGGGAGAACGCGCGGACGAGGCCACGGCCGCTGGGGCAGACTACGTGGGCTCGGATGACCTGGTTGAGCGCATTCAGGGCGGATTCCTCGACTTCGACGCCGTGGTCGCCACGCCCGACCTGATGGGCAAGGTCGGCCGGCTTGGTCGCGTACTTGGCCCGCGCGGCCTGATGCCGAACCCGAAGACAGGCACGGTCACGGCCGACGTCGGCAAGGCGGTGTCCGACATCAAGGGCGGCAAGATCGAGTTCCGGGTGGACCGGCACGGCAATCTGCACTTCATCATCGGCAAGGCCTCGTTCGGCGACCGGGCGCTGGTGGAGAACTACGCCGCCGCGCTTGAGGAGGTCATCAGGCTCAAGCCGGCCGCCGCCAAGGGCCGGTACCTCAGGAAGATCACCGTCACCTCGACGATGAGCCCGGGGATACCCGTCGACCCGAACCGGACCCGGGGGCTGGCTGAGGAGCTTGAGGAGACGGCCGCGGGCTGATATCGGTCCATGATCACGGTTCCCGTTCCATGATCACCGTCCCGTTCCATGATCCCGGTTCCCGTTCCATGATCCCGGGGATTTCTCAGTCACAGTGACTGAGAAATCCCCGGGATCATGGTCCCGTTGGCGGGCCTGGGCCTACTCCGATGTCCGTTGCCGAGTCTGGACTGAGTTGCGGCCGGTTCCGGTGAGCGCGCGCCGGGCGGCGGCCGGGTCCCAGGCGGGCGGCGGCCGGTATCCTGGTGAGTCCGGTCCGGGCTGTGCGTGAGTCCCGGCCCGGCGCCCGGCCCGGCGCGATTTGGCGAGCGGCGCGAATACCTCGTAGGCTGGCGACCGGCCAGAGACCGTCGGCTGCCATCGTGGGGTTCCCCGCGGTGGCCGAAGGCCCTGAAGAGGGCGGCCCGCGCAGGCGACCGAGCTGAGACCGCGCACCCGGGCAAATCCCGGGCCGCGGTAACGCCCCGTGCGCCCGCGCCGGGGCGCTCGTCTTTCCGTCCCTTCGCCGGCGCCGGATGTAGCCGGACTGTCCCGCCATGCGGGCGGACCGGAACGAGAAGGGAGGCCCATGGCGAGGGCGGAGAAGGTCGCCGCGGTGGCGGAGCTCACCGAGCGATTCCAGACCTCGGCAGGCGCGGTGCTGACCGAATACCGCGGCCTGACCGTGGCCCAGCTTGGCGAACTGCGCCAGTCGCTGGGCGATAACGCCACGTTCGCCGTGGTGAAGAACACGCTCACCAAGATCGCCGCCACCGAGGCAGGCATCGCCGATGAGCTCAGCGGGCTGCTCAGCGGACCGTCCGCGATCGCCTTCGTGCAGGGTGACGTGGTCGAGGCGGCCAAGGGACTGCGCGACTTCTCCAGGGCGCACCCGTTCCTGGTGATCAAGGGCGGCGTGCTCGAGGGCAAGAGCATGACGCCCGATGAGATCGGCAAGCTCGCCGACCTGGAGCCACGTGACGTTCTGCTGGCCAGGCTGGCCGGCGCCATGAAGGCGTCGATGTCGGGCGCGGCGGCCACGATGGCCGCATTGCCGGTGCAGATGGCCCGGCTGCTGGCGGCCCTGCAGGACAAGCTGGAGCAGGCGGCGCCAGCGGGCACGGCAGCAGGAGCCGAGGCGGCTGCGCCGGAGGGCGATCACGCGGCGCCCGGCGAGGAGGCCGAATCCGGCGGCGGCGCAGAATCCGGCGGCGGCGCTGAATCCGGCGGCGGCGCTGAATCCGGCGGCGGCGCTGAATCCGGCCGCGGCACCGAGGCATCGGCGGCCGGACAGGATGGCGTTGCCGCGGCATCCGCCGATGCGCCGGAAGGCTGACCAGCCGCGCGGCGGATGACCCAGGACACTGACGACAACATGCGGGCGGCCGCAGGCCGCCGCGAGACGCAGGCACACGGAGGAAACACCATCATGGCGAAGCTCAGCAACGACGCACTGCTCGACGCGTTCAAGGAAATGACCCTCCTTGAGCTCTCTGATTTCGTGAAGCAGTTCGAGACCACCTTCGACGTCAAGGCCGCCGCCCCGGTCGCGGTGGCGGCGCCGGCCGCGGGCGCCGGCGGCGCCGGCGAGGCCGAGGTCGAGGAGCAGGACGAGTTCGACGTCATCCTCGAAGCCGCCGGGGATAAGAAGATCCAGGTCATCAAGGAGGTCCGCACGCTCACTAGCCTCGGCCTCAAGGAGGCCAAGGACCTCGTCGACGGCGCGCCGAAGCCCGTTCTGGAACGGGCCAACAAGGAGGCCGCGGACAAGGCGAAGGCCGCTCTGGAGGGCGCAGGCGCCACCGTCACGGTCAAGTGACCGCGGGCGCCGCCGCGACGGCCTGACGGCGGTGGCGTCACCAGCACAAGCCCGCCTGCCTGGCCTGGCTGAGGGGCCGGCCGGCTCAGCGTCCCGGGCGCCCGCAGCCCCCGGGACGCTGACGGTGGGCGCCGCCGCCGCCGCCCGCGCTGGGCACCCGGCAGCGGCCTGGGCCACGATTCATGCCCTGAGCAGCACGAATCAGCAATCATGCCCGCTTCGGCCGCCAGACAAACTACCCTCAGACTGTGACGTTCGTCACGTAGATCCGGATGCCGACACAGGGCCCCGCGGTCTTGACGTTTCGCCGCAGAGGAGCCATGCTGCGTTGCAACCGTGAATCTCATAGTGGCGTAGTGTTGACCAGTGGTGTGCCCGTCGGCTACACTGCTAATTTGCGCTGCACTCAGACGTCCTCGGCCTCCCCGCATCCCTGGCGGCATGTCCGCAGGGCGTTTCGCGTGCGCGCGGTGACAGTCCGCCACAAGCTCGGAAGGACCCCTGTTGGCAGCTTCGCGCAGCGCCTCAGCCACCGTTCCAGGTCCACATCGCATTTCCTTCGCTCGCATCAACGAACCTCTTGAGGTCCCCAGCCTCCTCGCCCTGCAGACCGACTCGTTCGACTGGCTGCTCGGCATCGAGCGCTGGCGGGCCCGGATCGAGGCAGAAAAGGAGAAGGGCCGCAAGGACCTTCCCGAGCAGTCGGGCCTTGAGGAGATCTTCGAGGAGATCAGCCCGATCGAGGATTTCACCGGGACCATGTCGCTCTCGTTCCGTGATCACCGGTTCGAGCCGCCCAAGTACTCCGTCGAGGAGTGCAAGGACAAGGACATGACCTACTCCGCCCCCATGTTCGTGACGGCGGAGTTCATCAACAACAGCACCGGCGAGATCAAGAGCCAGACGGTGTTCATGGGCGACTTCCCGCTCATGTCGCCCAAGGGCACGTTCGTCATCAACGGCACCGAGCGGGTTGTCGTCTCGCAGCTGGTCAGGTCGCCGGGCGTTTACTTCGACCGGCAGGTCGACAAGACCTCCGACAAGGACATCTACAGCTGCAAGGTGATCCCGTCCAGGGGCGCCTGGCTCGAGTTCGAGATCGACAAGCGGGACAGCGTCGGCGTCAGGATCGACCGCAAGCGCAAGCAGGGCGTCACCGTCCTGCTGAAGGCGCTCGGCTGGGACGAGGCCAGGATCCTCGACCGGTTCGGCGGCTTCGAGTCGATGCGAGCGACCCTGGAGAAGGACCACACGAGCAGCCAGGACGACGCGCTGCTCGACATCTACCGCAAGCTGCGTCCTGGCGAGCCGCCGACCAGGGAGTCGGCCCAGGCGCTGCTGGAGAACCTCTACTTCAACCCGAAGCGGTACGACCTGGCCAAGGTCGGCCGGTACAAGGTGAACAAGAAGCTGGGCCTGTCGCTGCCGATCCGCCAGGGCACGCTGACCGAGGAAGACATCGTCTCCACGATCGAGTACCTCGTCCGCCTGCACAGCGGCGAGGAGGAGATGAAGTCGGGCGATACGCTCATCCCGATCGAGACCGACGACATCGATCACTTCGGCAACCGCCGGCTGCGGACGGTCGGCGAGCTGATCCAGAACCAGGTGCGGCTCGGGCTGGCCCGGATGGAGCGGGTGGTCAGGGAGCGGATGACCACGCAGGACGTCGAGGCCATCACCCCGCAGACGCTGATCAACATCCGGCCGGTGGTCGCGTCCATCAAGGAGTTCTTCGGCACCAGCCAGCTGTCCCAGTTCATGGACCAGACCAACCCGCTGGCCGGGCTCACGCACAAGCGCAGGCTCTCCGCGCTCGGCCCCGGCGGGCTATCCAGGGAGCGGGCCGGCTTCGAGGTACGTGACGTGCACTCCTCGCACTACGGCCGGATGTGCCCGATCGAGACGCCGGAAGGCCCCAACATCGGCCTGATCGGCTCGCTCTCCTCGTACGGGCGGGTCAACGCGTTCGGTTTCGTCGAGACCCCGTACCGCAAGGTGAAGTCCGGCAAGGTCACCAGCCAGATCGACTACCTGACCGCCGACGAGGAGGACAGGCACGTCATCGCGCAGGCGAACGCGCCGATCGACGCTGACGGCACCTTCGTCGAGGATCGCGTGCTTGTCCGGCGCAAGGGCGGCGAGGTCGACTACATCCCGCCGGACGACGTCGACTACATCGACGTCTCGCCGCGCCAGATGGTGTCCGTCGCGACCGCGATGATCCCGTTCCTTGAGCATGACGACGCGAACCGCGCCCTGATGGGCTCGAACATGCAGCGCCAGTCGGTCCCACTGCTGCGCAGCGAGGCTCCGCTGGTCGGCACCGGCATGGAGTACCGTGCCGCGACCGACGCCGGCGATGTGATCGTGGCCGAGAAGGCCGGCGTCGTGGAGCAGTCAAGCGCCGACTCCATCACGGTGGCGAACGACGACGGCACCAGGACCACCTACCTGGTCGCCAAGTTCAAGAGGTCCAACCAGGGCACCTGCTTCAACCAGAAGCCGGTCGCCAGCGAGGGCCAGCGGGTCGAGGCCGGCCAGGTCATCGCGGACGGGCCGTGCACCGACCACGGCGAGATGGCGCTCGGCCGCAACCTGCTGGTCGCCTTCATGCCGTGGGAGGGCCACAACTACGAGGACGCGATCATCCTCTCCCAGCGGCTGGTCCAGGACGACGTCCTTTCCTCGATTCACATCGAGGAGCACGAGGTTGACGCCCGCGACACCAAGCTCGGGCCGGAGGAGATCACCAGGGACATCCCGAACGTCTCAGAAGAGGTTCTTGCCGACCTCGACGACCGCGGCATCATCAGGATCGGCGCCGATGTCGTCACCGGCGACATCCTGGTCGGCAAGGTCACCCCGAAGGGGGAGACCGAGCTGACGCCCGAGGAGCGGCTGCTGCGCGCGATCTTCGGCGAGAAGGCCCGCGAGGTCCGCGACACCTCGCTGAAGGTGCCGCACGGCGAGTCCGGCAAGGTCATCGACATCCGCGTGTTCACCAGGGAAGACGGCGACGAGCTGCCGCCCGGGGTGAATGAGCTCGTCCGGGTTTACGTGGCCGCCAAGCGGAAGATCACCGACGGCGACAAGCTGGCCGGACGGCACGGCAACAAGGGCGTCATCGCCAAGATCCTGCCGGTCGAGGACATGCCGTTCCTCCAGGACGGCACCCCGGTGGATGTCGTGCTCAACCCGCTCGGCGTGCCGGGCCGGATGAACGTCGGCCAGGTCCTCGAGACGCACCTGGGCTGGGTCGCCAGCTCAGGCTGGAACGTCGAGGGTGACGACGCCGACTGGAAGACGCGGCTCCGCCAGATCGGCGCCGCCACGGCCGCCGCCGGCACCCCGGTCGCCACGCCGGTCTTCGACGGCGCCCGCGAGGAGGAGATCACCGGACTGCTCGGCAGCGTGCTGCCGAACCGGGACGGCGACCGGATGGTCGCGTCATCCGGGAAGGCCATGCTGTTCGACGGCCGCACCGGCGAGCCCTTCAAGGATCCGGTCGCCGTCGGCTACATCTACATACTCAAGCTGCTGCACCTGGTCGACGACAAGATCCACGCCAGGTCGACGGGGCCGTACTCGATGATCACGCAGCAGCCGCTCGGCGGGAAGGCGCAGTTCGGCGGCCAGCGGTTCGGCGAGATGGAGGTCTGGGCCCTTGAGGCCTATGGCGCCGCCTACGCGCTGCAGGAACTGCTGACCATCAAGTCCGATGACATCCTCGGCCGGGTCAAGGTCTACGAGGCCATCGTCAAGGGCGAGAACATTCCCGAGCCCGGCATCCCTGAGTCCTTCAAGGTGCTGATCAAGGAGATGCAGTCGCTCTGCCTGAACGTGGAGGTGCTGTCCAGCGACGGCGCGGCCATCGAGATGCGCGACACGGACGAGGATGTCTTCCGCGCGGCGGAGGAACTCGGCATTGACCTGTCCCGGCGCGAGCCGAGCAGCGTTGAAGAGGTCTGATCCGATCTACCCAGGGGATAAAACACGTGCTTGACGTCAACTTCTTCGATGACCTGCGTATCGGCCTTGCGACCGCCGACGACATCAGGCAGTGGTCGCATGGCGAGGTCAAGAAGCCGGAAACCATCAACTACCGCACGCTCAAGCCGGAGAAGGACGGGCTCTTCTGCGAGAAGATCTTCGGCCCGACCCGGGACTGGGAGTGCTACTGCGGCAAGTACAAGCGGGTCAGGTTCAAGGGCATCATCTGCGAGCGCTGCGGAGTCGAGGTCACCAGGGCCAAGGTGCGGCGGGAGCGGATGGGCCACATCGAGCTGGCCGCTCCGGTCACGCACATCTGGTACTTCAAGGGCGTGCCCAGCCGGCTCGGCTACCTGCTTGACCTGGCGCCCAAGGACCTCGAGAAGGTCATCTACTTCGCCGCGTACATGATCACCTACGTCGACGACGACTCCCGCGGCCGCGACCTGCCGTCGCTTGAGGCGAAGATCTCGGTGGAGCGCGGGCAGCTGGAGCAGCGGCGCGACAACGACATCGAGACCCGGCAGGCCAAGCTGGAGAAGGACCTCGCCGAGCTTGAGGCGGCCGGAGCGAAGGGCGACGCCCGCCGTAAGGTGCGGGAGAGTTCCGACCGGGAATGCAAGCAGATCCGGGATCGCGCCGGGCGCGAGATCGACCGGCTTGAGGAGGTCTGGAACCGGTTCAGGAACCTGAAGGTCCAGGACCTGGAGGGCGACGAGCTCCTCTACCGCGAGATGCGGGACCGGTTCGGCCGTTACTTCCGCGGCGGCATGGGCGCTCAGGCGATCCAGGAAAGGCTCGGCAGCTTCGACCTGGAGGCCGAGGCGCAGAGCCTGCGGGAGACCATCCGGACCGGCAAGGGCCAGCGCAAGGCGCGCGCGCTGAAGCGGCTCAAGGTCGTGTCGGCCTTCCTCAACACCAGGAACAGCCCGCTCGGCATGGTGCTCGATTGCATCCCGGTGATCCCGCCGGACCTGCGGCCGATGGTACAGCTGGACGGCGGCAGGTTCGCCACCTCCGACCTGAACGACCTGTACCGCCGGGTGATCAACCGGAACAACCGGCTCAAGCGGCTGCTCGACCTGGGCGCTCCGGAGATCATCGTCAACAACGAGAAGCGGATGCTGCAGGAGGCCGTGGACTCGCTGTTCGACAACGGGCGCCGCGGCCGGCCGGTCACCGGCCCGGGCAACCGCCCGCTCAAGTCGCTCTCCGACATGCTCAAGGGCAAGCAGGGCAGGTTCCGGCAGAACCTGCTCGGGAAGCGGGTCGACTACTCCGGCCGGTCCGTCATCGTGGTGGGCCCGCAGCTGAAGCTGCACCAGTGCGGCCTGCCCAAGGAGATGGCGGTCGAGCTCTTCAAGCCGTTCGTCATGAAGCGGCTGGTGGACCTCAACCACGCGCAGAACATAAAGTCGGCCAAGCGGATGGTGGAGCGCGCCAGGCCGGTGGTCTGGGATGTCCTTGAGGAGGTCATCACCGAGCACCCGGTGCTGCTCAACCGTGCGCCCACGCTGCACCGCCTGGGCATCCAGGCGTTCGAGCCGCAGCTCGTGGAGGGCAAGGCGATCCAGATCCATCCGCTGGTCTGCACCGCTTTCAACGCTGACTTCGACGGCGACCAGATGGCGGTGCACGTGCCGCTGTCCGCCGAGGCGCAGGCCGAGGCCCGCATCCTGATGCTGTCCACCAACAACATCCTCAAGCCGGCCGACGGCAAGCCGGTCACCATGCCCACCCAGGACATGATCATCGGCATCTACTGCCTGACCAGGGAGGCCCCGGACACCAAGGGAACCGGCCGGGCCTTCTCCAGCCCGTCCGAGGCCGTGATGGCCTACGACCGCGGCGAGCTTGACCTGCAGGCGAAGGTCGAGGTCCGGCTGCGGGACGTGACCCCGCCGCTCGGGTTCACGCCTGCGGAGGGCTGGCAGCCGGGCGAGCCGGTCCGGCTGACCACCACGCTTGGCCGGTGCTTCTTCAACGAGACGCTGCCCGCCAGCTTCCCGTTCGTGAACTACGAGGTCGCCAAGAAGCAGCTGTCCGCCATCGTCAACGAGCTGGCCGAGACGTACCCGAAGGTCGAGGTCGCGGCGGCGCTCGACGCGCTGAAGGACGCCGGGTTCCACTGGGCCACCAGGGCCGGCCTCACGATCGCGATCGAGGACGTGGTCGCCCCGCCGAACAAGGCCGCGATCCTTGACACCTACGAGAAGCGCGCGGACAAGGTGCAGCGCGAGTACGAGCGCGGCCTGATCACCGACGATGAGCGCCGCCAGGAGCTGATCGAGATCTGGACCCACGCGACTGCCGACGTTGCGCAGGACATGGAGTCCGCGTTCCCGGAGACCAACCCGGTCTGGATGATGGTCAACTCGGGTGCCCGCGGTAACCCGATGCAGGTCAGGCAGATCGCCGGGATGCGCGGGCTGGTCTCCAACCCCAAGGGCGAGACCATCCCGAGGCCCATCAAGGCCAGCTTCCGCGAGGGCCTGTCGGTGGTCGAGTACTTCATCTCCACGCACGGCGCGCGCAAGGGCCTGGCGGACACGGCACTGCGTACCGCCGACTCCGGGTACCTCACCCGGCGCCTGGTGGACGTGGCGCAGGACGTCATCGTGCGCGAGGAGGACTGCGGCACCGACCGGTCGCTGCCCATGAAGATCGCCGACACGACCCCGGACGGCTCGCTGCGCAAGCTGCCCAATATCGAGAACACCGGCACCGGGCGCACCATCGCCGAGGACATCGAGGACGGCGATGGCAACGTGCTCGTGGCCGCGGGCTCCGATATGACCGAGGCCATGATCGACATGGTCATCGCGGCGGGAGTCGCTTCGGTGCGCACGTTCAGCGTCCTGGTCTGCCAGGCGAAGTACGGCGTCTGTGCCAAGTGCTATGGGCGCTCGCTGGCGACCGGCAAGCGGGTCGACGTCGGCGAGGCGGTCGGCATCATCGCCGCCCAGTCGATCGGCGAGCCCGGCACGCAGCTGACCATGCGGACCTTCCACACCGGCGGCGTGGCAGGCCAGGACATCACGCACGGCCTGCCGCGCATCCAGGAGCTCTTCGAGGCCCGCATCCCCAAGGGCATGGCGCCGATCAGCGAGGTCGAGGGCCGGATCAAGCTTGAGGAGCCGGAGAAGGCCCGCAAGATCACCGTCATTCCCGACGACGGCGCGGACGAGGTGTCGTACCAGGTCCCGATGCGCTCCCGGCTGCTGGTGGCCGACGGCGACCATGTAGTCGTCGGGCAGCAGCTGATCCAGGGCGCCGTCAACCCGCACGAGGTGCTGCGGATTCTCGGCTCCCGCGAGGTCCAGCTGCACCTGGTGCACGAGGTGCAGGAGGTCTACCGGTCCCAGGGCGTCTCGATCCACGACAAGCACATCGAGATCATCATCCGGCAGATGCTGAAGCGGGTGAACGTCCTTGAGTCGGGTGACACCGAGCTGCTGCCCGGCGAGCTTGTCGAGCGGCCGAGGTTCGAGGAGGTCAACCGCTCGGTAGTGGAGGAGAGCGGCACCCCGGCGTCAGGGCGGCCGGTCCTGATGGGCATCACCAAGGCCTCCCTCGCGACGGACTCGTGGCTGTCCGCGGCCTCGTTCCAGGAGACCACCAGGGTGCTGACCGATGCCGCGATCCACGCCAGGTCTGACTCGCTGCTCGGGCTGAAGGAGAACGTCATCATCGGCAAGCTCATCCCGGCCGGAACCGGCATGCAGCGCTACCGGGGCCTGCGGGTGGAGCCGACCGAGGACGCCAGGTCGGCCGTGTACCCGGCGGCCACCTTCGACAGCGCTGCCGCCGCGTACTCGTTCGCCCAGGGCTCGGGCGAGGCGATCCCGCTGGAGGAGTACGACTTCGGCTCCTACAACCGGTAACAACCGCATCAGGCACGCCACCCGCGGCGGGCACGCAGCCCGGGGCGCCCGGCAGGCAACTGCCGGGCGCCCCGGCGTCTGCGGCAGCCGCGGTCTTCGCCTGCTGCTTGAGGAGGCGGCCTTCAACCGCTTCGGCGACCGCTGAGCCGCCGGCCCTGGCCGGGTGCGGCAGGCCGCCCGCTGCCGGGCCAGGACCGCTGGCGCAGTCCGGTGCGGCGCACCGGGGCCGGCCGGGTAACCTGTAACTGCACCGTCGGCAGGCGACGGCGGTGCCGTATCGGCTGGCGCCGGAAGAGTTCCGGCCAGGCCGAGGGGAAATTGCGGGCTCGCTTTGACCTTGCGGGAACCGCCCGGTACGCTGTTTGACCGTGCCCATCGCTGGCGGGCACGTGCGCGCTAACGGGCAGGGCCTCCACGGTCAGCAGGCCGAGAGCAGCGAACGGCCACGCGCGCAGGCTTTCCCCACCCTGACGTATCGGCCCTCGCGGGCCGGTGCACTGTGATGACGGCGACACGCCCGACTACGGGGGTCGGAGGAGTCGAGCGAATTCGCAGGCCAGGTACGTACGGACTGCCTACCCGGGCGGCCTTTTTGAAGCCGCACGGGTGGCCCTGGGCCGCCATGGAGGCGGTGCCGGGAGCGGCCCGGTGCAGGACAACATGCGCCGCCAGGCGCACGGAGATTTGACGAAGACGGAGACGCGGTGCCCACGATCCAGCAGCTGGTCCGGAAGGGCCGCCAGGACAAGGTAGCCAAGAACAACACCCCGGCGCTCAAGGGCAGCCCGCAGCGCCGCGGGGTCTGCACGCGCGTCTACACCACAACACCCAAGAAGCCGAACTCGGCGCTCCGCAAGGTAGCCAGGGTCAGGCTTACCAGCCACATCGAGGTCACCGCCTACATTCCTGGGGTCGGCCACAACCTCCAGGAGCACTCCATCGTCCTGGTCCGCGGCGGGCGCGTCCGTGACCTCCCCGGAGTGCGTTACAAGGTCATCCGTGGCTCCCTGGACACTCAGGGCGTCCGCGGCCGCAAGCAGGCCCGCAGCCGCTACGGCGCGAAGAAGGAGAAGAGCTGACATGCCGCGCAAGGGCCCCGCGACCAAACGGCAGCTGGTCACCGACCCCGTCTACGGCTCACCGCTCGTCACCGCGCTGGTCAGCAAGGTGCTGCGGAGTGGCAAGCGGTCGCTGGCCGAGCGGATCGTCTACGGCGCGCTGGAGGGCTGCAAGGACAAGACCGGCAATGACCCGGTTGTCACGCTCAAGCGCGCCCTCGACAACGTGAAGCCGACCCTGGAGGTCCGCAGCCGCCGCGTCGGCGGCGCGACCTATCAGGTCCCGGTCGAGGTGCGGGCATCCCGCAGCACCACGCTGGCGCTCCGCTGGCTGGTCTCCTACTCGCGCCAGCGCCGGGAGAAGACCATGACCGAGCGCCTGATGAACGAGCTGCTCGACGCGAGCAACGGCCTCGGGGCAAGCGTGAAGCGCCGCGAGGACACCCACAAGATGGCCGAGTCGAACAAGGCCTTCGCCCACTACCGCTGGTAGCAAGAGCCGGAATCCCGGTTCGCCAGCGGGCACTACCCAGATGCCGAACGACAAGCGCCCGGCAACTCACGAGAGACAGAGGATCCCAGCAGTGGCCGCCAGCCAGACCGCCACCGAACTCGCCACCGTCAGGAACATCGGCGTGATGGCGCATATCGACGCGGGCAAAACCACGACCACCGAGCGGATCCTGTTCTACACCGGCATCAACTACAAGATCGGCGAGGTGCACGAGGGCGCCGCCACGATGGACTGGATGGAGCAGGAACAGGAGCGCGGCATCACGATCACGTCCGCGGCCACCACCGCCATCTGGCGCGATCACACCATCAACCTGATCGACACCCCCGGTCACGTCGACTTCACCGTCGAGGTAGAGCGGTCGCTGCGGGTACTTGACGGCGCCGTCGCGGTCTTCGACGCCGTGGCTGGAGTCGAGCCGCAGACCGAGACGGTATGGCGGCAGGCGGACCGCTACAGCGTGCCGCGGATCTGCTTCGTCAACAAGATGGACCGGGTCGGCGCCGAGTTCCATCGCTGCGTTGACATGATCTCCGACCGGCTCGGCGCGACCCCGCTGGTGATCCAGCTCCCGTGGGGAGTCGAGTCGGACTTCCGCGGCATCATCGACCTGGTCCGGATGCGCGCCCTGCGCTGGCAGACCGACGGTAAGGGCGACACCTACGACGTCGTCTCGGTCCCCGATGACCACCTGGACGCCGCCCGCGAGTGGCGGGACCGGCTGGTGGAGTCCATCTCGGAGAACGACGAGGAAATGATGGAGCTGTACCTGGAGGGCGCTGAGCCAGCCGAGGAGCAGCTTGTCGCCGCGATCAGGCGGGCCACGATCGCCGGCACGGTCACCCCGGTGCTCTGCGGCAGCGCCTTCAAGAACAAGGGCGTCCAGCCGATGCTCGACGCGATCGTGGACTACCTGCCGAGCCCGCTGGACATCCCGGCGATCAAGGGCCATGCCGTGAACGACGAGAACACGGTGATCGAGCGGCACGCCGATCCGGCCGAGCCGTTCGCGGCGCTGGCCTTCAAGATCATGTCTGATCAGCATCTCGGCAAGCTCACCTACATCCGCATCTACTCGGGCACGCTGGAGACCGGCACATCGGTGCTGAACTCGACCAAGGGCCGCAAGGAGCGGATCGGCAAGATCTACCAGATGCACGCGAACAAGCGCGAGGAGCGCCCGTCCGCCATCGCCGGGCAGATCGTCGCCGTGATGGGCCTGAAGGACACTTCGACCGGCGACACCCTCTGCGACCCGGTCAGCAAGGTCATCCTCGAGTCGATGACGTTCCCGGCGCCGGTGATCAACGTCGCGATCGAGCCGCGGACCAAGGGCGACCAGGACAAGCTCGGCATCGCCATCCAGCGGCTCGCCGAGGAGGACCCGACCTTCCAGGTCAGGACCGACGAGGAAACCGGCCAGACCATTATCTCCGGGATGGGCGAGCTGCACCTTGAGGTGCTGGTAGAGCGGATGCGCCGGGAGTTCAGGGTCGAGGCCAACATCGGCCGCCCGCAGGTCGCCTACCGGGAGACCATCCGGCGGAAGGCCGAGAAGATCGAGTACACGCACAAGAAGCAGACCGGCGGCGCCGGGCAGTATGCGAAGGTCGTCATCAACCTGGAGCCGACCGGCGGCGACGGCGGCGGCTACGAGTTCGAGAACAAGATCCACGGTGGCCGCGTCCCGCGGGAGTACATTCCCTCGGTCGACGCCGGCTGCCAGGAGGCTGCGGAGTTCGGCGTGCTGGCCGGCTACCCGATGGTCGATCTGAAGGTGACGCTGACCGACGGTGCCTACCACGAGGTGGACTCCTCCGAGCTGGCCTTCAAGATCGCGGGCTCGATGGCCTTCAAGAAGGCGGCCGCCCTCGCCGACCCGGTGCTGCTCGAGCCCGTCATGGCCGTCGAGGTGCGGACACCCGATGAGTACATGGGCGACGTCATCGGCGACCTGAATAGCCGCCGCGGCCAGATCCAGGCCATGGAGGAACACAGCGGGGTCAGGGTCGTCAAGGCAGGCGTCCCGCTGTCCGAGATGTTCGGCTACGTGGGTGACCTGCGCAGCCGCACGCAGGGCAGGGCGGACTACAGCATGCAGTTCGACTCGTATGCCGAGGTGCCGCCCAGCATCGCCAAGGAGATCATCGCCAAAGCCAGAGGCGAGTAGCCAGTAGTTAGCCCAGAAGCAGACGGCGCCCCGTGAGCGCCTGGCCCCACCACGGTGGGGAACAACCGCAACGAGGAGACACCAGTGGGGAAGGCCAAGTTCGAGCGGACGAAGCCGCACGTCAACATCGGCACCATCGGGCACATCGACCATGGCAAGACGACGCTGACCGCGGCGATCACCAAGGTGCTGCATGACAAGTTCCCTGACGTCAATCCCTTCACGCCGTTCGACCAGATCGACAACGCGAAGGAAGAGCGGGAACGCGGCATCACCATCGCGATCTCGCACGTCGAGTACCAGACCGAGAAGCGCCACTACGCGCATGTCGACTGCCCGGGACATGCGGACTACATCAAGAACATGATCACCGGCGCGGCCCAGATGGACGGCGCGATCCTCGTGGTCGCGGCGACCGACGGCCCGATGCCGCAGACCCGCGAGCACGTGCTGCTCGCCCGCCAGGTCGGCGTGCCCTACATCGTGGTCGCGCTGAACAAGGCCGACATGGTCGACGACGAGGAGATACTCGAGCTCGTCGAGCTTGAGGTACGCGAGCTGCTCAGTACCTATGAGTTCCCCGGCGACGACGTGCCGGTGATCAGGGTCTCGGCGCTCAAGGCCCTGGAGGGCGACGCCGAGTGGGGCGATAAGGTCGCCGAGCTCATGACGGCCTGCGACGATGCCATCCCGGAGCCGGTCCGCGAGGTGGAGAAGCCGTTCCTGATGCCGGTCGAGGACGTTTTCTCGATCACCGGCCGCGGCACGGTCGTGACCGGCCGGATCGAGCGCGGCAAGATTCACACCGGCGAGGAAATCGAGATCATCGGCATCAAGGAGAGGCCGAGCAAGACGGTCGTCACCGGCGTGGAGATGTTCCACAAGATCCTCGACGAGGGCCAGGCCGGGGACAACGCCGGCCTGCTGCTCCGCGGTACCAAGCGGGAGGATGTCGAGCGCGGCCAGGTCATCATTAAGCCTGGCACCAACACGCCGCACACCGAGTTCGGGGCGCAGGTCTACATCCTGTCCAAGGACGAGGGCGGGCGGCACACCCCGTTCTTCAACAACTACCGGCCGCAGTTCTACTTCCGCACCACGGACGTGACTGGCGTGGTGAACCTGCCCGAGGGCACCGAGATGGTGCTCCCCGGGGACAACACGGAGATGCGCGTCGAGCTCATCCAGCCGATCGCCATGGAGGAAGGACTGCGGTTCGCGATCAGGGAAGGTGGCCGCACCGTCGGCGCCGGCCGGGTCACGAACATCATCAAGTAGGAAGGGCGCCTGGGAGCCAACGGGACTCCCGGCCATCGCAGGACGCGATTGGCCGGGACCCTTGGCCCCAGGCTGATGAGAGCACAGCGACTCGGTGGCCGGACCTGTCCGGCCCCCAGGTCAGGCAGCGGACGGAACCGGAACCCGTGCCGACCGCGATGGCTGGGCGGAGCCCAGCCCGAGCGGGCGGCATCCGGGGGAAAGCCTCCGGGCGAGCGAAGCGAAGCCCGTACCGCCCGCGAGGGTCGGCCTTGGCCGGCCCGAGCGGGCGGTAACGGGGGGCCCGGGGGGTTGTCCCCCCGATCAGCACAGCCCCCCGACTAGCAGAGAAGGACATCGAAGCCACATGGCGGGACAGAAGATCCGCATCCGGCTCAAGGCCTATGACCATGAGGTCATCGACAGCTCGGCGCGGAAGATCGTCGACACGGTGACGCGTACCGGCGCGAAGGTCGCTGGCCCCGTGCCGCTTCCTACCGAGAAGAACGTGTACTGCGTCATCCGCTCGCCGCACAAGTACAAGGACTCGCGGGAGCATTTCGAGATGCGGACGCACAAGCGGCTCATCGACATCATCGACCCCACGCCGAAGACCGTCGACTCGCTGATGCGGCTAGACCTGCCCGCCGGTGTCGACATCGAGATCAAGCTCTGAGGGACGCACGGACAATGAGTTGCCACCTGCAAATCCGGCCGGGCCCCGAATGCCGCAGGCGCCGGGCCGAACGCCGCAACTGGGTTTTTGTTGCGGCGTCCCGGCGCCGAGACTCTGCCAGCCCGGGGGGACGACCCCCCGGACCCCCCGCGCCTGCCTCCCGAGCGGCTGTCTCGCGCGCCTCCGTGCGTCATGCCGGAGGCATGCCAGAGGGCGCCGTCATGCGAGGTGCCTACTGGCGCGCCTCCGGCACGACGCACCGCGAGGGAGGCCAGGAGATATGACCAAGCAGATCAAGGGGGTCCTGGGCACCAAGCTCGGCATGACCCAGGTCTTCGGCGACGACGGCAGGATCGTCCCTGTCACCGTCGTGGCGGCCGGCCCCTGCGTCGTCACCGCGGTGCGCACGCCGGACGCCGACGGCTACGCCGCCGTGCAGCTCGGCTACGGGGACATCGACCCGCGCCGGGTGAACAAGCCGGCCGCCGGCCATTTCGCGAAGGCCGGCCTGACGCCACGCCGGTACCTGGTCGAGCTGCGCACCGACAACGCGGCCGAGTACACGCTGGGCCAGGAAGTCAGCGCCACGGCGTTCGCCGCCGGGGAACTGGTGGACGTGACGGCGAAGAGCAAGGGCAAGGGCTTCGCCGGCGTGATGAAGCGGCACGGCTTCAAGGGCCTCTCCGCGTCGCACGGTACCCAGCGGAAGCATCGCTCGCCGGGGTCAATCGGCGGCTGCGCGACGCCGGGCCGGGTATTCAAGGGCGTCCGGATGGCCGGCCGGATGGGCGGCGTGCGCACCACGGCGCCGAGCCTGACCCTGCACGGCGTCGATGCCGGCCGCGGGCTGCTGCTGATCAAGGGTGCCGTACCCGGTCCGAAGGGCGGCCTGGTCCTGGTCCGCAGCGCCGTCAAGACCCCGCTGCTTCCCGGCGGGCGGCCAGCGAAGAGTGAGGCACAATGAGCGCCGATAACGTCGTCTCCGCTTCCGGTGCCGCCGGTGCGGCAGTGCAGCTCCCGCCGGAGATCTTTGATGCCAAGGTGAACCTGCCGCTGATCCACCAGGTAGTGGTGGCGCAGGAGGCGGCAGCACGCCAGGGCACGCACGCCACCAAGTCACGTGGCGCGGTCAGAGGCGGCGGCAGGAAGCCGTACCGTCAGAAGGGCACCGGCCGTGCCCGCCAGGGCTCGATCCGCGCGCCGCAGTTTGCGGGCGGCGGCGTGGTGCACGGCCCCGTGCCGCGCTCGTATGAGCAGCGCACGCCCAAGAAGATGAAGGCCGCCGCGCTGCGCGGTGCGCTCTCCGACCGGGCCCGGCACGGCCGGATCCACGTCGTCAGTGGCTTCGTCGACGGCGACCAGCCGAGAACGAAGGACGCTCATGCCGCGCTGGCCGCCGTGATCGGGACGGCGCCCGGCGGCACCCACGTCCTGGTCGTAGCGGACCGGGCCGATCGGCTCACCTGGAAGAGCCTGCGCAACGTGGCGGGCGTGCACCTGATCGCCTCCGGCCAGCTCAACACCTATGACGTGCTGGTCAGTGACCACGTGGTGTTTACCGAGGACAGTCTGGCCGCCTTCGTCGCGCGGGCAGGCAAGCAGCGGGAGGGACAGCAGTGAGCCGGATCGCGAACCCGCGGGACATCCTCCTGAGGCCGGTCATCTCGGAGAAGAGCTACCGGCTCGCCGATGACGGCAAGTACACCTTCATCGTCGCGCCCGGCTCTAACAAGACCCAGATCAGGCAGGCGGTCGAGGCCGTCTTCAGCGTCCGGGTGACGGGCGTCAACACGGTCAACAGGCCGGGCAAGCGGCGCAGGACACGGTTCGGCTGGGGCAAGCGCCCTGACACCAAGCGCGCCATCGTCAGCCTGGCCGAAGGAGACCGGATCGACGTCTTCGGCCCGGTCAGCTAGGCCGCACATCCATAGGAGCTTGAGCACACATGGCCATCCGCAAGTACAAGCCGACCACCCCGGGCAGGCGGGGTGCGAGCGGTGCCGACTTCTCCGAGGTGACGCGCAGTGAGCCGGAGAAGTCACTGGTGCGCCCGCTGCACTCGGCCGGCGGCAGGAACGTGCACGGCCGGATCACCACCCGGCACCAGGGCGGCGGGCACAAGCGCGCTTACCGGCTCATCGACTTCCGGCGGGCGGACAAGGACGGCGTGCCTGCGAAGGTCGCGCACATCGAGTACGACCCGAACCGGACCGCCCGGATCGCCCTGCTGCACTACGCGGACGGGGAGAAGCGCTACATCATCTGCCCGCAGGGCCTCGGCCAGGGTGACGTGGTGGAGAACGGGCCTGGCGCGGACATCAGGCCGGGAAACTGCCTGCCGCTGCGCAACATCCCGACGGGTACCGTCGTGCACGCGATCGAGCTGCGGCCAGGCGGCGGCGCCAAGATCGCCCGCTCGGCCGGGTCCGGCGTGCAGCTACTCGCCAAGGAAGGGCCGCACGCGCAGCTCCGCATGCCGTCCGGTGAGATCCGGCGGGTGGAAGCCGGCTGCCGGGCCACCATCGGCGAGGTGGGCAACGCCGAGCAGGGCAACATCAAGCTCGGCAAGGCGGGCCGGAACCGGTGGAAGGGCCGCCGGCCGTCGGTCCGCGGCGTCGCGATGAACCCCGTCGATCACCCGCTGGGCGGCGGCGAGGGCAAGAGCTCAGGCGGCCGCCACCCGGTCAGCCCCTGGGGGAAGCCGGAAGGGCGCACCCGGAAGGCCAGCAAGCCAAGCGACCGGATGATCACCCGCCGGCGCGGCAAGAAGAAGCGGTAGGAGCACCTGACGATGCCTCGTAGCCTGAAGAAGGGTCCCTTCGTGGACGACCACCTGATGAAGAAGGTGGACGTCCAGAACGACAAGGGGACCAAGAACGTGATCAAGACGTGGTCGCGTCGCTCCATGATCGTTCCCGCGATGCTGGGCCACACGATCGCCGTGCACGACGGCCGCAAGCACGTGCCGGTGTTCATCACCGAATCGATGGTCGGGCACAAGCTCGGCGAGTTCGCGCCGACCCGCACATTCCGCAGCCACGTGCGGGACGACCGGCGCAGCCGCCGCTGACCCGCCGAGCACCGCACCGACAACCCGGGCATACCGGCTAGCCAGAGAGAGCGAGAGAGAGCGATGGAAGCGAGGGCAAAGGCGCGGTATGTGCGCGTCACGCCGCGGAAGGCCCGCCGGGTGGTGGACCTGATCCGCGGACTGCCTGCTGACCAGGCGCAGGCGGCGCTTGCCTTCGCGCCGCAGTCGGCCAGCGACCCTGTCGGCAAGGTCCTGGCAAGCGCCATCGCCAACGCCGAGCACGCGAAGCAGCTTGACGCCCGCACGCTGGTGGTGAGCAAGGCCTGGGTGGACGAGGGGCCGACGCTCAAGCGCTTCCGGCCACGGGCACAGGGCCGCGGCTACCGGATCAACAAGCGCACCAGCCACATCACGGTCGTCGTGTCGGATGACCGCAAGGAAGGGACCCGCTAGTGGGCCAGAAAGTGAATCCGCACGGGTTCCGGCTCGGCATCACCACCGACTTCAAGAGCCGGTGGTACGCCGACAAGCTTTACAAGGACTATGTCGCGGAAGACGTCGCGATCCGCCGGATGCTGCAGCGCGGCATGGAACGGGCAGGCATCTCCAAGGTCGAGATCGAGCGGACCAGGGACCGGGTACGGGTGGACATCCACACGGCCCGCCCGGGCATCGTCATCGGCCGCCGCGGCGCCGAGGCCGACCGGATCCGCGGTGACCTGGAGAAGCTGACCAGTAAGCAGATCCAGCTCAACATCCTCGAGGTCAAGAACCCGGAGATCGACGCGCAGCTTGTCGCCCAGGGAGTAGCCGAGCAGCTCTCCAGCCGGGTCTCGTTCCGCCGTGCCATGCGCAAGGCCATGCAGACCGCGATGAAGGGCGGCGCCCAGGGCATCAGGGTGCAGTGCTCGGGCCGGCTGGGCGGCGCGGAGATGTCCAGGTCGGAGTTCTACCGCGAGGGCAGGGTCCCGCTGCACACGCTCCGCGCTGACATTGATTACGGCTTCTACGAGGCACGGACCACCTTCGGCCGGATCGGCGTGAAGGTCTGGATCTACCGCGGCGAGGCGCCGCAGACCCGGGCCGAGCGCGAGGCCGCGGCCGCGGCGCTGCGGGCTGGGCAGCGGCCAGGCAGGCCGCCGCAGCAGCAACGGCGGCCGGCCGGAAGTGGCCGGCGGGCGGAGCGACCCGGCGGGTCGGGCCCGGACCGGGCCGCGGAATCCGGCCAGGAAGGCCAGGACCAGGCCGCGCAGGCGGCCGTACCAGCAGCCGCGAGCGAGGAGGGCTGAGGCATGCTCATCCCGCGCAGGGTAAGGCACCGCAAGCAGCACCGGCCCGATCGCTCTGGTGCGGCCAAGGGCGGTACCAGGGTGACCTTCGGCGAGTACGGCATCCAGGCCGTCGAGCATTCCTACGTGACCAACCGGCAGATCGAGGCCGCCCGTATCGCCATGACGCGGCACATCCGCCGTGGCGGGAAGGTGTGGATCAACATCTACCCGGACCGGCCGCTGACCAAGAAGCCGGCCGAGACCCGGATGGGCTCGGGCAAGGGCGCACCGGAATGGTGGATCGCCAACGTCAAGCCAGGCCGGGTGATGTTCGAGCTGTCCGGGGTGACCGAGCCGGTCGCCAGGGAGGCACTCCGCCGTGCCATGCACAAGCTCCCGATGAAATGCAAATTCGTGAAACGCGAAGTGGGCGAGGCGTGATGTCCGACCTGCACAAGCTCCCCGATGCTGTGCCAGCCAAGGGGCAAGTTCGTGAAACGCGAAGTGGGCGAGGCGTGATGT
>Ga0099828_10000381_pt1 | contig 27117 bp, 26 predicted proteins | sample CZO8metaG_2_FD_79338 | JGI IMG/M metagenome (GOLD analysis project Ga0099828, IMG submission 79338) | Vadose zone soil microbial communities from the Eel River Critical Zone Observatory, Northern California, USA - CZOApr15con2H1.8 metaG | ecosystem: Environmental > Terrestrial > Soil > Vadose... | reverse complement strand
GGGCCTGCATTTGAATCAGGGTGGAGTCGAAAACAATCTGGAAGGATTGTTCCTTGTTCGCGTGGAAAGGGCTCACTACCGATGGCATCCGCAGAAGCCATTCGTAGAGATCCGATTTGTCGTTTTGGAACCCAAACCTTTCGAAACCCGGCTCTTCTCCGGACGGCTGTACTTCACTGAAAGAGCCCTCTGGAAACTCAACTGGTTTCTTCGAGATTTTGGCTACGACGCACAGCTACTCAGGGATGACCAGGTCGATGAAAAAGCCCTCTCCAATCTTCGCGGCGTCGTGCGGACCTCTTATACAGCTCTGAACGGACGCTTTTACCAGAACCTTGATGCCTTTGCCCCCGAGGCAGACTGGGAAGCGCTCGACTGCACGTCCCTGACCCACAGCGATGGGCAGGGAGGCAGCGATGGTCTATAGCTACACGCAAATTAGCCAGTATCTGCGCTGCCCCCGCAGCTATCGCTACCGTTACCTGGATGGCTGGCGGGAAAAAGAGACCCGGGCGGCGATGGTCTTCGGTCGCTGCTTCGAAAAAGCTCTGGGTGCCTATTTTTGTCAAGAGGATAGCGCCGCGGTGCTTTTCAAGGAATGGGAAGCATACCGAGATGCTCCTTTTGAATACCGCAAAGGAGAGTCCTGGGACCGCCTCTTCCGCCAAGGAGTCCATTTGCTCGAAACCTTTGCGCGGGATGATCGCATTCGGATTCGCAGTCCGAAGAAGAATCTACAAATCAAAATGCTTCGGACACTGCCGGAAGGGAGCGAATTCGTTGCCTATCTGGATGCCCTTGGGGAGGTCGATGGCCAGCACTGCCTGATCGACTGGAAGACGACAACCAGTCGCTATTCGGTGGAGCCCGCGGGATTGCTTTCGCTCGACCCGCAACTCATCTGCTATTCCTGGATCAGTGGGATTCCGGAAGTAGCATTGGTCGTCTTCGTGCGGAAACACGCCCCGGAAATTCAATATTTGAGAGCGTCGATCTCGGAAGAGCAGCGTCAAGAGTTCGGGCGCCTCGTGGAAACAACGATCGGCCAGATCGAAGCGGCTCAGTTTGTTTCGCACAGCGGTATCCGCTTTCCGCAAAACGGCTGCTTGAGTTGCCCACATCTGGGGCTTTGTCTGAACAACCAGCCGTTAATTGAAACGAATCTGGTACGCAAGGCAGGAGCGAGCGACCTTGATTGGCTTGACGAGCTTGTGGATTAACGGACGGACTGCCGTGGAACCGGAATTGAATCGTCGGCGGGCAGTCTTCGTCCTGGGCAAGATCGACGAGATCTTGAGCTGGGAAAAGACCAAAGAACAAGAGAAGGACGCGCGGTTTGCGGAACTGGGGGAGTATTTGTGTGAGGTCAGGTCGAAGCAGTATTGGAGGTTAGAGAAACTGAAGTCCTTTGATGAGTTTCTAGCAAAGCGTTTCCCTGAATCGCGGCGGAAAGCGTACTACCTGATGGCGATCCATGAGAACTTGACGAAAATTTCGAAACAGCAGCTTCGCGAAGTAGGTTGGAGCAAAGCAACGGAACTGGTCAAAGTGGCGAGGAAGGACGGGGAGAAATTCGATTGTGCAACCTGGTTGCACAAGGCAAAGGAGCTACCTAAGGAGGGGTTTAAAGGAGAGGTGGAACGGCATCTAACGGGCAAGGAAACGGAGCCTTGGGAGATTGTCTACTTCAAGCTTTACAAGAGCCAGTTACCCGTGGTCGAGAAAGCTCTCGAGACTGCCGGCCTTATGCTTGGAACCGATAAGTCTAGGGGTTACTGCCTGGAGATGATCTGTGCGGATTTCCTCGCGGGAGCGAACTTGGAGGGGGGAGATCCAGGTGCACTAGTCTTTTTCCTTGAGTCGGGTCTACAAGCTACTGCCCCAAGAACAACAGCTGGAGTTTCTAGAAGGAATAAAGGCCTCGCCATGTCCAGGCTGAGACCTAAACAACCCCGAGTGCGGCTCGCACAAGAGGCGTACGATGCTCTCCGCAAGCAGGTTCTCGCAAGGGATAATTGGCGCTGCCAGAATTGCGGCGCATCAGAGAACCTACAGATTCACCACATACAATCGCGAAGCAAACTTGGGCATGACAGCCTCGAAAACTTGATCACGCTCTGCGCCGGATGTCATGAGCGTGTACACTTCAACCGGAAATAGGCAAAGTCGAGTGCACTGTAAAGTTCGAAACCAGAATGTCCACAGAGCTTATTATGCAGAGGAGAAACCCTAATAGGCCCCGTCGCCGCTCAGAACGGCTCCCGGAGTTTGGAGGAGAATCTTGAGGTCCAGCCAGATGGACCACGACTGCGAGTAGCGCAGGTCCAGGCGAACCATGTCGTCAAAGCAGGTACGGCTCCGTCCGCTGACTTGCCACAAACCTGTCACGCCTGGCTTGACTTCCAGAACGCGGCGGCGGTGCCAGATGTCGTAAATTTCGAATTCATACGGCAGCGAAGGGCGCCGACCCACAAGCGACATCTCGCCCATCAAAACATTCCAGAACTGCGGAAGCTCATCGAGGCTGGTCTTGTGCTTTATTGCTTGTGAAGCCCGCCTTTTCGGTGTGCCCTTAGCTAGGTTCGGCTCCACCCACGAATGAGCTATGCAATCGATTGCATTAGATCGTGCGCTGAAACTGCCCGCAAAACCGCGTGAAAGTTTGTTGCGAATTTAACCCGACAAACTTTGAATGCCAGAGCCGACCTGCCTTCTGTTCATCACTTCTTTCTAGCACCCTCGAACCTATCCCAACGCCGAGCTTAAGGGCCATGGCCGCACAGCCATCGCGCAGATCGTCGGCGAGCGCGTGATTCACTGGATTCAGCAAGAGAAGCCGGGTGTCATCATCATCGACGAAACCGGTCTTCGTGCGGGGTTGTCGATCACGTCCGCAACCGGGCATTCAATCAGAGCAACGGCTATCTAGTGGTGGATTTCAACGGCGGCGAGAATCCAATCGACGGGAAGATGTACTACAACGCTCGGAAGTTTGGGGTGCAGCAAAGGATGGCTGGAGGCCGGCGCGTCTATTCCAGACGATCCCGAGCTCGCGGCTGTGCTGATCGCCATCATGTTCGACTATTCCAGGTTGAAAGTGTCCAACTCGCGGCGCTGCAGCCGAAAAGAGGGTTGTAGACGATTGGCGACAGCGGCCGTCATTCCTCCGCCGCGAAGCCTCTTGGGTGGCATAGGAGGATTCGGCATGACTGATGAGCTCACAGACTCTTCAACGGCAAATAGCTCACAGAAGCTGGCATACACCCGACCCGTGAGCCGGACCTGCTGGCTCTTAAGCCCCTATCCGGTCAGTTCACTTTCAGTGTGTACGCGATGCTCTGGGAGACATTGCCGGACGTCCCTGTCACGGTTAGCGTAAAAGTGCCCGCCGGGGTTCCTGTGCCAGATGGTGGCGGGGTCTGGGAGCCGCCGCCAGCGAAGCCAGCGCAGCCGCTGGCCAGGGTGACTAGCAGAAGCGCGCTGCTGAACGCCAACACAACACGCCCCCGGCGCCCTGCAACTAGAGCAAGGAACGCCGCCGCAATCGACATCGCTAGAATCAAGCGTATCGCAGCAAACGGTGGGAAGGGCCGTACGCCAGGGATGGCGAAGCCGCGTGCAGTCGTGGTGATCGAAACCGATACCGACGTACCCGTGCCGCTGGGCGTGACAGACGCGGGAGTCACAGTGCAGGTTGAAGCTCTGGGCGCGCCGACGCAAGTGAAGGAAATTGCCTGGTTGAATCCCTCGTTCGGGCTAATGACAACGGTGAATTCTGCCGACTGACCAGCGTTGATCGTTCTGGTTATGGAAGAGGCTGAAAGGGAGAAATCCATTCCTGTTCCCGACAAGCTGGCCGTTTGCGGGCTATTCACGGCGTTGTCGGAAATCGAAAGTGATCCCGTACGACTGCCGCCGGCCGAGGGCTTGAAGCTTACATTGATGGTGCAACTGGCGGCGGCTGCCAAGCTCGTTCCACAGCTGTTGGTCTGAGAAAAATCTCCGCCCACTGTGACACCGGTGATGGCAAGGGCGGCGCCACCTGTGTTGGTCAGAGTCACCGCCTGAGAAGGACTTGTAGAACCGACGAGCAAGCTCGAAAAAGTAAGGCTCGTGGGAGATAACGCTACGGCTGGACCCGTAAGCACACCTGAGCCGGAAAGAGAGATTGAATGGGGGCTACCCGCGGCGTTATCGGTCACGGAAACAGTGGCGGAGCGAGAGCCGCTGGCTGTAGGAGTGAAAGTGACAGTGATCGAACAGTTGGCGCCTGCAGCCAGCGTTGTCCCACACCAGGTTGTTTGATTGAAGTCACCGGGATTTGTGCCGACGAGCACGATGCCAGAGATGGTCAGGGTTGCATTTCCTGTGTTTGTCAAAGTGACGCTCTGACTGGGGCTTGTGGTGTTTAGAATCTGTTCGGCGAAGGTGAGACTATTCGCGGAGAGACTCACTACTGGCGCGGGTGGCGCAGGGGCTCCGCAACGGGGAGGCGCATTCGGTGGCGGCGTGGCATTGCCGCCGTTGAACTCGTAGGCGCCGATATCGATTGCGGCACCGATGGTCGTCCTTCCTTCAGCACAAGACGGATGCACATATTGAAAAACCGAGGTAAGGGAGACTCCGCCTCCTTGACCTGCATCGGTTCCGGCATCGATGGCGGGAGATCCGGCCAGTAGGTGATAGTCGAAGCTTGCCGGGTTCGCAAGACCGGCGTTGCCGGAGAAATTGTTCGCTTTAACCGCTGTACCCTGCGTGGTTACCGAGCCAGCCCCCTGGAAGATATTGTTTTTGATTATGGCAGGCACGGTGACGGACGGATCGACCACGACAAACGTTCCATTGCCTAGGTCGTTCACCATCGTGTTGTTCACGACAAAAAGCTCGTGGTCGGGATTGCCAGCGGCGAGCCCTTCTTCTTGATTCGCAACCAGAGAGCTGTTTTGCGCGAGAGGACCCTTTTCAATCAAATTGCCCACAATGAAAGACAATCCCCCGTTGGGCAAATCCACTTCATAGCTGGCTGTGCCGGTAGATTCATCGGTGAGGCGGTTGTAATAGATATCGTTTTCCGCCGCGCGAGACTTCAAGAGGTGACCGATGACGGCGCCGTGGGAATAGTTGTATCGGAAGATGAGCTTGGTTACGTTGCCGATGTACAGATTATGTGAGAAACCATCACCGGCGCCGTTGCGAAAGAACTCGCTGAATTCGATCAGGATCGTGCTGTTCCCGCCACCACTGAGTATTCCATTCTGGTTGTCGTGGAAATAGCAGTTGCGAACGGTGAGATTATTCCCCTCTTGCCGGATGCCCGCGCCGTTCATATCGGGGACGGTGGAGCCGGTAAACTCGATGTTTTCCACCGTGGTGTCGTTCCCGGAGATGACCCAAGTTCCTTTGCCTTGGGAGTTGTTGCCGGCGGCATTGATTAGAACTCGACCCGTGCCTACCCCCACGATCGTGAGGTTGCTAGTGGACCACTGGCAGACGTCGCCTGCGTAATTCCCGGTCGCATCAATCTCGATGCGGTCGCCCGCCGCCGCGACAGCTATGGCAGCGCACGGAGTGGCGAAGGGCTTACCGGGGCCAACTTGCAAGGTAGCGGCATCCGCGGAAGGCGCAAACAAGCCGAATGGTGGAACGGTGAAGATGAGCAAGCAAAAGAGACAGAGATCGAATCTGAACTTCACTCGTAAATTCCCTTCTAGCTCGCGGGCTCAAAAACAAGAGGGTCCGCACGTAATAGTCCCCGGATACAGAATAGAAGTTCAGTGCGATGAGAGGGCACTGTTCGGAGGTACAGCTTAGGGACAGTGCAGGTAACTGCCCGCCTACGAATCGATGAGCATCATTGCATGACCTGGCCACCGGTCACGAAAAGATTTGCGTCACGTCTCGTCGCAAATCGTCGCCCAGGACGCGCTCTTGCTTGTATCGGCTACGGGGCGGTTACCGGTAACCCGACTGGGCGGAGGAACTCTAGCGAGAGCGAGCCACAGATGCGTATCAGCAAAGAGGGTAACGAATATCTACGGACGCTGCTGGTGCAGGGGGCGCACTACATTTTTGGACCCTTTGGGGATGATAGTGATTTGCGGCGCTGGGGACAGAAACTCGCCGAGCGAGGAGGGAAAAACGCCAAGAAACGGGCGGTAGTGGCGGTGGCGCGAAAACTGGCGGTACTACTGCACCGGTTGAGTGAGTGGAGAGGTGTACGAACCGCTGCGCAATACTCAGAAGGTGATGCGCCCCTGGCCTAGAAAGCTAGTAGCCGTAAAGAGTTTGTACCGAACAGCCGAGCTCGACCGCCGAGTTTAGGTGACTGCGACTAACTCCTGGCCCAAACTTCCTGTAAAGGGAAGCAGAGGTCGATTATCAGGTAGCAGCACCTACTGAAACGAGAACACCCAACTGGCACCGGGCGAAAATCGCTCAACTACGAGTGCGGATGGAAGGGTGGCGACAGAGGCGGCTTGGTTGAACGGGAAAAAACTGAAAGAAATCACGGAAAGAGCAGAAAAAACTCTTGACAGGGATCGGCCTTCTCATGGAAGGAGTTGTATAGGCATGGGAGGCCTTTTGAACAAGACGCGGCGCGCGTCCTAAGAAACCTAAAGGTAGCTCAATGCTCTCGCCACTCAGCAACTCGGTATTTGGTAACGCGGAGAACGCGCCCAACCCTCTTTCAATTTCATATCCATCCCGCCCATCGGTAGCGCAGCAGACCGAGAAACTCGTGAAGCGTGTCGCTATTCCCTTTTATCGCCTGCCAACACGGGACTAAATCCAAGAGACTGAATTCAGTTGATCCCAGCCCGACCGGATATGGAATGACTGCTACCCCTTCTTTACGAAAGCACAATTCGGCGCGAAGCATAGACTTCCAGTCCGTGACGAGGACGACCGTGCCAATCCGATTTGCTCGAAGGAGTTTGGCCGAATAGACGGCATTTTCGTGCGTATTCGTTGCGCGACCTTCCTGCAGAATCAGGCTTTGCGCGACCCCCTCCGATTCGAGCAGTCGGGCCATCGCAGGGACACACTGCAACCCCGTCACCAAGACAGGTCGTGGGGGCTTTGAGTGGTAGAGCCAGACGGCGGATAGCGAACGACTGTAACTGTCGGCTGCAAGGGTTGTGAAGGGACGGTATTGATCGGCTGGGGTGCATCCTCCGCCCAGGACCACGATAGCCTCGCCGTTATCAACAAAAGGACGGTCATCGTAGGGTGCTTCAAGGGGCTTCGCAAAGAGCGCAGACACCGGGCTTGAGGAAATAATCAGCAAAGCAGCGACGGGGAGTGCAAGCATCCAGTGCCGCTTCTTGGATGAGCGCAAAGCGAAAAAGAGAGAAACAATTGCAAATGCCAATGCCAGTGGCAACAAAGGATCCATGTAGCTCATCAAGGTGACCGGTCAAATAATAAACGGCAAAAGCTCTCGCAATGACTTTGTTTGCAGAGACGCCAAACAGCGGACTCGGGAAGTGTAGCGCAAAAAAGGATTCACAAACCAAGTGAGCGAGAACCTTACCGGCAGTTGGCCAGGAAACGACTCTCAACCGGACCTTGGTGTATATGAGTTGAACGGTTGCGTACAAGACGGAGGCATTTCTCACGTCTACCAAGCCACAGCAGGAACTGTGAACATTAGCCGATTGCATGGCAGGCTCCAGCCGTTGCGAGTGCAGTTCTGCGCGCAGATGGGTTAGCTAAATAGCCCGAGGTGTGGCTAAAGATGCAAGCGCAGGTTGAAGCGCGAAGCTGCACCAGGAGTGAACGGAGTGACGTGGAAGGAATACGAGACGGACCTGGACAAGCGGCTGGAGGACTTACAGAGCCGTGTGCATCGGGCACGTATCGAGCGCAACCTTCCAGGAGAGCCTACATACCCAAAGCGGATGGACGACAGCGGTCCCTGGGCATTGCTGCCCTGGAGGACAAAATCGTTCAGCACGCTGTGGGTGCGGTCCTCAACCAGATTTACGAAGAGGACTTTTTAGGTTTTCCTATGGATTCCGGCCAGGACGCTGCCAACATGATGCACTGGATGCGTTATGGGTTGGGATCATGAGGAAGAAGGTGAGCTGGGTGCTGGATGCTGACATTCGTGACTTTTTCGGAACGATTTCGCACGAATGGATGGTCAAGTTCCTCCAGCACCGCATCGCTGATCGACGGATACTCCGCCTGATCCAGAAGTGGTTGAGGGCTGGGGTCTCTGAGGATGGAGAATGGTCGAAGACTATAGTAGGGACTCCGCAGGGCGCGGTGATTTCGCCGCTGCTCGCGAACGTTTACCTGCATTACGTTTTCGATCTTTGTGTACAGCACTGGCGGCAGCATCGAACCACCGGAGAAGTCGTTGTGGTCCGCTATGCTGACGATGGTATCCTGGGATTTCAGTACCGTGCCGACGCCGAGCGATTTCTCCAAGAATGGCGGGAACGCTTGCGGAAGTTCGGGCTGGAGCTACACCCGGACAAGACGCGCCTGATCGAATTGGGTACTTCGCAGCTGCGAGTCGGAAACAGCGTGGAGCAGGCAAGCCGGAGACGTTCAACTCCCTGGGATTCACACATATCTGTGGACAGTTCCGGAAGAACGGTAAGCTCCTGGTTCTACGCAAGACGGTCCGAAAACGCCTCCTTGCAAAGCTCAAAGAGCTGAAGGAGGAGCTTCGACGACGCTGGCACGAGCCAGTCGAGGAACTGGGCAAGTGGTTAAGAAGCCAGAAGTTGTCCACTTGAGAGGGTGAGGTGGCGAAATCTCGCTCGACTCATTGTGGGCGAATGGCACCGGAACGAAACTGCGGGGGGCAGCTCGTTAATCGGTACATACTTTCGCCCTGTAACTGCTTCCTAGTTCAGGTTTCAACTACGCGAGGGACAACTTCCAGACTGCAAGCCACGGATGCTATCAGCTACGGGGAACCGAGTAGAGACGGTCGAGCCGTTCAGGAGCTCTGTTTGCGGGTCTTGACATTCACAAGCCTCTTCCCAAACGCAGCGCAGCCTAACCTCGGGGTCTTCATCTACCAGCGCATGGCAGCGTTTGCTGCACGAGAAGGCAATTCGCTGGAGGTTATTGCACCCGTGCCGTGGGCTCCCAGTTGGGTCAGTGGCGTGCGCAGATCAATCTTTCAGCGTATCCCTGACGCGGAAACAATTGGCAGCATTCATGTTCATCACCCGCGCTATGCGCTGTTGCCCAAAGTCAGCATGCCTTGGCACGCCTGGCTGATGTATCGGGGCAGCATCGGGTTGGCGAAGCGGCTGCACGCCGAGCGTCCGTTCGACTGTATAGACGGGCACTATATTTATCCCGATGGAAGGGCGTCACTTCTCATAGGAGAAGCACTGCGAATTCCCACAGTGGTTTCCGCGCGCGGTTCCGACATCAACCTCTTCCCTGGCTTTGCGCTGATTCGTCCGCAAATCCGGCGCACGCTACTTAATGCCGCGGGACGCATCGCGGTTTGTGATGCCCTCAAAGCAGTGATGAGGGACGTCGCAAAGGCGGCTCGCGACATTCGGGTAATTGGCAATGGTGTCGACCCTGCTCGCTTCTTCCCGAGTGATCGGGCAGAGGCACGACGCCAACTGGGCCTTCCGAAAGAAGAACGAGTCATCGTTTGCGTCGCTGCGTTGCAGCCAGTCAAAGGCCATGAGGTGCTCTTTCGGGCATTGCAGAGGCTCACAAAGATTTTCCCTAGCGTGCAATTGTATCTACTTGGCGATGGCCCTCTGAGGAGCAGTCTTGAAGACCTCTCTCAATCACTTCAACTTGGTGGTCAAATCCACTTTGCCGGCGCCTGCCCGAACGAACATCTGCGGCCCTGGTACAGCGCGGCAGACGTTTCGTGCCTTGTGAGTTCACGCGAAGGCTGGCCGAATGTAGTTCTGGAATCGCTTGCCTGCGGCACGCCTGTGGTGGCCACGCGGGTGTGGGGTACGCCAGAGATTCTCAAGTCGCCTGATCTTGGGGTCTTGGTCCAACAAGACGCGGATTCGATCGCAGCAGGATTGGAACAGGCGATTCAGCGGGAATGGGATCGAGAGAACCTTGTTGCGTATGCGCGCAGCCGTGACTGGAGCGTGGTCGGTCAAGAGGTTGAAGCTTACTTCCGCGAAGTCCTCAGTGCGTGGCCACGCGTGGAGTCATGATTCTTTGAGTCGCGAGAGCCTTTGTGATGCTCCTCGCCAGGATTCGACTTGCCATATTCGCTGATACAGAAGAGCTGGATGTCGGCGTACGTGTCTTTGTCTCAAAGATGGACTCCGCACGTGCCGAAGAGCTACGCAGTAATGTAGATGCTGACGCCCCAACTTGGAGGATCATCGGCGCGAACTGGAAACTGTTGCGCCCAGAAGAGATCGTCGTGCAACTCACGGAAGGCTTCATAATGGACTGGAGGCCAACGTCAGCGCAGTCGTGTTTCAAAATCCCGATTGCACCTACTTTTCCGTGGGAGAAACTCTCTAGACTTCGAGTCGCAGGAACACGCTGGCAACATTAGGAGCTAGCGGTTGACAAACACCACCCCTTGTCCCGCTTTCATTGTTCAGGTAATCTGCAATTTGAATTGCCAACAAAAATGTTGCTGGCCGCGGAACAGAAGCCTTCTCCGCTCCAGTCGTCTGAAAAAAAACCGCCAAATCGTTATAATATCAACGAGTGTTTCATAAGAGTGAGGACTTCTGCGAGTTTCTGTAGTGGGTTGCGGCCACGTGGGATTGGTCACCGGTGGTTGTCTGGCAGCCATCGGCCATCAGGTAATCTGCGCCGATTGCAACGCGGGCCGCATCCGCTTGCTCGAGGAAGGTATTCTTCCCGTCTATGAACCACATCTTGCTGAATTAATCCAGAAAAGCCGGGATGCTGGCCTACTCTCTTTTACACTTGATACCGGTCACGCTGCGAGAAACTCTGAGGTGATCTTTCTATGTGTGGGAGTTCCCCAACTTGATAACGGCGAATCGGACTTCACTGCTCTGGACTTAGCCGCAAAACAGATTGCTTTTGCCGCAGATTCACCAAAGCTGGTCGTCGAGCGAAGCACCGTGCCTGTGCAAACTGGCGAGCAACTGAAACACCTTATGTGCGTCTACTGCACAAATCCTCATGCCAGCTTTCAAGTGGCAGCGAATCCACAATTCTTGCGCGAGGGTATTGCGGTTGAGGAGTTCTTGCACCCGGATCGCATTCTCCTCGGGGTAGAAGATTCCCAAGCAGAAAGAATTCTTCGAGAAGTCTACGCTCCTGTTCTTCAACAGACCTTTCAATGTCTCATTCATTCTAAGATGTGTCCTCAGTACCAACCTCCAAAACTCGTGCTCACAAGTGTGCAGAGCGCAGAACTCATTAAACACGCCTCGAATGCCTTTTTGGGTGTCAAGATTTCATATGCCAATGTGCTGGCGGATCTTTGCGAAAAGCTCGGCGCAAATGTTGAGGAAGTGACCCACGCGGTCGGCTTGGACCCGCGCATCGGGACGCCATTCCTCAGAGCAGGTATCGGTTTTGGGGGCAACCGTTTGCCTAAAGATCTCCGGGCCTTTTGTAGGCTTTTCGAAAAAGCGGGTGTGGATGCGGGCATCCTCCAAACGGCCGAAAGGGTAAATCGTAGGCGCGTCGATGCGTTTTTCGAGAAAATAGAGCGCGCTCTCTGGGTGCTAAAAGACAAGCAGGTCGCCCTGTTTGGCCTGGCTCACAAAGCGGACACTGATGACATTCGCTGTTCACCAGCTATTGAAATATACAAGCGCTTACTGGCAGCTGGGGCGAGTGTTTGCGTCTATGACCCAAAGGCAATTCCGAACGCACGGGCTCTCTTTCCCCATCTCGTTTCCAGCTCCGATGCGTATCAGGCCGCCGACAGAGCTGACGCATTGGTGATCCTCACTGATTGGGCTGAGTTTTGCCTCCTTGACTGGCAGCGCATACATGATCTAATGATACGGCCTTTGGTTGTGGATGGCCGCAACGTTCTCGACCAGGCCAGGATGAAGTCGTTGGGCTTCGAATACCATTCGGTTGGCCGACCGGACTAATTCGTCTTCTTTGGCCCTTACTGGATCGTTCACGTGAGATGAACGAATTCATAGCATCCGGCCGCGACGTTCCTTGGTTCCGTGGGAGTCCGGTTAGGCATGCGCGGTTTGCGGCGGGGATGAGGAACTAGTCCCCCAGTCCCGCCACTTCTCGCAGGCTTCCTTGATTTCGTAGAAGTCGACGGGCCGGTTTCTTACCCATTTCTCGAATGCAAGTAATAGCAAAGTCAGCGACACCGGGGTCTTGTTTTACCAAACCATTTTTCAAGCGGGACAGGAGCCTTCCATCCAATTTGTGAGTAGGTTTGCTTGTCCATTCTTGAGGGGTAGTCGGGGAAAGTGGCGCGCGAGAGTTTTGGTACTGGCGCAAACCCCGGATTTCAGAGCGGGGCCGCACAGAGTATTTTGTCACGTGATCGCCTGCTCTGTAATTCTGACCAAAGCCCAAACTGAACCACATTGAACAGCTTATCCGAAATGTCGACCACACCGTTGCAGTGTAACTCGTAGTCTTTTTGAATTTTCGCTAGGTTGTAAATTCCTCGCTCTCGCATCTGCCGGTTAGCCAATAAGTCTTTAACCTGTTCGACCCAATCCGAAGCGAACCATTTCCTGACTGGAACGGGAAAGCCCCATTTTTCGACGCGGCTTCTCACCGATTCCGGAATGCGGCCGCGCATTGCTTCGCGCAGGATATACTTGTTCCAGGGCCCTCGCATTTTCCAGTTTGGGGCCAGTTGAGACACGAAGGAAACCAACCTGTAATCTAGAAATGGAGCGCGTGCTTCGACAGAATGGGCCATGGAATTGCGGTCGTTGACGCGTAGGTATTCTGGCAAAGGCGCACGCGAAATCGCTCGCTTAAGAGCCCCGTCGAGACACGGATCGTCATAACGGTCCTTATCCATTCCTAAGCCCTCCACAAGCTCTTGCTTAAACCAAGAATCTTTACCCAATTCGTAACGCCTCTTCCAGTCGGCGAGTCTTCGATAGGCCGGGACGCGGCGAAGTTCGGATTGCCACAGATGCCGAACGGACTTCTTAAATAAAGGCCATGTGCGATCTTCACGAACCACACTGTACGCCGCAATCTCTTTCCAGGTCTCTGCTATGCCGCAATCACGGAGTAGTGAGCACCAATAATTCAGGAAGTAATTTGGGTAGCCTGCGAGATACTCGTCTGCTCCGCCTCCGGTAAGTATGACTTTAATTCCGTGCTGAGATGCCATGTAATAGAGTTCATAGGTGATCACAGGTCCGACTGAATGGACGGGTTCGTCTTGAAACCAGAGCATCTCTTTGAGGGAATCCCACAGCCGGCGGAATCGTGGTTCGCATTGGATGATAGGGACGCCCGTCTGTCGGAGAGTATCGCGGATGTAAACGGACTCGTCGTATTCTCTGCTTTGGTAGGAAAAAACCGACAGTGAAGAGGCAGGGAATTTGTTTTTGGCGACCTTAGACAGGCAGCAAAGTATCGAGGTAGAATCCATTCCTCCCGAAAGAAACATTCCAACCGGGACATCGCTGCGCATTCGAATGGAGCATGCGTTTTCGAAGAGGTCATAAAACGCCTCGGCTGGATTCTCAATTTTGCAGGTCTGTGTATCGGGCAGCGACCAGAAAGGCCATTGATTGAACCTTCCATCCAAATACAGCTCAAATGCATGGCCTGCCGGGAGCTGATCAATACCTGTATAAAATGTGTGGGTATCCTCGTCGACAGTGTGTAATCCACGGCCTAGTAAGAGCGCAGACGTCTTTTCTTGATTGATTGATCCGTTGTACTGCCCAGAGGCAAGTATCGCTTTGATTTCAGAGGCGAAGAATATATTCTCAGGTGAACGATAGTAGTAGAGAGGCTTTTTCCCAAAACGGTCGCGCGATCCGAAAACCTTTCCTTCTCGAATGTCATAAATCAAGAAAGCCCACATCCCGTTAAATTTGGTTAGGCATTCGCGACCCCATTCCAAATAAGCATGTAGGAGTACCTCGGTGTCGCCAGTCGATCTGAAGAGGTGACCTCTATCCGCAAGCTCCTTGCGAACTTCAACATAGTTATAAATTTCTCCATTGAAGCACAAGATGACTTGACCATCGGGGCTCATCATTGGCTGTTCGCCCGTAGCTGCGCGATCTAAAATAGATAGACGCCGAAATCCCAGACCGACTGATCCAGAGAGATAGCTGCCGTTGCTATCTGGACCTCGATGGAAGACAGCCGTCGCCATCCGCTCAATAATGCTGCGGTCTGCCGGTGCCCCCTGCAATCCAACCATTCCAACTAAACCGCACATATCGAACCTATCCTCTATCTGGCAAACAAGTCCTCATTCACTTGATCGCAAAGGCCTCGTAGTTAGTTGTAAATCCAATGTCACACCGACTCCAACAATCCAGCCGCTCTCCAAGGAGGTTTAGGAATGGTACGACCGCTCGAATAAGAAACGGGTGAGCTGGCCCGTGTTCGAAGAAGTAATCCACGAACATGGCTACGGTTCTGCAGATTCCGGAGATCGAGCCACCCTCGGCACTCACCTCGACCGTGGTAAATTCACGGAGCAGCGAATACAACTGATTCGGCAGAAATCGCCAGCGATCATTCGCGGCGTGATTCAGAAGTAGCGCTGGCGCAGTCAGGAGCAACGTTCCACCCGGCCGGAGAACCCGGCGTATTTCGTCAATGACCTGCGGTGGGTCTTCCACATAGCAGAGGACCTGTGTGCATAACACTAGGTCGAATGTCGAGCTAGGGAAGGGAAGATGCTCACCGACTGCAATCGCGTCCACTAGCCCTGTTGGATCAGGGTCGACGGCAACGTAGAACTTCAAACGACCGTTCAAGAGGGGGCGGTAAGGTTGAAGTCTGCCGCCCACATCGAGGACCTTTAAGTCATTTCCCGGAACCCGCTTTAGCCAGTTGGCGAGGATCCTCCGACGCTGCTCAAGGACGAGATAATCGGAATTTCGAAGTGAAGGATTCAATATCTCTCGCCCGAGTGCGATTGCGTCTGCGGTTTTCTGTTCGAGCGTCTTGGATCGTCGCGGCTGAGAAGCCAGGCTTTCAGTCACCGTAATCATTCGGCTCATCACTGTGAACCTGTATGATGTCTGTTTTCCACCCGCTTTGCTGTCAAGGCGCCGAAGGAACCTGAGGAGTCGCATTTGATGACTGGAGGTGCTTGAAGGGCAAAGATTGCGTGACGAGAAGGGAATCGAGTCGTGCTCAGATTCGTTCCGTTGCTGTCCGAAGCCGCCTTCGGCATAACCACTCCCGTTAGTGTCAATTCGACCCAGCGAATTCCCGAAGGTCGCAGGTTTGTTAGCATTCGACTGGCCACCTCGTCAAATTACTACCGAGGTGGATCTGCTGTATTTTCAGTCGGTTAGCAGAGACCCGGCCGGAATCTGAGCCAACAATTTACAGAATCCGGGAAGTTATTTTCACTGCACGATTGCCTTGTGTCCGGAGTGCCATGCTTTGGGGGCATGCGAACGGGAAGAAGGTGAATGGCCCGCAGGGCATCCGGCCGTCTTTTTTTGCGGAACAAATCAGGAGCGGATCAGCTTTCGTCCAATGAATCTCACTGTTTCTACTAACTCATTACAGAATTCCTTCCGGCTCCAAAAGACCCGTTTACCCTCGTAAACAAAGATTCGGATCTTCTGGGCAAGGGGAATCGGAGCGCGAGCGGCTGATTTAAGGTTAGCGCCCAGGTGCATCCAGTTATATAGAAATAAACTGTTTCGTTTCCTCGGATCAAACAAAGCCATCAGGTCCTTACTGTCTTTTAAGGTATGTGCGGCTTCTGGGTGCATGCGACGGTAAAAAAAGGCGTCTGGGATTTCATAGAATTTCCCATACAGGGACATCTCGGCGATCAAAGGAAAATCCCCGCCGGTGTAGTTGCGAAGAAGCCCCGTCCTGCGAAGTATTTCCCTTCGACTTAATCCATAGTGAAGGTTTCCCAAACGGAGGTTGCGGCTCAGGGCGATCCAGCGTTCAGCCGGGCTGTCCTGCATGAGATGGAGAGCCTCTTCAAAATCACCGGTAACTCTTCCGTCACCGTCGATGAGTTTAGTCCGAGCATAGGCGACCAAGATAGAGGGGTCTTGATCCAGGATTTGGATGGCGCGTTCGAGCAGGTTGGGACTGGCGAGGTCGTCCGAAGGGTGCCAGCGGAAAAATTCTCCAGTCGCCAATTCGAACGCCAGACGGTAATTGCCGGCTGCGCCGAGGTTTTGGGGGTTGCGATAGTATTTTACACGAGGATCCTTGGCGGCATAGAAACGACAGATTTCTTCGCTGCGGTCCGTTGAAGCGTTGTCAGTGATAATCAATTCAAAGTTATCATAGGTTTGATTGAGGTTTGACTCGATGGCGGCCCCCACGTATTTTTCGCGGTTGTAGACGGGCATCCCGATGCTAACTCGGGGCTTGCTTGCAGTAGAGGTCATAACTTTTCCGGAATCCTCATGATTCGCCAACAACTACGCGCCGAGGATCAGCTTGCGGGAGTAGAACGCTTCGGCGAATTTCCCCGGTGCATTGGCTTCGACGCCCCGAATGCGCATCAAGCCCTGAAACGTATCCTCCGTGAACCAATGCTTATCACGCTGGGATTTGAAACAATCCATCAAGTACTTGATCTTGAGGTCGCAGATCTTGCGGTCGAAAGGAACAAAGAAATTTGGGGAGTTCAAATCGCCGTCGTATTTCGGGATTTCGTATTCGAGTATCAATTGACCGCGCCAAGTATTCCAGGTCAGCTGATTCACTAAGCGATGGTCCTGATGAAGATCGTCGCGAACATGTGTGAAGATCAAATCCGGTGAGACTTGGCGTTTGAGTTGTTCAAAGTAATCCTTGATTTCAGCACCTTGGTATGGGAAATAGCTATTTCTAAAATCGAGGACCTCAACCTGCTTCCTTGGCGCCTGACGGAGGAACAGTGCAGCGCTGCGGCGGGCCTCCTGTTCACGATCTGAGCCGGAACTCAGAACAACCCAATGAAACTCGAGATTCCGATGTGTGCGGAGTAATTCGAGGATGGTCCCTCCACACCCGATCTCGATGTCATCGCTATGTGCTCCGATGCAAAGGATCTTCCAGCGTGAGCTTTTGCGGAAAAGAGAAAGGGGCATCATGCGGAGGGAAGCTCAGTGACCATCGGATTGGCCACTGGGATTGCCATTGGACTGCTTCCATACCTCCCATGGCGCATTACCCCTGGCGTACAAGTCGTCGAGGTATTGCTTGTCCTTGAAAGTGTCCATGGAAGCCCAGAAACCGTCGTAGCGATAGGCGAGCAGCTGCTGCTCGTCAACCAAACGGCGGAAAGGCGTGTGGACAAGCTCTTCTCCTTCTTTGATGTAGCGGAAGATCTCCTTCTTCATGATGAAGTATCCGCCGTTGATGCGAATATCGCTCTTGTTCATGTCCTGAATGTTGAAGACCAGGTCGGAACCATTAAGTGACACGAGGTGGTAGCTCAAATTGGGCCGCACGCAGAGAAAACTGGCGATTTTACCGTGTCTGCGAAAGTGCTCGATCTGATCGGGGAGGTGCAAGTCGGTGACGCCATCGCTGTAATTGGCGAGGAAGATTTCTTCGCCCTCAAGATACTTCTCGATGGCCTTGAGCCGCTGGCCGACATTAGCATTAACACCAGTATCAGCGAAGGTGATGGTCCAGTCTTCGATGTCGCGATTGATCAAACGGATGCTCTTGCCACCGGCAGAAAGGACGAAATCGTTGGAGACGTATTCGTCGTAGTGGACGAAATAGTTTTTGATGGTGTCGGCGCGATAGCCGAGGCAGAGAATGAAATCCTTGTGGCCGAAGTGGGCATAGTACTTCATAACGTGCCAAAGGATAGGGCGATAGCCAATAGGAGCCATCGGTTTGGGGATATTCTCAGCATAATCCCGAAGCCGCAATCCAAATCCACCGCAAAAGAGAACGACTTTCATGGCTGACCTCGCTTATTGCCCTCCTGTGCCTGTGCCCACACGCACTGGGCGCAGATTCCTCACAGCCCGATCCCTTCGTAGCGGGCAAAGCTGGACTTGTCGAGCATTCGCCGGCCGTCCACAAAGACAGGCTGTGGCTCACGCTGGCGCAGCAATTCGGGCACGCCGTTGAATTCCTCCCAGCGGGTGACAAGGACGATCGCCTGGGCATCGCTGATAGTCTCCGCAAGGGTTTCGCAGATGCGCACGGAATCCTCGCGAAACAGCTCCCGGGCGTCTTCACGCGCTGCCGGGTCGTAAGCTTTGAGCACGGCGCCCTCACGACCCAGAGCGCGGAGGACCGGGATTGCGGGGGATTGGCGCATGTCGTTGGTACCAGGCCGGAACGAAAGGCCGAGCACTGCGACGGGGACACCGTGGAGCGACGGGAGACGCTTCTTGAGGAGCGAAATCACCTTCTCAGGTTGATGCTCGTTGACCTTGATGACCGCATCGAGCAGATGCATCTGTTGGCCTGCTTTGCGGCCGTGCGCGACAAGCGCCTTTACATCTTTCGGCAAGCAACTCCCACCGAAGCCGCACCCCGCGGCGAGGAACGAGACGATGCCAGACATCCTGCGGCTGCCATCGGGCGTGGGGAAGCTGAGGTAGTTGCTGAGGTGGAGGCCACGCATAACGTCCACGACGTCAATGCCCCCCAATGCGGCGCCGAGATTGCCAATTTCGTTGGCGAAAGAAATCATGGTGGCTAGAAGCGCGTTGGACGCATACTTGATCATCTCCGCAGTCCTCGAATTGGTCTTAAGTTTTTCGACACCGTCGAATCCTGCGTAGAGTTCCTCAAGACATGCAATCGTCCTGGAGTCCACGCCGCCGAGGACAATGCGGTCGGGATTCATGAAATCGCCTACGGCTTCACCTTCTGTCAGGAACTCGGGATTCATGCCTACGCCAAAGTCCACGCCGGCCCTCTTGCCGGAAGCTTCCTCGAGAATGGGAAGGACAACGTCTTCGGTCGTTCCGGGGACTACTGTGCTCTTCACAACAACCACGTGATAAGCGGATTTTTCGCGGAGGATTTCTCCAAGCTGGCGCGCCACATCGCGGACAAAACCGAGATCAATCTCGTTGGCGGAGAACGGGGTACCAACAGCAACGAGAGAAAGCTCCGTGTCGAGGACCGCCCGGCGCAGATCGGACGTCGCGCTGAGGCGTGCGCCTATGTGCTTACGTAACAATGGTTCTAAGCCCCGCTCGAATATTGGGGAAATGCCCTGCTGGATCTGGGCTATTTTCTTCTTGTCCGCGTCTACACAAATAACATCATGACCCTTTTCGGCAAAACACACACCGCTCACAAGACCGACATATCCCGTGCCAATGACAGAGACTTTCATTAGGCCTCTTCCGCGACTGGGTTGCCGCGGTACCAAAGCAGAGCGCTGCGCAGTCCCTCGTCGAGCGTGACTGTGGGGTTGTAACCGAGCTCGCGCCTAGCCTTCTCGATCACAGGGCAGCGCCGGCTGGGATTGTCAAGCAGATACTCGCGGTCTTGGCTGACCTGACACACGACCTTTCCTTGATAGCCAAAAAGTTCGCGAGCGAGGGCGACCAGCTTCTCGGCTAACTCGCCCATCGATATTTCAGGAGCTTCCACTCCTATGTTGTAGGATTCGCCGGGACGACCCTTGACTAGGATCTTGTAGTACCCGCAGATCGCATCCGCGACGTAGCAAAAGGTACGCATGGGCGAGCCGTCTGAAAGCATGATGATGTCGCGACCGCTCAAGACGTCGCGCGAGAAGTCGGGTAGGACGCGGCGGTCGGTGATTTTCAAGCCTGGGCCGTAGTTGTTGAACGGGCGAGCCACCTTGACAGGAAGGCCGAGCTGGTGGGCGAAGTTCACACAGAGCGTCTCGCCATACCGCTTGGCTTCGTCATAGCAGGCCCGCGGCCCTGTGCACGAGACAAACCCGCGATAAGTTTCCGGCGTGGGGATGTTTTCCGGCGAAGGGTCGCCGTAGATTTCGCTGCTCGAAAAGAAGAGGAAGCCCTCGAAGGACTTTTCGGCGTTCTTGCGCGTGCGCGCGTATTCGAGAAGATTGCGGAGTCCATTAACATTCGCGTCCATTGTGCCGATGGGGTCTTTGCGATAATAAGTCGGCGACGCGATGGAAGCGGCATGAATGATGTACTGGAATTCGCCGATATCCGCGGGCAACGGCTGGGCCATGTTGTGCCTGACCAAGTGCAGATGGGGATCGTCTTCCAGCTTCTTCAGCCACTGGGGCACGCCTCGGATGTAGCTGTCAAAGACCGTGACGCGAACGGGGCGCAGCGCGCGTGTGCGGTTCCAGTGGAGGGCGGCCTGAACAAGATAGTGACCGAGGAAGCCGGCACCGCCGGTAATCAACAGGTTTCGCCCTTCGAGACAGGGAAATTCTTCGGCCACATTCATGGCGATATATTCGAGGTCACGGTCGACGACCTGATGGGCAGTGAGAAGCTCAGCTTGTTCAGCCATAGTTGTCATAAATCGCTTGTCTGTTTTGACTACGCGTGCAAAGGCACGGCGAAATGCTGATCTTGTTCGGCGCGAAGTGTGTCGCAGAGGCGGCCAGCAGGCACCTCGACGTCGGCGCAGGTGATAGTCTGATCTTTAAGGATGGCGCGCTTCAGGCGGCAACCCTCGGCAAGCCCGATCGGTAAGAGATTTTCACGTTGCACAACTTCAGAATTGTCAATTATTCCGTAACAGGTGAAGCCTCCGATGCCATCTAGGGTTTCGCCAGCCTTGAGATCGCGCTTAGCAACGGTGAGGACGTCGCAGACGGGTTTTCCCAGGGGGGCAGCGGTGGCATCGTGGAACAAGACAGCGCGGGCAATCGTGCCGAGCACTTGCAGGTGAGGGAGATGAAAGGGTGTGTAGAAGACGTAGAACGGCCCGTCGCCCATCTTGAAATAACTCATATATTGCTTGTTGATGGGATGCTCGTTGTAGCCGACAACGAACGCACCGGTGTGGGGTTCGGCACCGAGAAGAAAGTCCACTAAGCCACCATTGAGAAGCTGTTCCGGGGGAAACAGACTCACCGCCTCCTTGACATGACCGCACGTAGGGCCGTACATGCCGCGTTTGCCCGCCTTCAAACCAGTCGCGTTGGCCAAGATTGTGCACTCCATGGAGAGTTTCGTGCCGTCGGCATAGGAAGTGATCATGTTGGCAGACTGATTAGCGCGCTCGGCAAAAGCGCGTTGCGTCTCCGGCGTACGGTACGGGTCCAGTAGCCCTTTCAAATTGCCGGCGGCGACAGGATGGTAGCCGATGGTTTTCACGAAACGGAAGAGATTCAGGGCTACGCCTGGCTCGTCGCCATCGCTGTAGGTGATAACTAGATTGTTGCGGTCGGCATAGGTCTTAAGAATTGGGCCGACTGTGGAATCAACGACTGCATTGAGCGAGATGACATGCTTACCTCGGTCGAGAGAGCGCAGAGCGACGCGCGTGCCGCAGTCCATATCGCTCGTGGCATCCACAATGACATCGATGTTCGCAGCGTCGCAGAGAAGCAGGGGGTCTTCGGTGACGGAACATTTGCCCTGGGAGACGGCTTGTTCAAGGGCACGGACGGAATCAACGATATTGAAATCGTTCACGCCGCCGTCATGAAGCGCTTGCGAAGCCTTGGAGAGCGTCCGGTTAGAAATAGCAGCGAGGCGCATCCCCACAAGGCGAGCCAGAAGCTGGAGAGCAATGCCGCGTCCCATGTAGCCGGCACCGACAATGCCCACGCGAATCGGATTTCCTTCCTGCTCCCGCCGTTCCAACTCTTTATCCACGATAATCATAGAATCTCCCTGAGGGTCTATCTCAATGGCTAAGCCCGGAAGTCCGGCCAGGACCGATCTGCGTCGGAAGCAATTCCAAGTGGAAGGGGCCAGTCAATGCCAAAGGCCGGATCATCAAAACGAACCCCGCGCGCCGATTCGGGCGCATAAAAAGCGGTGGTCAGGTATTCGATCTCACTGTCGTCTGCGAGACTTTGGTACCCATGTGCGCAGCCTCCGGGGATGTAGAGCATTCGATGGTTATCCGCCGAGAGCTCGACGCCGACCCATTGCCTGAAAGTGGGCGAATCAGGACGAAGGTCTACGGCGACATCGAAGATCGCTCCCCGCGTGCAGCGGACCGTCTTGGCCTCCTGATGGGGCGCGACCTGATAGTGCAGTCCACGCAACGTGGCTTTCTTCGCGGTGTAAGCTACGTTGATCTGAACGACATGAGGATTCAAGCCGTGAGCGGCGAATTCGTTCTGGCACCATGAGCGGGCGAAGAATCCGCGATTATCCTCGCGTCGTTCGAGTTCGATGATGCAAGCTCCTGTCACGTTCGTTTCCACAAACCGCATCGTCAGTCAGTTTTGCCCATGCTTGCCCTACGAGTCGAGGCGACGCCGATCAGGGCGAAGACGTTTCCGTACTGCTCGTCGAGCGCCCGGCGCAGGGGAGCCATGTGCTCAGCGATCTGCTTGCGGATCGCAGGTGCATTGGCCTCGAGGGAGCGAAATTTCGCAATGAGCTCCTCAACTTCGAACTCCGCACTGTTCAGCACGTACTCACCCAGGCCGATCTGTTCGAGCAACGCCCGGCTTTTCTCGTGATAGGCAAGGCCGATCACGGGCTTGCCCAGAGCAAGTGAAATCAAAATGCCGTGATAGCGGTTGGCAACAACCAAGTCGGTGCGCGAGATCTCAGAGACCAAGTCCTTAAGGCTGTGAATGGGGCGACAGGAAAGTAGATTTTCGGAATTACCCGCGCCATTCATGGCCTGACGAATGTCGCGAATAGTTAGCACGTCCGCCCGAAGTTGCGTGGGGAAGAACAATACTTGGTTACCAGACTTGTCGAGCCACTTGGAAAAGCTAGCAAATTTACAGACATAATCGTCGTAGCGGACAGGATCGGGACTGTACCAATAGAAGTCATCGTAGAAAGGCACCGGGTTTATTCCCACTACGACGCGACGCGCGTTGGAGTGAGACTGTGCAGGGGTCGAGAATTGCAAACTATAAACGAGATCTGGGAAGACGGGATGGATGCCTTTGGAACCTATGCTTTCGACGAGATGGCTTGAAAACGCGTCACGATAGGAACGATAGTCCACCAGGTCCAGAACGCACCGAAAGAAGAACTTACTGATCGAAGAGTTAATTGGGCCCGCTCCTACGCTTAGGATCGCAATCTTTGTGCCCGTGCACTTGGATAAGAGTGTCCACTTTAGGAGAGTGTAAGGAAAGCCCCAGACGCCCCCGTAAACGTCATTCAATTGCTGAGACCCCGCGATGAGCAGAAGTTCAACGCCTTTCAGGCGGCGGTAGGATTTGAAAAGAAAACCCGGCTCCCTAAGAATCGCAGCGGCGGCGCCAACAGACCGCCGCATTCCCGAAACCACATGTTTCACGCCGGGAATTGATTTGCAGAATCTCTTTAGCTTAGAGAGAGAGTCGCAGCTTTGTGAGGATTCACTGGCACCGCTCGAAGCGGGCGAAGAAGCAGACGCCAAAGAAGATTTGGTCTTGGCGAAATGCCGGATAGGAAAGCAACGGAGTCCATGGCGCATCTCAGAATCGGCCGGATTAATTGTGAAACCGATGATCTCAGCGCTGGGAAGTCTTGAGTGAACATTCTGGATCACTGCAGCAAAAATAGCCTCGTCGCCTAAATTCTGCTGGCCACAGTGGCAGAAAACGCCGATTCTTCTGCAAGATTCACCAGTCGCCATGAGAAATCTTCTCCGACCTTTCCCTCACCATTCAACGGCTGCGCTGGACTCTTCTCCGTGCCAGAAGAATCATCTGCCCGCCAAAGCCATGTTGCAAGTGCCAGTCCAATGGACGACCCGCGCGGCACGGAACTCAAATTCCCCCTCTGCGTCCCCGCCTGCTCATGAGCACGCGTACATCAAATAAGGCACCCATCCGCTCATGCCTGCGCGTTGTGTTCCGTTGAGAGTGGAGCAATATGATTACCAAAACCCTGGAATTCAAGTGCGGTGCTATCTTATTGAAGACAAATGGCTTGAGGGCCTTCATACGCTCTGGAATCCAAGCTTTGAATTTTGATGACTTAGAGGGCTTTTTCCCAATTATGGCACAGGATTTACACAATGGGTTTGACGCCCACTGCAATTGGGGTGCAAGCCCTTTCTATTCTTTGGCTTGTGAGCAAAGGAGGTGGCTACTGACGTGCCCCAACACCAAGTGGATTCCCCAAGGGATTTATCTCCGCACGCGGCGGTAGCGGGCATAAGCCCATCCTCCTAAGCAAATGGGGAAGCTGCCTCATCGCGATACAGGTGAGCTTCTTGGGCTCCCCTTACATTGGTACCCTTTCGGAAATACAGGGTGCGGCGTCTGGCCCCTGACTCTTCCCTCACTCAGGTATCTCGGCTTGCTGGATCTTGGTGCACGCGGCGTTGCAACACGACTGTCGCGAAGTTTTTGCATGACAATTGTGACATTTTATGCGATTACTGGACTCTCGACAAATATACCCGGGCGCTCGTGAGCGGCCTCGTGTGAGTTGGAGACCACGAACCATGAAAAGCAACCGCAAAAGATTGATAAGCCTCTTCGCCAGTCCAACCGATCAGCATCCTGTGGTTTTCCACCACCCGAGGATATCCAGCGAGAACGAGTTCTACATCGAGTTTGGTAAGTATTCCCATAATTATTCGTGGGGCGTGATCCAGGCCGCGCACCTTGCGAATCAGCTGCAGATTCCGCGGATCTCGGCATTGGAATTCGGCGTCGCTGGAGGAAATGGATTGGTTGGCTTGGAGGAGATCTCCAAGGAAGTAGCGGCCCATTACGGCGTCGGCATTGACGTATACGGATTTGACACAAGCAAGGGAATGCCAGAGCCGGAAGATTACCGCGACCTGCCCGACATCCTGCGCGCGGGCGATTTCCCGATGGGCGTGGAAGCTTTGCGCCAAAGGCTGAGGGCTGCCAGGCTGTATCTAGGCTTAATAAGGGAGATGGTCCCGCAATTCCTTGCTTCCAAGCCAGACCAATCGGGTTCATCGCATTCGATCTGGACTTCTACAGCTCGACGATGCAGGGTATGAAGGTGCTCGAGGCCCACGAAGACTCTCTCCTACCACGCGTCTTTTGTGTGTTCGACGACATATTCGCCTGTGGGGATTTCAACGGCGAACGGCTTGCGATCAGCGACTTCAATGCCGCGCACAAAGACCGCAAGATTTCAAAGATATACGGCCTGCAGTATTTTCTGCCGAACGGCATAGCACAACAAATGATGTGGGACAAGTATTATATGGCCTACATCTTCGACCATCGGCTCTATTCGAAAAACCTCGTGGGACCGCGGAGGATGGATCTGGGGCCACGGCTTGCGAGAAGTCGTTCTTTGCTTGTTTTTCCTCAGCCTTTGAGCCGAGATTCCGACGTGTAAAACAGTTGTGATTCCCTCCTGATTGGCGGAGTAGCCGCAACACACATCCGGCCGACTCCCCGTGCAATACTCTGGCTCACTTTTCGCCGCAGCGCGTCTCCTACGAACGCAGTGGGCCGATCAGTTCGAGACGGACTTCAAGCGGGGCTCCGGCCGGTTTAGAATAGGAAGGGGCTTTTTGGGAATACTATGCACCGTCCGTTGCCCGAAGGAACAGCAAAGATGAATAGCCCCACCCTCAAAAGAAGCCGCTAGACCGCCATCCACAGAAACAACTGTGAAACGGCATGTTCTTGGCAGGCCCAATCCGTAGCTGGCTCGCCCCAGTGGACCCCCGGCGAAATACCGACCTTATCTTTGTGCTCGCTGGGCGCGAATCTCGAAAGATGTATGGGCTAGAGCTTTACTGCCAGAGACTGGCGCCAAGGATATTGCTTAGCGTCGCGCGGTTCGAAATACGGTCCTTCTCAAAATTGCCGTTGCCCGTTCCGCTGGATCTCCTCGAGTTGGCCTCTGGAGTTCCACCCTCCCAACGACACTACTTCGTGCAGTTCGAAGATGGGAAGGTTCTTACAGAACGAGTCCGGCCGGGGCAATTCGGCACACTAACAGAAATGAAATCCCTCGCGTGCTGGTTAATTGCGCACCCGGAAATTCACTCGGTCCTGCTCATCAGCAGCGGTACACACCTCAGGCGCGTGAAAATGTGCTGTAGAGCCTTGTTGCCTGTGGGAATCCAAAGCCTCCTGATTTCCGAGCAGCAATCTTCGCCAGAAATCAAAAAAGGAAAAAATGCCCCAGTTGAATCAACGATTGCTGTAGTGTTTGAGCTGTTGAAGGTTATGGCATATCGCTTTCTTTTGCTGCTTCGCAAGAACCGCGGGGTGCGCCGGGTGTAGACTGGATTTAAGGATCTGAGGAATTGAGACCGCCCCTTCGAGTAGGCTTAAACTACAAACGTCGTAATTCTCAACGACACCTCGGTACCCGAATCTGCCTCTTTCCTCTGTTGCGGCGTGGTCAAAGCTGCCGATTGCGTTCCTCTTAGCATCGGGGGATGCCTACCCTGGCAGCCTAGCTCTGACTTTTGCCTCCCTGAGAGAGCAGCAAGGTCCTTGCAGAAAACGCCGAGGGCACAAACTAAACTTCAATTAGGCGATTTTCCGAGATAAAGCAGACTAGTCGCCCTGGACGTTCACGTTGGGGGACGAATTGAGTTCTGGGCGAGCGCGGAAGAGTGTCTTGCGGAGGAGAACCGCTCCTAGGATCATTACCATACCGATTAGAGCGAGTCTGCCTGGCTCGGGAAGTGAATCGAGAAACGTATACGCGAATTCCATTGCCCATTCAACTGGCAGGCTGAATGCCAAACTCAGCTCACTCTAAGGTGTTATTTATCTACCACATGGAAGAACAGCGAGTTCTTAGAAACAGGATACAGGGAAAGATAGTGGAAAAGTCGTGCACAGGTCTTCCTTCAGCGTAGAGGCGGTGTAGTGCTCCCTACTAAAACTGGACACCTCATCTAGGTAGAATCAGGGCCTCCAAACAGGAGGCAACATGGGCAGGAAACCACGCGTAGATCGATCCCCGGAAGAGAAGTGGCAGATCGTGC
>Ga0099828_10000380_pt1 | contig 27124 bp, 28 predicted proteins | sample CZO8metaG_2_FD_79338 | JGI IMG/M metagenome (GOLD analysis project Ga0099828, IMG submission 79338) | Vadose zone soil microbial communities from the Eel River Critical Zone Observatory, Northern California, USA - CZOApr15con2H1.8 metaG | ecosystem: Environmental > Terrestrial > Soil > Vadose... | reverse complement strand
GCATGTTGCGTCGGCAATTCCAGCCATTTCCCTCCCTGCCCATGCAGGGCGTGATGCTCCTTTGCGTTTGGTCAACAAAGTCTCTGCCAGCATTACGAGAGAGTCAAGTGGGGCATAACCAGGTGGGGCATAACCAGGCCACATACGTGCCCTACGCTTTGCCTGCCACTCTTGTGAGTACAGCGCTTAGGGCGGGCTGCCGCGGAGGTAGGTGGTTCGAGTCCACCGCGGCCCACACCTCGACAGGTTGCTTCGCATCGATGGCAATAAATGAGCTAGGAGCGGGGCCACCTGCCGGTGGATGAGAATCAGGCCCCCTAAACGGTATTTCTGTACGACCATGTGCGTATATGGAATTCGACCGGTACACGATCTCACTGCTGCTGCTTCGCTCTGACGCCCCTGCTTTCACTGAAGAGAAGGAGGCTGAACTTCAGGATGCCCATATGTCGCATCTAGCCGATCTGCATGAGGCTGGTCAATTGCTGGCAGCCGGACCGGTGCTCGGAGCGCCGGATCGTGAACTCCGCGGGTTTTCGATCCTCAGTGTCGATCCGGAGCGAGCGCGTGAGCTCAAAGAGCAAGATCCGGCAGTCCGCGCGGGTATGTACCGCATCGAGGTGTTTCCATGGTTGATTCCAGCTGGACTGATGGCCTTCTCAGTCGGGCACCTTCCGCGGTCGATGGCTGAAACAAGGGGCGACTGACTCACCCGCGGTTGCCTGAAGCACAGGATCACCTGCCCTCCGGCCCCTGGCGCCTCGGCTCGTGCCCGCATGAAGGCTGATGGATCGAGCTCGGATAGTTACGAGCTGGTTCGCGTTATGTGAGCTACGGCCCACCCGACAGTCGTATCGAAATTGCCTTCTGGTGGACAAGAGCGGCACAACGCCTGGGCTGGGAGGTGGGACGCTCTACTCGTTCATAGGAGCCGGTACGGAGTCGTACCTGTCGGCGAGTTCTGCGCGAATCTCGTCACTCGTCTTCCCTTCGGTCAGGCCCTTCCCAAGCTCCTCGAAGAATCCCTCTAATCCCGCCGGCATGGTGACCAGCAGTGCCCTCGAACCCGGCTGAACATGGAATCCGTGTCGCGTGCCCCGTGGCACCCAGACCAACGAGCCAGCACCGGCATCCTGATTGGCGTGCCCGATGACGAAGTTGAACTGCCCTTCAAGGATGTAAAAGATCTCATCGTGTTCACGGTGGATGTGTGGGGGAGGTACCGCTGGGCCTTTGTACTCGATGATCTCGAACGTCCCACCGGTGTCGGCCGCAGAAGCCCTTAGGCTCCCAATGAAAGGCAGGTCCTTCCCCGTTCCGGCGGCAAACACATCAGGTCGGCCGCGCGAGCCCGAGTCGCCCATTACGTCAGTATGCCTGCCCCGCAGTGTCTCAGTGCCTAGACACTGGACGACACCTACATGCTTTCGGACAGCTCCTAGAGCGTGATTCTTAAGCCGGCGAGAATTGTGCCGCGGTTCGCGTTATATGAGCTTCGGCCCACCACGTTAAAGTCCTGTTGGGCTAAGTCACGTGAACGACGAGAGCAGACGGCAGCGGGGATGGCGGCCCGGCCGCGGCGGGTGCGGTGGTGGATGCGGCGGGTTCCTCCTCGTGTTGATCGTGGGAATCGGGCTCAGCCTGTTCAACGCGAACTTTGGCCTTGGCGCGTCGGTGCGCCTACCGTTCACCGAGAGCAACATCACCGTCGCCGGTTCCATCGGCGTGAAGGAGAAGGCCAGGGACGCACTGCCTGAGTACGACCAGGGCAGGCTCGCGGGAAGTCAGAATTTCTTCAACAACTCGTGGACGCTGACCATCGGACCAGCCGAAGGAGCCGGCCTGATCGTGATTGGCCGGCAGGACGGAGCGCCGGTTATCGATCTTCACCTGGTGCTGAAGTAGGCGAATTGAGGCAAGCACGCCGAACGATTCTCCCCTGACGTCAAACTAGTCGCGTGCCCGACGGCGAGCCCCTAGATCCCAAGACCCAGTTCCGCCAGCTCTACGACCAGGAGTACCACTCGGTCTATCGGGCGATACGGTCGGTCGTCCTCGAGTCGGCCGCGGCAGAGGACCTGACGCAGGAGACCTTTGTCCGCGCCTACAGGGCGCGCCTCCGCTACACCCCGACCGCTCCCCCCGGCGCCTGGCTAAGACGGATCGGCATCAACCTCGCGATCTCCCACCTTCGACGGCAAAAGCTCGCCCGCTTTCTCCCCGCGCGCCTGTATGTCGCTCCCGACCGGCGCGATTACGACCGGGCCGAGGCCCGCAACGTGGTCGAGAAGGCGCTCGAAGCGCTCAGCCCCAAGCTGAGGGCTGCCGTCGTCCTTCATTACTACGAAGGATTGACGCGCGAGGAGATCGCCGAAGTGCTTGGTGTGCCCGCCGGCACAGTGGCCTCGAGGATCGCCAAGGCCGTGGCGATCATGCGAAAAACCATTGGCAGCGACCAGCAACGCGAGACCGAGCGTTCGAGAAGTGAAGGTGCCCTACGTGGAAGATAAAACCACTCGGGGAGGGCAGAGCACGCCCTCCGAGACAGACGTCAGCCGGATGATCCGGGCAGAGGTCGAAACCTGGAAATCCCGGCGTGGCCCGGACTGGTCGGACTTGATGATCCGTCTTACCGCCGCCGGGCCGTCGCCGTGGGTGATCTACACCACAGCCAGCGCGGCGCTCGTGGTGATTCTCGTCACCGCCTACCTGGTCGGTTCGTGGCTGCAGATCGGGGCGCTGGCGCAGCCGATCAACAGCCACCTGCACTAGCCCGCGCCCTCTAGGTCAGGAACTCGATCTCCTCGTAGCCCCCGCGCTTGCGGGCGCCTGCCACGAGCGTGGTCGCCGCAGCCAGGTCCCAGATCGCAAGCCCATGCGACTCGAAGAGCGTGATGCCGGGCCTGTCCGGCCGCTCCCAGCGCCCGGCGACCACGGCGCCCAGCTCGATCGCCTGGCTCCAGTCGAACCTGCCCGACGCAGCGGCGTGAATCAGATCTCCGCTCTCGAGCTGCGCGTCGGCGAGCTGGTCGACCACCACGGTCTGCGCGCGCTCCACCAGGTCGGGCGGCACCTCGACGCGGTTCGGGTAATTGGACCCGACTGCAACCACCAGCGCGTGAGGTTCGACCCATGCCGCTTCGATGACCGGTTCATGGCTGGTTGTCACGGTGACGACCACGTCCGCACCTCTCACCGCCACTTCGGCGGTGGCCGCGTCGACGGTCTTCACGCCGAGCTGCTCCTGCTGCTCCGCGGCAAATACTGCGCGCCTCTCGGCGTTCCGGCTGAAGACACGCAGCTCCTTGATCTCGAGGACGCGCGAAAGGGCCAGGGCCTGGGTGGATGCCTGCCAGCCGGTGCCGATCAGCGCGATGGTTGCGGCGGCCGGCGCGCCAAGTGCCCGGGCGGCGACGGCGGTGGCGGCGCCAGTCCGGTACGCGCCCATGAAGTCGGCCTCGATCAGCGCGTCGAGCGATCCATCGACCTTGAACACCGCGACGAGAAAGCGCACCCGGCCGTTCGAGACTGTGTAGGCCTTCAGACCCGTGCAGCTGCCTCCCGGGAATGAGGCGAACAACACGTTGAGAAGCCCGCCCGGCGCGAACGCGCGCCGCCGGGGCTCGTTCTGCGCCTCGCCCTCGCCCAGCTCGCGCATCGCCATATCGACAGCGGCGATCACTTCGTCCATGTCGATGAGGTCCTGAACGTCGCTCTCGCGCAGGATCAGGGCCATCGCAGGGAGAATAGCGAGCCTAGGATGTCGAGTTCCCGCCCCGTCAACGTCGGCCTGATCGGCCTCGGCACCGTCGGCTCCCAGGTCGCCGACCGCATGCTGTCATGGGGCCCGCAGCTGTCGCGGCGCGCCGGCGTCGAGCTGTGCCTCAGTCGGGTGCTCGTGCGCGACCTGGCCAAGCGGCGTCCGATCGACATCTCGCCCGACCTCCTCACCACCGACGCGTCGCGGATCCTCGACGACCCGTCGATCGAGGTGCTGATCGAGGTGGCGGGCGGCGACGAGCCGATGCGGTCGTACATCGAGCGCGCCATCCAGTCCGGCAAGCACGTGATCACCGCCAACAAGGTCGTGATGGCGAAGCACGGCCCGGAGCTGCTGGATGTGGCCGCCGAGAAAAACGTCGACGTGTACTTCGAGGCCGCGGTGGGCGGCGGCATTCCGTTGATCAGCGCCTTCCGGACCGACCTCCAGGCCAACCGGATCGAGCGTGTGTCCGCGGTCATCAACGGCACGACCAACTACGTGCTCGGGCGCATGGCATCGACCGGGGTGGCGATGTCCGACGCGGTGCACGAGGCCCAGGAGGCCGGCTACGCCGAGGCCGATCCCACCGACGACATCGGCGGCTACGACGCCACGTACAAGCTCGCGATCCTCGCGTCGATCGCTTACGAGATCAAGGTGCGGCCGGGCGAGATCTACCGCGAGGGAATCGACGGCATCGAGCCGGTCGACTTCCGCTACGCCCGCGAGCTCGGCTACGCCATCAAGCTCATCGCGCACACGCAGCGCCACCCTGGCCGGGTCGAGGCGCGCGTGCACCCGGCGATGATTCCGCTCGACCACCCGCTGGCCCGCGTCGAGGGCGCCGAGAACGCGGTTTTCGTCGAGGGCGACCTGGTGGGGCAGGTGCTCCTCGTCGGGCAGGGTGCGGGGGGCAGGCCCACCGCGTCGGCGGTGGTCGGCGACCTCATCGACCTCTCCCGGTCTATCCGGCGCGGCGTCCAGAGCCGGCCCTCGTTCAGCTTCGACGACCGCATCGGCGTGATCCCCATAGGCGAGGTGAAGACGCGCGCCTACTACCGGATCCGCGTCGATGACCGCGCCGGTGTGCTGGCCGCGATCGGCCAGGTCTTCGCCGAAGAAGGGGTCAGCATCTCGAGCTTCATTCAGAAGGACGCGTGGTCGCACGACCAGACCGCCGAGCTCGTGGTGACGACGCACCCGTCCCTGGATTCGAGCTTGCAGAAGGCGCGCGAGCGGATGGCGCACCTCGAACCCGTGCACGCCGTCTCCTCGTTCCTTCGCGTCTTTTAGGTCCGGGCACGATGGGTGTGATCGCTCGCTATCGCGAGCACCTGCCTGTCGGGCCCGCGACCCCGGAGGTCGACCTGAACGAGGGATCGACCCCGCTCGTCGCGAGTCGCAACATCGGCCGCGCCCTCGGCTTGAAGAATCTTTACTTCAAGTACGAGGGGCTCAACCCGACGGGTTCGTTCAAGGACCGCGGCATGGTCGTGGCCGTGGCGAAAGCGCTCGAGGCGGGCAGCCGCGTCTTCATGTGCGCCTCCACGGGCAACACGTCAGCCTCGATGGCCGCCTACGCGGCGCGGACCGGGGCGCGTGCGATCGTCGTCGTGCCCTCCGGCGAAATTGCCCTGAACAAGCTCTCCCAGGCCCTCATGTACGGAGCCAAGGTCATCGCGTTGAAAGGCAACTTCGACCACGCCCTGGAGACCGTCCGTGACGTGACCAGCCACTACCCTGTCGCGCTGATGAACTCAGTCAACCCGCACCGCATTGAGGGTCAGAAGACGGCCGCTTTCGAGGTCGTGGACGAGCTGGGCGAGGCGCCGGACTACCTGGTCCTGCCGGTCGGCAACGCGGGCAACATCACGGCCTACTGGAAAGGATTCCGCGAGTACCAGGCCGCCGGCCGCGCCACTCGGCTGCCTCGCATGGTCGGCGCCCAGGCGGAAGGCGCCGCGCCGATCGTGAACGGATCCCCGGTCGCCAACCCGAGGACTGTCGCCTCTGCGATCCGCATCGGCAACCCGGCCTCGTGGGAGGGCGCAACCACAGCGCGCGACGAGTCGGGCGGCATGATCGGCGCCGTAAGCGACACCGAGATCCTGTCCGCCCAGATCCGGCTCGCCAACAGCGAGGGCCTGTTCGCCGAGCCGGCGTCGGCTGCCCCGCTGGCCCTTTTGTTTCGGCTGGTGCGCGACAAGAGGATCGAGAAGGACTCCACGACCGTGGTCGTCCTGACCGGTTCGGGCCTCAAAGACCCCGACGCGGCGCTGAAAAACGTCGAACCGCCCATCGAACTCGACGGCGACGCGCGCACACTCGCTAAGGTCTTGAAACTGTGACGGCAACTTGCGCATAAAGGTTCCGGCATCGATTGCCAACCTCGGTCCGGGCTTCGACTGCATGGCGATGGCCATCGACATCTGGCTCGAGGTCGAAGCCAACGAGGCGGACCGGCCGGCCTGGGACTACGAGGGCGAAGGCGCCGACTACCTCTACGCGCACGAGAACCCGTTCACCCGCCTGAACATGAGGGGCCGCGTCCGCAGCGACATACCGCTGGGCGTCGGCCTGGGCAGCAGCGCCGCATCCCGGCTGGCCGCTTCCGCGCTAAGCAGCCCGTGGGACGTGAAGAGCCATGTCGTCGACGCGGGCGCCGACGAGGGCCACTACGACAACGTCGCCGCTTCGGCAGCCGGCGGAATCCGGATCGTCTCGGAGAAGGTGGACGAGAAGCTGCCGAACCCAGGTTGGGGCCTGGCGCTGTTCATCGCGCACCAGCCCCTGCCGACGGAAAAGGCGCGCTCGGTCCTGCCCGAATCCGTATCGCTGGGCGACGCCACCTTCAATGCCTCACGGACGGCGTTGCTCGTGCGGGCGATCGTGTCGAAGCGTCCGGGTCTGCTCGGCGAGGCGCTGCGCGATCGCCTGCACCAGCCGCATCGCCTCCACCTTTATCCATGGGTGGAGGAGGTGATTCACGTCGCAGAGGCTGCGGGCGCCTACGGCGCCGCCATCTGCGGCGCCGGGCCGAGCGTGTTTGCGTTCTGCGCTCCCTCCCAGGCCAGCCGGATCGCGAACGCGATGGAAGAGTCGCATCCGCTCCGCGGTCGCGCCCTGGTCACGAAGATCACGGATAAAGGCATGTTCCGCACCTTGTGATCGTCCAGAAGTACGGCGGCACCTCCGTCGGCTCGGCCGCCCGCATTCGTCGCGTCAGCCGCCGCATTGCCGGCACCGTCAAGCAGGGTCACCAGGTCGTCGCCGTCGTTTCGGCGATGGGCCACACGACCGATCGGCTGATCGCGCTGGCAGAGAGCGTCAACCCCGAACCGCCGGCCCGCGAGCTCGACATGCTGGTCGCCAACGGCGAAACCATCACCGCGCCGCTGGTGGCCATGTGCCTCCAGGGCATGGGCGTGCCGGCCGTCTCGCTGTCCGGCGCCCAGGCCGGCGTGCGCACGAGCGAGCATCACTCGAAAGCCCGCATCCGCGACATCAAACCTGACCGCATCGTCGAGGCGCTGAGCAAAAAGCAAGTGCCGGTCGTGGCGGGCTTCCAGGGCGTGACCGAGGAGCTCGAGATCACGACCCTCGGGCGGGGCGGGTCCGACACGACCGCGGTGGCACTCGCGGCCGCGCTGGGGGCCGAAACGTGCGAGATCTACACCGACGTCGACGGCATCTTCACCGCCGACCCACGCGTCGTGAGGTCGGCGCGCAAGCTCAAGCACATCCAGTACGACGAGATGCTCGAGCTCGCGGCGGTGGGGGCGCGAGTCATGCACCCGCGCGCGGTCGAGATCGCCGAGCTCTACGGCGTCCCCATCCACGTGCGTTCGAGCTTCCACGACGGCGCGGGTACGATGATCGTCGCTCACGTACCGATGGAAGACCGCCGGCGGGTGCGCGGAATCGCGCAAGAGACAAACGTCGCGAAGATAACCGTGGTCGGCGTGCGCGATCGACCCGGCGTCGCTGCCACGATCTTCGAGCCGCTCGGCGCGGCAGGCATCTCAGTCGACGTCATCGTGCAGAACATCGGGCGCTCCGGTCACACCGACCTCACCTTCTCGGTCGCGGAATCAGACCTGAAGGCCGCGGAGAAGCTGGTGAAGACCGCGGCGAAGGAAGTCGGCGCGACACGGGTCGTGTCGGCGGGCGGCATCGCGAAGCTTTCCGTTGTCGGCACCGGGATGCTCGGCACACCCGGCATCGCCGCGCGTATGTTTCGCGCCCTCGCCGACGCCGGGATAAACATCGAGATGATCAGTACGTCGGAGATCCGCATCACCTGCCTCGTCGCGCGCGATCAGGTCGAGAAGGGCGTGCGCATCCTCCACAAAGCGTTCGAGCTGGACCGCGAGTAGTTGCCGGTAAATGTGGCGATCGTCGGCCCTGCCGGGGCCGGCAAGACGGCGTTCTTCAACGCCCTGACCGCCGGCCGCGGCGCTGACGGGGTGGGGATGGTCGACATCCCTGACGAGCGGCTGAACCGGCTCGCCGAGGCGGTCAAACCGGCGAAGACGACCGCGGCGCAGGTCCGCGTGGAAGATTCGCCCCCGGGCAGCCGGGCGCAGCGGGTGGCGTTTGCGCGCCAGGCCGACGTTCTGGTCAAGGTCGCGCGGTGCTTCGGACCCGCCCCAGACCCTGCGGCCGAGCTGGAGGAATTCGCCCTCGACCTCGTGCTGGCCGACCTCACGTCGGTCGAGAAGCGGCTGGACGTCGTAGGCAAGGAGGCGCGTGCCGGGAAGAAGGATGCAGCCGCGGAGACAGAGGTCCTGTCAGCCGCCAAGGCGCACCTGGACGCCGGTCACCAGCTGCGCACGATGTCGCTCGAGCCGGACCAGCGGGCGTACCTGCTCGGAATTTTTCCTGTGACCCTCAAGCCCGCGGTGTACGTCGCCAATGTGGCTGAAGGGTTGCTTCCGGCGGGTGGCGATCCCGCGAGCAAGGTGAAGCACCTCGCCGACGGTGAAGGCGCGCCATCAATCGTGCTTTCCGCGCGCCTGGAGGCGGAGCTTGCCGAGCTGGAACCGGCCGAGCAGGCGGAGATGCGGGCCGGTTACGGGATCGACGAGTCCGGGCTTGGGCGGATTGCTCGCGCGGTGTGGGAGGCCGGTGGGCTCATCACATACTTCACCGCGGGCGAGCCCGAAGTCCGTGCCTGGCCCTGCGAGCGGGACGCCCCGGCGCCGGTGGCGGCGTCCAAGATCCACACCGACTTCGAGAAGCACTTCATCCGCGCCGAGGTGACGTCGGTCGACGAGCTCGTGGCGGCAGGCTCGATGGAGGCGCTCCGTGCAGCGGGGAAGCTGCGCGTCGAGGGCCGGGAGTACCGGGTCAAGGACGGCGACGTCGTGTTCTTCCGGATAGGCCGCTGAGGCTTGCGCCAGGCACCTTGTGTTCCCAAAATCTCTCCATGGCCCACCTGAAGTTCAGTGGGGCTCATGTGTGGGTGAGGGTCGAGGGGTCGGAAGCCGTGCTTGGCTCGAGCGACTACCTCCAGGACCAGATGGGAGCCATCACCTCGCTTAAGCTGCCGGACGTCGGCGCCTCTAGAGGATGCCGTATGCCTGCCGCGTCCTGCGCTGCAGCAAGAAGACGAAGACCGGGATCCCGACCACGACCAGTGACCATGCGCCGGCTACGAAGACGGCCACGATCCATCCCCACGGTTTTCGCCGCCTGAGCCCGTAAAACGCCGTGCCGTGCAGCCCTGCCGCGGTTGCCTCGAAGACGAAGATCAGCACCAGGTACGCCGCGAGCACCGCGGTCACGTCGTGAGTGACGCCGGCGTTGATCAACGTCTGCTCCAGAGGCCCGCGGCAGACGGGAGCGGCCACCATCGCCGCCGCCTGAGTGAGCTGGACCAGCCAGAACACCGCCCCCGCGGCGAACAGGAAGGGCAGCCACCGGACAAATCCGGGCACCGCCTCGCTGGGGGGTCGCGACGTGCTCAAGATATTTGGCTATGTCCCTTGACAGCAACTACATTCGGGGTTATAACTTGCCCTGGGACACAACATATCGTAGCCAACGTCCCAGCAGGTTGAGTCCCACGGCCCAACGACAGGCAGGCGGACCCCTTCCCGAGTCGCACCCCACGACCCAGTACCAGCTCCCCTAACCGCCTGCCTGCCTTCCCTTCCCCGCTAGCCGGGGAAGGCGACCCGGCCGGATGGGGAATGGTGTAGTGCCACCTTCCCTCGCCGCGGCTCGTTTTCATCGCCCTCTAGACTTGCAGATCTATGAGCCGCAAGGGCAAGAAGCGCTCTAAAGGCAAGTTCCGCCAGCCGATGAGGCCACCCGGGCCGCAGGCCGCGGTCGCGAGCGCCTCAGGCTCCGCAGCTCAGGCCCAGGCCGCCTCGCGCAGCGTATCCCAGGCTCGGGTTGGCGGCGACCAGGCGATGGTCCGAGCCGTCGAGCTGTCACTGGGGGCGCGCAACCAGATCATCAAGGGACGGGGCGGCCGGTTCACGGTCGAGTCGACCGATCCGTCGATACCCCTCGATCGCGTGCCGTACTTCACGAAGGACCTGGTAAGGCTGCTCGTCGTGGGTGCGTCGATGCTGGTGCTGCTTGGAATCGGCTCGGTCGTTGTCCCGCTTATCGTCAAGTAATTTCGTAGACACGGCCCGGCCCAAACCCTAGAGTTCTAGCCCCGCAATGTCTGTCCGCACCAGCGACACCGGTCACGCCGCACTCAAAGAGACGCTGCACCGCCACAAGCTCGTGCCCGGTGATCACAAGCACCCGGTGAACGTCGTCCACCACGAAGAGGCGACCTTTGGCGAACGGCTGGCGGACAACATCTCGACCGGGATTGGTTCCTGGCCGTTCCTGATCGTCCAGACGATTGCAGTTGCCGTCTGGATGATCGGCAACGCGATTCTTTTCTTCCATTTCGATCCCAAGCCTTTCATTCTTCTGAACCTGCTGTTCTCGATCCAGGCGGCGTACACCGGCCCCGTGCTCCTTCTAGCGGGAAATCGCCAGGCGCAGAAGGACCGACTGACGCTTGAGCACGCCGCCCACGAAGCCGACAAGGCCGATCGACAGAACGTTCAGATCCTCCGAGCCATCGAACACAACACCGAGGTGACGATTCAGATCCTGCGCCACGTCGAATCGATCGTCCAGGGAAACACAGCCGGTGAAGCTCCGTCGCAGGGAGAAACCAACCGCACGTAAACTCTCGGCGTGAGAGTCGTCCTCTTCACCGGTAAAGGCGGCGTCGGCAAGACCTCGGTCGCCGCAGCGACCGCCGTGCGATGCGCCGCCGCCGGTTACCGGACCGTGGTGATGAGCACCGACCCGGCGCACTCCCTCGGCGACTCTTTCGACCTCGAGCTGGGCACGGACGCGACCAAGGTGGCGAACAACCTGTGGGCCCACGAGGTCTCCTCGCTGAACGAGATGCAGCGCCACTGGGCCAAGCTGCACGAATACGCAGTCGAGGTGTTCTCGACGCAGGGTCTCGACGAAGTTCTGGCCGATGAGGTGGCGAACCCTCCCGGGATGGATGAGGTCGCTTCGTTGATGTGGATCAAGCACTACGCCCAGCGCGCGGAGCACGACGTCCTGATCGTCGACTGCGCGCCGACCGGCGAGACACTTCAGCTCCTCACGTTCCCAGACGCTGCCAAGTGGTGGCTGGACAAGATCTATCCCTGGTCGCGCCGCGCCATGCGGGTGGCTCGCCCCGTGCTGCAGCCGATGATGGGCATGCCGCTTCCGTCGGACGAGGTCTACGCCTCGCTGAAGGACCTGCTGATGGACCTCGACGGCATGCGCAAGGTGCTCACCGACCCCGAGATCACGACGGTGCGGATCGTGCTGAACCTGGAGAAGATGGTCGTCAAGGAGGCGAAGCGCGCTTACACGTACCTCAGCCTGTTCGGATACGTGACTGACGCCGTGATCGTGAATCGCCTGCTTCCGGGCAAGCTCCAGGACGAGCTGTTTCAGAAGTGGCAGCGCATCCACCATCGCTATCAGCTCGAGGTCGAGCAGTCCTTCGCCGGCATCCCCATCTTCAACGTGCCGCTGTTCGACAGCGAGGTGGTGGGCGAGAAAATGCTCTCGCGGATGGCGCAGGCCATCTACGGCGATGAGGATCCGTCGCGTCGGTTCGCGACCTCGAACCCACAGCGCATCGACAAGGAGGGCAGCGATTACGTGCTGGCGCTGAAGGTTCCCTTCGCTGACAGGTCGATGGTCGACCTCAGCCGCCACGACGGCGAGCTGTACGTGACCGTGGGCAACTACAGGCGCGAGATCACTCTTCCCCGCGTGCTCGCGCGCCGCGAGACGGCGGGAGCAACGATCGAGGATGGTGAGCTGCGCGTCCGGTTCGCGCCGCGGACAACAGATGGCGGGGGGACGAGAGCATGACCCGCGACGGCGAGCGAGTCATCGAACTGATCAACGAGCTCGGCTCTCGGGTCGGCAACGTGCTTTCCGACATGGTGCCGCCGGCAGCGCAGGTCCACCTGCTGAATGCTCAACGCGAGCTCATCACGGCCCTGATGTTGATCTACGAGAATCGCGTCGCACCGGCGCCCGCGACCAAACGCGTACGGCGAGCCCGAGCCTCGCGGCGAACAACCGGGCGCGACAGCAAAATTCCTATCGATTGAGCAACCTCGAGCAGTTCGTCATCAGGGCTGTGCTCCTGGTGCCGGCGCTGCTCATCGCCATCCCGGTCCACGAGATGGGCCACGCCGCGGCCGCCTACTGGCTCGGTGACCGGTCGGTCCGTTATTTCGGCTACTTCAAGCCGGAGCCGCGGCGGTTCCTTGAGCCGTTCGGCGTGCTCGCCGTGTTCCTGGCTCTCGTCGGGTGGGGACGCCGCGTTCCAATCCAGTCCAACCGGATCAGCTCGACCGGCCAGAAGGTGATCTACGAGCTCGGCGGCCCGGCGGCCAACCTCGCACTCGCCATCGTCCTGGGCCTGATCCTCCAGGGCCTGACGCGTGTTGGGGTGCCGTATTCGTTCGACCTGGGGCCCGGGCTTTTCCTGGCCGCCGTGTACGCGCTCGTCTTCCTGAACCTTTCGATCTTCGCCTTCAACCTCCTTCCGATCCCGGGCCTGGACGGCTGGAACGTCATCGAGGCCGTCTTCAGGAGCCGCTACGCGCGGTTCTTCTTCAATGCGAGCGTGCGCCGGCGCGAGATCTGGGCCGGTTGCGCGATCGCGCTGGTGGTGTTCCAGTTCCTCCTGGGCATCAGCCTTCTGTCGATCGTGATGGCGCCCTTCTACGAGCCCGCAAGCCTAATCTCATTAGGCGCATGCGACGGCTACAGGATTCCCGGGCTGGCCGTTCTGCTTCCCTGCCTGCTGTAGGGACGCTGGTCAACGAGCCGGCCTACGCCGAGCTCGTCAAGGTCTACGGGCGGGAGCGGGTGGTGGAGGCGATCCGGGAGCAGATTACCGCCGAGCGCGAGGGAGGCGCCGACGGCTCGACCAGAGAGGACGCCGTCGCGGCACGGCTGCGCGCCCTGGTGGCGCCGAGGCTGCGCCGCGTCATCAACGCCACCGGGGTGATCCTGCACACGAACCTCGGCCGCGCTCCGCTGGCTCGGGCCGCCCTCGACGCGCTGGCGGTGGCCGGCGGCTACAGCAACCTCGAGCTCGACCTCGAGAGCGGCAAGCGAGGCGAACGCGCAGCCCTGGTCTCGGATCTGCTGACCGCGCTCTTCGGGTGCGACGCCGCGCTGGTCGTGAACAACAACGCCGCTGCAGTGCTGCTCGCCCTGACGGCGCTGGCCAAAGGCAAGGAGGTCATCGTCTCGCGGGGCCAGCTGGTCGAGATCGGCGGCTCGTTCCGCATGCCGGACGTGATGCGGCTGTCCGGAGCGCGGATGGTCGAGGTCGGGACGACCAACCGCACGCGCGCGTCCGACTACGAGCAGGCGATCACCCCGCGCACCGCGGTGCTGCTGCGGGTCCACACGTCCAACTTCCGCGTCACGGGCTTCACGGAATCGGCGACGCTCGCCGATCTCTCGACGATTTCACGACGGCACGGCCTACTGCTGATCGACGACCTCGGCAGCGGCGCGGCAGAGCCGCTCGGTGACGAGCCGACCGTGGTCGAGTCGCTCCAGCACTGCGACGTGGTCACATTCTCGGGAGACAAGCTGCTGGGTGGGCCGCAGGCGGGGATCGCGCTCGGGCACGGCGAGGCGGGCGTCGAAGCGGTCAGGAAGATGTCGCGGCATCCGCTGGCGAGGGCAGTGCGAGTCGACAAGCTGACCCTGGCCGCGCTGGAGGCCACGTTGCGGTTGCGCCTGACCGGACACGCCGAGGACCTGCCCGTGGAGCGCATGCTCCACGCGCCGGTTGAGGATGTGCGGCGCCGCGCCGCGATGTGGTCGGTGAAGCTGGCCGAACGCGGCGTCGAAACCACGCTGGTCGAGGGCTCCTCCGCGGTTGGCGGAGGCTCGCTCCCCGAGCACGGGGTCGCGACCATCCTGCTGGCGATCACCGGTCCCGCCTCGCGCTGGACCAACGCCCTCCGCCATGGCGATCCGCCAGTGATCGCACGCATAGAGAAGGACGCGTGCTGCCTGGACCCTCGCACAGTGCAGAAAGGTGAGGACGAAACCCTGATCGACGCGGTCGAGCGAGCCGCACGAACCATTCAACGATGAGCTTCGTCGTCGGGACCGCGGGCCACATCGACCATGGGAAGTCGACGTTGATCACGGCCCTGACCGGCATCGACCCTGATCGGCTGGCCGAGGAAAAACGACGCGGGATGACGATCGACCTCGGCTTCGCACACATGACACTGCCAAGTGGTCGCGAGATCGGAATCGTCGACGTCCCGGGGCATGCACGGTTCATGCGCAACATGCTCGCGGGCGCTCATGGTCTCGATGCAGTGCTCCTCGTGGTCGCCGCGGACGAGGGCGTCATGCCGCAGACCCGCGAGCACCTCGACATCATCGACCTGCTCGACGTGCGTCGCGGCATCGTCGTGCTGACGAAGATCGACCTGGTCGACGCCGACTGGCTTGGCCTTGTCAAAGAAGAAGTCGGTATGGCCCTCAAAGGCACGCTCCTCCAAGAAGCGCCCGTGATGCCGGTCTCGTCGGTCGAGGGCCAGGGGCTGTCTGAGCTGGTCGCCGCTCTCGACGCGCTGCTCGAGAGCTCGACCCCACGGGTCGATTCGGGCCGGCCCCGGCTCCCGGTCGACCGCGTGTTCACGATGAGCGGCTTCGGTACAGTCGTCACCGGCACGCTGGCCGACGGGTCGATCAGCGTGGGGGACGAGTTGGAGGTCGTGCCAGGAGGCAGGACTGTCCGGATCCGCGGGCTGCAGCGTCACAACGCAAGGGTCGACACGATCGGGCCAGGAAGCCGGGTGGCCGCCAACCTGATCGGGGTGGAGAAGAGCGACCTGGCACGTGGCGACGTGCTGGCCAGTCCGCACGCCCTGCAGCCGGCTCGGCGCATCGACGCCCATCTCCGCGTCCTGTCCTCCGCTCCGCAGCCCGTCCGCCACGGCGCGGAGATGACCCTGCACACGGGAACGGTCGAGGTCGGCTGTCGCGTGATCGTGCTCGACCGCGACGCGATCGCGCCCGGTGATGAAGGCTGGGTGCAGCTGTACCTGGCAAGACCCGTCGCGGCCGCGGTGGGGGATCGGTTTGTCCTACGAGTGCCGAGCCCGGCGACGACCGTGGCCGGCGGCAGCTTTGTCGACGTGGCTCCGCGCAAGCACCCCCGCCATGACTCGGCGGTCCGCGAATCGCTCGCTGCCCGGGCCTCGGGCAGCGTGTTGCAGGAAGAGCTGCGCAAGTACCCGCGTGGGGTCGCGGTCAGCGCATTGCTCAAAGCGACCGTCGCCCCACAAGCAGATATCGACCGGCTCGACGCGCGCAGGCTTGGCGACTGGATATTCAGCGAGGACGCATGGCACTCGATCGCGACGCGCGCCGCGTATGAGCTCGATACATATCACAGCGCGCATCCGTTTCGGCCGGGGATGGCACGGGAGGAGCTGCGCAGCAAACTGGGGTTTCCCGCGGCGTCGTTTCCCGCAGTGGTACGCGGACTGATCGAGGACGGCCGCGTGATCGAGCGCAATGGGTCGCTTGCGGTCCCTGCTCACACCGTCGCGATTGCGGCGGACGGTCCCGCGATGGACCTGGTGCGCTTGCTCGAGATCCGCAGACTCGCGCCGCCATCGCTCGCGGAGGCGATGCAGCAGACGGGCGCTGATGCCGAGATGGTCCGAGCGCTGGCCCAGCGCGGCGACATCGTGCGTGTAAGCGACGACGTCGCTTTCAGCAGGGACGCGTACGACGCCGCGGTCGCGATGGTCAGAGAGATCGTCGCCGAGGGCGGCTCGGTCACAGTGGCCCAGCTGCGAGATCGGATGTCGGCGAGCCGGCGTCCTGTGCTGGCGCTGCTCGAGCACCTTGACTCTGAGCGCGTGACGCGCCGCGTCGGAGACGCTCGCGTCCTGAGGTAAAGTTCCCGGAACCGATGCGCATCGCAGACCTGCTGCAGCGAGGGCGGCCGACGGTCTCGTTCGAGTTCATGGCGCCGCGCGACGAGAGCGAGGTCGACGCTCTCGAGCGCACGATCGCGGCGCTCGCCGGCCACGCACCCGACTGGGTCTCGGTGACCTACCGAGTGCGAACCGGCGAGAAGACGCTGGAGCTGGTCACGCGCATCAAGCGCCAGTACCACATCGAAGCGATGGCACACCTCACGTGCGCCAACACGGCGGACCGCACGCGCCAGGTCCTCAACTGGATGGAACGAGAAGGCGTGGCCAACGTGCTCGCCCTGCGGGGAGATCCCCCCGCTTCTGGCGAGCCTTTCATCCCCGCCGATCCGAAGCTCACGCACGCCAGCGACTTGATCACGCTTCTGCGCGGCAGCGGATACCGCTTCGGCCTCGGCGCTGCATGCAGCAGCGAGAAGCATCCGGAGTGTCCGGACCTCGAGCACGAGTTTCGCTACATGAAGCTCAAAGTCGAATCGGGCGCGGATTTCCTGATCACGCAACTCTTTTTCGACAACCGGTTTTACTTCGACCTGGTCGCCCGCGCCCGGGCCGCCGGGATCAAGGTGCCGATCGTGCCCGGCCTCATGCCGGTGCCCAGCCGCCGGTCGCTCAACGTCATGACCGCCATGTCCGGAGCGAGCGTGCCTGCCGCGCTGCAGGCCACGATCGACGGCGCTGCCGACGACGACGCGATCCGCGCCTTCGGCGTGCAGCACTGCATCGCGCAGTGCGCGGAGCTGCTGGAGGCCGGCGTGCCGGGCTTGCACTTCTACACGTTCAACCGTGCGCGCGCGCCGATCGAGATCCTGGCCGCGCTGCGGGGCCAGCAGCTGCTCGCCTCCTAGCCAGGAGCGCTTACCATTCCGCACGTTTGGCGCCAAACGTGCGATTCGAAGCCGCCCATCCAAACGCACGTCTGGCGTCAGCTGTGCGCATCGAAGTCACCTGCGAGTCCTCGTCAGCCGGCGTCACTGGCTGCGAAGTCAACACCGTTACCCTAATCGCGCCATGCTGGCCGGAATAGATCTGGGTGGAACGCAGGTGCGGGTCGCGCTCGCGCGCTCCGATGGCCAGCTCCTGGCCAGCATCAAGACGAAAACCCACACCCTGCCCACGCCGCAGGCCATGGTGGATTGGGCGGCAACAGAGATCGACCGCCACCGCGGCCGGGAAAAGGTCCGCAGCATCACGATCGCCGCGCCGGGGCCCATCGACCAGAAACGCGGCGTGCTCGTGAACCCGCCGAACCTTCCCTGGCATAACGTCCCACTCGAGGCGATGATGAGCCGCGCCACGGGCGCGGCCGTCCACCTTGCGAACGACGCCGACATGGCCGGTCTTGGCGAGTTCCACCGCGGCGCGGGCCGCGGAACGAAAAACATGATCTACATCACGTGGTCGACGGGCGTCGGCGGCGGGCTGATCATCGACGGGAAGCTGCATCGTGGCGCACACGGCACCGCCGGCGAGGTGGGCCACATGATCATCGATCCGAACGGACCCCTCGACAACTGCGGCCAGCGCGGCTGTCTCGAAGCTTTCATCGGCGGCGCGAATCTTGCGAAAGAAACAGGCCATCCGGCGGCGGAGCTGTTTGCCGAGGCCGCGCGCGGGGACAGGCATGCGCGAATGGTGGTCGAGCGCGCAGCGAGATATATGGGCCTCGCCCTGATCAGCCTGACCAATGCGCTCGATCCCGAGATGTTCGTGATCGGGGGCGGCGTCTCACGCTCCTGGGCGCTGGTGCAGCCCACCATGCTCGAGACGCTTCGCTCATCGCCTTTCATCAAGCCCGCCCGCCGGCCCCGCCTGCGCCGTGCCCGCCTGGGTGATCGCGCAGGGCAGGTGGGAGCCGTGGAATGGGCGCGCATCAACCAGTAATCAGCGAGGAAGAACTACTCCGGCTGCTCAAAGGGGCCGCGGCCGACCTTCATGTCAAGGCCTGGATCGTGGGCGGATACGTTCGGGACAAGCTGCTCGGCCGGCCGCACCACAACCCGGACGTGGTGGTCGAAGACGGGGACGCGCTCGAGCTCGCCCAGCGATTTGCGCAGCTGGCCGGCGCGCCGCCGGCCGTGACCTTCGAGCGCTTCGGCACCGCGCAGGTGGCCCTGCCGGGGCGACTGGTCGAGTTCGTCACGGCGCGTGCGGAGTCGTACGCGCCCGACTCGCGCAAGCCAGACGTCCGGCCCGCGACCCTGGAGGAGGATCTTCGCCGCCGCGACTTCACCGTCAACACCCTGCTGATGGATTTCGACGGCAACGTCAGTGACCCGCTCGGAGGGCGGCAAGACCTGGAAGCAAAGATCCTCCGCACGCCGGCGGACCCGATGCTGACGTTTGCCGACGACCCCCTTCGCATGCTCCGTGCCGTCCGCTTCGCTGCTGAGCTCGGATTCGACCTGGCTGTTGACCTGCTGCCCGCCATGCGCAAGCTCAAGTCGCGCCTCGCGCCGCCCGTGATCTCGATCGAGCGGACGGCTGATGAGCTGCGCCGCATGCTGACTTCGGCGCGGCCGAAGCCCGCGCTGGAGCTCCTCGACGAAGCGGAGCTGCTCGAGGTCATCCTGCCCGAGATCGCGGCCTGCAAGGGAGTTCCCCAGAGCGGCTTCCACACCCACGACGTGTTCGGCCACACCCTGCTGGCCGTCGAAGCGACGCCGCCCGACCTGCTCCTGCGGGTCACAGCGCTCTTCCACGACGCCGGCAAGCCGGGGACGGCCAAGGGCGACGGCACGTTCATCGGACACGAAGAGGTCGGCGCCGAGATCGCCAGGACCGCGCTCGAACGGTTGCGGTTCGCGCAGAGAGAGATCGACGTTGTGGTCACTTTGGTCCGCCTGCACCTGCGGCCGGTGTTCTACAGCTCTGAGTGGTCAGACGGTGCAGTGCGCCGCCTGGCCAGGGACGCGGGCCCCCACCTCGACCGGCTGATGCTGCTCGCAAGGGCCGATATCGCGGCGTCGGCCTACCCCCACCCGGAAAAGCTCGACGAGCTCCAGGCCCGCCTTGACGCGGTCATCGCCGAGCGGCCCTCGCGACTCGAACCGCTCATCTCGGGCGAGGAGATCATGCGGATTCGTGACATCCGCCCGGGTCCCGAGGTGGGGCGCATCAAGCAAAAGCTCGAAGAGCTTGTGATCGACGGCGAAATCGCACCCGAGCGGCAGGCGCTTATCGATTACTTGTCGGCGCACCCGGACCTTTAGCCGCGGCGCCGACAGCCGCTATGCTGCGACACGAGGGGACCGCCCACCACGATGGGGGTTGGGGACAGGGCGGCCTGGGGAGGTACTCAAATGACCGACGTGGCAGTGGAACCGATTGGGAGCGCAAGCACCAACGGGGGTTCGGAGCCCCTGGCGCTCGAGCCCAAGGCGACCGTGCTGGCACGTGACGATTCGCTGGCCGGAAAGCTGGTGCTGAAAGGCCCAGGTCAGCTGCTTGGGAACTTCACAGGGCAGATCGAGTGCGATGGCGAGCTGGTGGTGGGGCCCGAGGCGCAGGTTGAGGCGGACATCCGGGGTGCGAGGATCACCGTCTCAGGCCTCGTGCGCGGCAACGTTATCGCGAGCAACCGGCTCAAGATCACGAGCACCGGGCGCCTGGAGGGTGACGCCACGGTCGGAGCTCTCGTGGTCCAGGAAGGCGGAGTCCACTACGGGGTCATTCGGGTCCATCCGGAGGGCATCCCGGACGCCCCGCCCGAGAGGATGGCGCAGGTGCCCGCCCAGTCCACGGTCGTAACTTTGAAGACCACGCCGAACCCGGTCGGGAAGGTCAGAAAATTCTGGGGTGAGTTCTTCTAGAAGGCCGTCCAGGAAGCAGTCCCGGGCCCGAGGCCAATCAGCCCGCGCCCGGGCCCGGCCTGGCGCCAGGTCGGCGAAAAAAACCCCACCGAAGGCACGAACAACACCCAAGCCCGCGCCCAGGGCCGCCCCCAAGCAAGCCACCAAGCCGGCCCCGAAGCCGACCTCGAATCGCCGCGAGCCGTCCCCGCTCCCGCCCCCCAAACCCCTGCCCGTCCGGCCCGCGACGCCTGCGCCCAGGACCGGGATCCGGCTGGCGGGGTCGGCGTCGTCCAGGCTGACCATCAAGCCAAGCCCACCCCAGGGGCCCCGGCCGCAGCTGCAGCTGTCGACCAAGATCCGCCCAGGCGGTCAACGCCGGCTGAGCGAGGTCGAGCTCGACGAGGACGAGGTCCTGATCGACGCCTTCGACGCGGTGCTGCAGGGCGAAAAGGTGCGCATTACCGCGGTGCTCGAACGCACGTGCGTCTACGTGGACAGGGGTGGCGATCGGCGGCTCGCGCGCAAGGAAGAGCTCTGGGTGGAAGCGGACAAGCTGCCGATCCGCCGTCGCGGCCTGATCTAAGGGCCCCTGACCTTAAATTAGCGTCGTGATCGAAGAACCCAAGATCAACCGCAACCTCGCGCTCGAGCTCCTGCGTGTGACAGAGGCCGGCGCGCTTGCGGCGGCGCCGCTCCAGGGCCGGGGCAACAAGGCCGCCGCAGACGCTCGCGCGGTCGAGGCCATCCGATCCTCTCTCGCCACGGTCGACATGAAGGGAACCGTCGTGATCGGTGAGGGAGAGAAGGACCAGGCGCCGATGCTCTATTTCGGCGAACAGATCGGCAACGGCCTTGAGCCCGAAGTCGATGTTGCCGTCGACCCGATCGAGGGCACGAGCCTCACCGCCTCCGGGCTGCCTGGCGCCATCTCGGTCGTCGCGCTGGCCGAGCGGGGGACGATGTTCACGACCCACGTCCACTACATGAAAAAGCTCGTAGTGGGCCGGAAGGCTCGCGGCGTGATCGACCTCGAGATGCCGGTGGAGTGGAACCTGCGCCGGATCGCCAAGGCCGAAGGACTGCCGGTGCAGGAGCTGTCGGTGGTCGTTCTCGAGCGCGACCGCAACAAGGACGTTATCGCGGAGATCCGAGAAGTCGGCGCGCGCATCAAGCTGATCTCGGCAGGTGACGTCGCCGGCGCGCTGGAGGCCGCCCTCGAGACGCGGTTCGGCATCCACTGCATGATGGGATCGGGTGGCGCAACCGAGGGCGTCCTGGCGGCGTGCGCCATCAAGACCATCGGCGGGGACATGCAGGCGAAGCTCTACTTCCGCGACGACGGCGAGCGAGAGCTGGCGATCAAGGAAGGGCACAAGCCGGACCGGGTGCTGTGTCTCGACGACCTGTGTGCCGGCACGGACATATTTTTCGCCGCGACCGGGATCACCTCGGGCGAGCTCTTGAAGGGCGTCCGTTACGAGGACGTCTACGCCTACACGCAATCGATGGTTCTGCGGTCGGCGTCAGGCACTATGCGCATCGTGGACGCGTACCACCCGATCGACAAGTTGCGGGCGAAAGGCCTGCTTCCCGAGCAGGTCGCGGTCCGCTGAGCGCGACCGAGGCGGGGCAGTTCCTCACCGCGGCCGGCAAGTCGCTTGGCCCGGCGCAGTGGGAGTGGATCGCGACAGCGCGCATCGTGGCCCGGCAGCGCGCCTCTGTGGGGGCGATCGAAGAGGTGCTCGACGGCCTGCTCTCGGGCGCGGACCAGGCGATGGTCAATGCCTTCACCACCGGCTTCCGGGTCGCGCAGGCCAAGGCGGCAATTGAGAAGTCTGTGACCGACAGCACCGCGGCCGCGGCCGCCCTCGAGTCGGCCCAGGTCGTGGCCCTCGGCATCCTGGTCCGCGAGGCGATGCAGCCGGCGCAATTCGCAGCGATCTACCGGCCGTTCGCGACTGTGCTCCCCGCACCCGGCTATCGACCGCCCGCTCCCATCGATCAGCAGATCGCCGGTTTCCTGCGCCGGCTGCCCACCTTGAAAGGTGAACCCGAGACGGAGGTATCGAAGGTCGCCAAAGCCCTGAGCGAAAAGCCGAAAGCCCCCACGGCGGCGGCGGGTGGCGTCCCGGTCATCGGGCCCGTAGTCGGGTTCGACCCATCAGCCAGCTACACCGCAGCCTGGAAGCACGTGATCACGACCGCCAACCAGACCGGCCGGACCCAGGCTTTCCGTGCGATGCAGGACGCCGCCGAGCAAGCGGCGCCGCACGATGGGCTTGGCATCGTCGGCTTTGCAGGCGTGGCGGCCGGCGCGATCTTCATGCGCGACGCTCTGCCGGTCGAGAAGGTGCTCCTGCTGTACGAGCCGTTCGCCGGTGTGTTTCCGTACGAGACTCTCGCGTAGCAGTTGGCGCCGTCGCGAAACCGCGGAACCCTCTTGACATTGTCCTCGGATCGTCGCACTGTGGTGGCAATTCGTTCTCCGTCCGGGTCCACCGACAGTTCGCGCAAAGGTTGGCCTCCAAAAGTAGGCAACGGCCGTAAAGCGGCGCAGAAAACCATCAGCGTGTCACCCGGTGGCTCCCGGTCGAGGCGGTGTCCGCTGCAGGCGCCGCCTCGTTTGTTGCTTAGCGGACTGACCTGATCCGGCTCACAAAGACGGTGCCAAGCGCAAGGAAGACGATCGCGGCGGAAAAAACGACGCGGTAGCCCGAATTGTGGGAGGCGCGGTTGAAGTAATCCAGCGCGTTGCCCGCAAAGAAGGGGACCACGAACTGGGGAAGAGTCAAAGCGATGTGGAACAGGCCCATGTCCTTGGCGCTGTTCTTCTGGTCGGGCAGAGTGTCACACGCCAGAGCCCAATCGACTGCGTAGTACAGCCCATAGCCGATGCCGTATGCGGCGCCGAGCACGAAAACGATTGACTGGGCCGTCGGATAGAAGAGGATGAAAACCAGCGCGACGAAGGCCTGGAAGCCGCCGCTCGCGTAAACGAACACTTTGCGCCGCTTGAGGCGGTCGGAGAAGTGGCCGCCCAACAGGCCAAAGGGGACGGCGACCAGGAGGACGACGAGAAACCAGATCGTCAGGAAGCCGGCCGGGTCGGAGACCTGCACGACGTCCCGAAAGAAATTCAGCAGGTAAGTGGCGACCGTGACGATGCCTGCGGAGACGAAAAAACGCGTCAGGATGACCCACGCGAAGTCGCCCTCGAACAGTGGGCGCAAGAATTCGCGGACGACGGCCGCAGCAGGTTGATGCTCTCGCGGGGGGAGCGGCGTGGTGCCCTCGCCCGCCGCGGCGAGGGACGTCGGGATGAGTGTCGCGAGGATGACCAGCGCGAAGGCCAGGTAGATCCATCGATCCTGATGGGCGCTGTGCAGCAAGCCATAGGTGAAAAGTCCTCCGCCGCTCCCCAGCTGAACCATGGTCGCGAGGAATCCGCTGGCGCGCCCGAACTGTTGGGCGGGGACGACGTCCGGGATGATGCCGGCGAAGGCAGCCCCGGCTGCGTTGAAGAAGAACTGGACCCAGCCGTAGCCGATCACCAGCGTCACGTAGCTGTGTGTCGTGGCGAGCAGGACGAATCCAGGGAGCGTCAGCAGGGAGGCGGCGATCATGATCGGGCGCCGGCGTCCAAAGGGTGTCGTGAGCCGGTCTGAGACCGCGCCGACGAGCGGAGGGATCGCCAGCGCGAACAGACCGCCGATGCTCACGGCGAAGCCGATCGCCGAGCCCTGGGCGTTCCGATCCGGGACCAGGGAGTCGACCTGGTCCTGCAGGATCACGAAGGTGAACGGCTGCCACAGGAAGAAGCTGCCGAACCAGAACGCGCTGAGCGCGAGGTGGCGGAGGTTGCCGAACCCACCCTCGACCGGGGTTCGTTCGGCGGTTGCCGTGGTTGCCACGGCCGCAAGGCTACTGTTAATCGGCTTTTCCGTGGGGCCGGAAAGCTGTAGGCTTTGGCGGCCCTCCCATGCCATCCATACTTTCGCGGGCAAAAACAGTTCTGGTCGATGTGCCGAGGCACGGCAAGCTGGCCTATTGCCTCCTGCGCGACAACAGGATTCCGGCCGCGCCGAAGGCCGCGCTGCTGGCGGCGCTGGCGGTCATCTTCAGCCCGTTGGATTTCCCGGCGTGGATCCCAGTCGTCGGCGACTTCAGCACGTTGGCGCTCAGCATTCTTGCCGTCGAGACGTTCGTCGAGGCGTGCCCGCAGGAGATCCGGCGCGAGCACGAGGCCGCGTTGAAAGCCGGCCAGAGCGTGTGGGATCGTGATATGCGGGATACCGTGGGCGCCGCGAGGCACGGTTTGGGGCAGGTCGTCGATCGAATCCGTTCGCGAGTCCGCCGCCGCGACGAGTATCAATCCATGTCGGAGGTCGTGTGAAGTGCGGGTCTTGCTGACGAAGGACGTTGAGAATGTCGGCCGCGCCGGCGATGTCAAGGAGGTCGCTGACGGGTACGGCCGCAACTACCTGCTGCGACGGAAGCTGGCCGTCGCCGCGGGCAGGGGAGCGGAGGCGGAGGCGAGGCGGCTGCGAGAAGCGGCGGTCAAGCGTGAGACCAAGGACCGCAACGAGGCGCAGGTCGTCGCCGACGAGATCGACAACAAGACGGTGGTCGTGCGCCTGAAGGTCGGGGCGGAGGACAAGGCCTTCGGCTCGATCACCAACCAGGACATCGCGGCCGCCCTCAAGGCGCAGCACCGCGTCGAGATCGATCGCCACAAGATCGACCTGAAGGAGCCCATCAAGACCCTCGGCGAGCACCAGGTCTCGCTCAAGCTGCACCGCGACGTGAGCGCTCACGTCAACGTGATCGTCACGCAGGACCGCTGACCGGGATCCGCATGGCGACCACGCTTCCACTCGCCGCAGGGCGGATACCACCGCACGACCTCGACGCGGAGATCTCGGTCATCGGGTCGATCCTTCTCGACCCGCTCTCGATCGCCAAGGTGCTGCAGTTCCTCCATCCGGAAGACTTCTATCGCGAGAACAACGGCCAGATCTTTCGGGCCGCCCTGGACCTGTTCGCCGCGGGGGAGCCGATCGACAACGTCACGCTGGCCGCGCAGCTGCAGACGATGGGACTGCTCGACCGGGTCGGCGGCCGCGCCCAGCTGGCTTCGATGCAGAGCGTCGTTCCGACCGCGGCGAACATCGAGTACTACGGCCGCATCGTCAAGGAAAAAGCGTACAAGCGCCGGCTGATTTCCGCGGGCGGAAACATCGCCGGATACGGCTACGACGATTCGATCGAGGCCGAGGACGCGATCAACCAGGCGCAGTCACTGGTGTTCGGCGTGGCCGACGACCGAGACCAGCGCGAGCTGGCGCGGCTGTATGACCTGCTGGGGCCGGCCATGGAGCGGATCTCAATCCTCATGGAGAGCGGCCAAGGGGTTGTCGGCATTCCCTCCGGATTCCATGACCTGGACCGAATGACGGGTGGGTTCAAGGACTCGGACCTGATCATCGTGGCGGGACGACCCTCGATGGGAAAGTGCGTCCGTAGCAACTGCCTTGTGGACGACCCTGCCACCGGCGAACGTTTGACAATCGAAGAAGCCGTCAAACAGCAGATTCCGCTGATTCATGGATTCACGTCTGACGGCCGCATCAAACCGAACCAAGTGGCTGCATGGGTCGACAGCGGCATCAAGCCCTGCTACAAGGTCACGACTCGCAGTGGCCGGTCAGTCGAAGTAACAGGACACCATCCATTTCTCACAGCTCGTGGTTGGCAACCGCTTCACGAAATAACCGTCGGCGAGAAGATCGCCGTACCTCGAAGAATCAACTGCTTCGGCGCGGACGCTTCGTGGCCAATGGGCAAGGTTCGGCTGCTTGCCTATTTCATCGCCGAGGGTTCATTGACGCGCGGATCACCGGGTTTCACCAACACCGACCCAGAGATCATTGCCGACTTCAACGCACTGATTACGAACCTATATCCGACCCTACACGTCCGCCGCCACGACATCACGTACTACCCATCCGCCATTCGCGGCAAAAACAATCCGGTGATTGATTTTCTAAGACATCTCGGTCTGATGGGAAAGCTGGCCGAGGCAAAGCGCTTTCCAGCCTGCGTTTGGCTATGGGATAGCGACCACCTTCGGGAATTCGTCAAAGTCCTGATGAGCTGCGACGGAACGGTGTACTCAATGGGAGGTTATCCGCGGATCGAGTTTGCAGTCGCTTCGCAAGGGCTGGCGGAGGACATTCACCACGCGTTTGTTCGATTCGGAATAGTTGCCAAGCTCTGGAAGAAGAAAGATCGCTGCTGGCGCGTCGAGATCACGGAGCCGGCGTCTGTTGACTTGTACCAACAGGAAATCGGCTGGATTGGAGAAAAGGCCCGACGCTTCAAGCGTTTCGCGCAGCCCCGACGAAGCAATCTCGGCATGCTTCCAAAACAGATATGGCGCGAGCTCCGCGTTGCGACCCGATCGCGAGGCTTGACGCTAACCAAACTCGGCGTTCGTGCAGGCGAGAAAAGCGCCGGTGAGCGGGGCTTCAATCCGCACGTATCGCGTGGCCTGCCACCGGGGCGCTTAGCGAACTATGCAGACGTGCTGCGCGATCGTCGGCTCTCGCAGCTAGCCAGCGATCAGATCTTCTGGGACGAAATCGTTTCGATAGCGCCGACTGGCAAGCATCAGGTCTACGACTTGACCGTGCCGGAGACTAGCAATTTCATCGCCCAGGACATCCTGGTTCACAACACGTCATTCGTGCTCAACGTCAGCCTGTATGCAGCGCTCGAAGGCAAGAAGTCGATCGCGATCTTCAGCCTCGAAATGTCAAAGGAACAACTCACGGAGCGCTTGCTCACCGAACAGGCGCAGATCGACGCTCAGCGGATGCACAGAGGAATGTTGAGTGAGGCCGAGTTTGACCGCGTCTCGAACGCATTGGGTCCGCTCGGGGAGGCTTCGATTTACATCGATGACACTCCTGTCATGGACGAGCTGAGCCTGCAGCTCAAAGCGCGGCAAGCCAAGCTGCGTCACAACGTCGATC
>Ga0099828_10000378_pt1 | contig 27215 bp, 25 predicted proteins | sample CZO8metaG_2_FD_79338 | JGI IMG/M metagenome (GOLD analysis project Ga0099828, IMG submission 79338) | Vadose zone soil microbial communities from the Eel River Critical Zone Observatory, Northern California, USA - CZOApr15con2H1.8 metaG | ecosystem: Environmental > Terrestrial > Soil > Vadose... | reverse complement strand
GTATGGCCGCCACCCTTCCGCTCCTCTACACCCACGTGATGGGCAGCCACGGCTTCCCCTCGTGGTTCTGGACCGCGCTCGACAAGATCAAGGCGGGCGAGTACGGGCAGACCGACGTGCGCGAGACCTTCGACGACGCCACCCAGCTCGCGATCCGCGACCAGGAGCGCGCGGGCATCGACGTGCTCTGCGACGGCGAGATGCGCCGCTACTTCTTCGTGCAGACCTTCTACGGCCGGATGGAGGGCCTCGAGCCGCTCGAACCGCTGCGCAAGGTCGGCCTCTACGCCTACGACAGTGTGCCGCGCTATCGCCCGACCCGGAAAATCACGGTGCCGAAGGGCCTCGGCGCGGTGGACGAGTTCAAGTACCTGGTGAGCCAGACCGACAAGCCGGTGAAGGCCACCTGCCCGGGGCCGGTCACGCTCTCGATCCACATCCAGACCCGGCCCGGCGACGCCTACGACAACGACCGGCTCGCGCTCTGCTGGGATCTCGTGCCCGCGGTCAACGCAGAGCTCAAGGCCCTCGCGGCGGCGGGGGCCACCTGGATCCAGGTGGACGAGCCCTCCGCGGCCATCGTGCCCGGCCAGGCCGCCGAGTACGTCAAGATGTTCAACGCCTGCGTGGAGGGCGTGAAGGCGAAGATCGGCTACCACGTCTGCTTCGGCAATCTGCTGTCGCGGCCACGGGGCAAGCGATCGTATCGCTGGATGTTTCCGGGACTGCTCGAGACCCGTTGCGACCAGTTCGTGTTCGAATACGCCAACCGGGAGATGGCCGAGATCGAGATGTGGAAGGAGATCGGGGTGGACCGCGACGTGGCCTGCGGGGTGGTTGACGTGAAGAGCTTCTACATGGAAACTCCCGAGGACATCGCGGAGCGGGTGGCCCTGTGCCTGCGATCCATCCCGGCGGAGCGCCTGTCGCTGCTGCCGGACTGCGGCTTCTTCCCGGTCCCGCGCTGGGTGGCGTTCGAGAAGCTCAAGCGTCTCACCGCCGGCGTATCGCTGGCGCGCAAGCGACTCCAGGGTTAGCACCTCATCACTCTCAAGGAGGAGAGCCTCATGGCGACGACGAGACGCGATTTCCTGACCATGGTGGGCGGGGCGGCCGCGGCGGGGATGGTGGCCGCGCCGGCGGTGGCGCGGGCGCAGGCCAAGAAGGGCGTGCCGACGGATCCGGTCAGGATCGGCGTCGTCGCCATCCGGGCCGGCATCGCGGCGCCGGTCGGGACGGCCGGGCTCCGCGGCACCGAGTGGTGGGCCGACCGGGTGAACAAGACGGGCGGCATCCTCGGCCGCAAAGTGGAGCTCGTGGTCGAGGAGGAGTCGACCCCCAAGGATACCGTCGAGCGCTACCGCAAGCTCATCCTGCAGGACAAGGTCGAGGTCGTGCTGGGGGGCATCTCCACCGGCGTGACGCTGGCGCTGGCCCCGGTGGCCGAGGACCTGGCGACGCCGTGGCTCTCCTGGGACGGCACCACCCAGAAGGGCGTGGACGAGACCATGCCCAATCCCAAGTGGGCCTTCCGCAGCGTGGACAACGAGGTCGAGGCGATCGTGGCGGGCCAGCTCACCCCCAAGTACTTCAAGGGCATCAAGACGGTGGCGGGCATCGGCAACGACTACTCCTACGGCCACGACTGCTGGCAGACCTACCAGGCGGTGCTCAAGCGCTACATCCCCGACGTGAAGTTCGTGCTCGAGCTGTTCCCCAAGCTCGGGGTCACCGACTTCACCTCGCACATCGCGGCGATCCAGCAGTCGAAGGCGGATCTCCTGATGTGCTCGTTCTGGTCGGGCGACGCCACCATCATCATGAAGCAGGCGGCGGCGGTGGGCCTCTTCAAGACCATGAAGGGCGTGTTCACCACCGCGGGCGGCGTGCACGACTCACTCAAGAAGGAGTTCACCCCCGAGGGGCTCCTGCTCGGCTACAACTCGATGTACTTCGACGATCCCAAGGGCAGCGCGCTGCTCAAGCAATTCGTGCGCGAGTACAAGACCAAGTACAACGAGTACCCGCCCTACGAGTGCGATCACGCCTACTTCTGCGCGGAGTCGTACAAGGCCGCGGTGGAAAAAGCCTACGCCTCGGCCGGGCAGTGGCCGTCCAAGGAGCAGCTGGTGAAGGCCCTGGAGGGGATCGAGGTCGAGTCGCTCTCGGGCAAGCGGAGCTGGCGCGAGGACCACATCCAGATGTGCAGCTTCTACCAGGGCATCACCACCCACAAGAACGCGTACGACTTCGTGACCGTCAACCCGCTCGAGGTCATCTCCACCAAGCAGGGCATGAAGCCGGCCGGCGCCAAGCTGATGGACTGGATCGCGGGCTGGAAGATCTGATCCCTCTCTCCCACCCTCTCCCTTCTCTCCGTCTCCCCTCTGGGGAGAGGGCAGGGTGAGGGGCTATCAGTGGTGAGGGGGCCTTCGCCCGCGTGACCGCGAACCTCGTCAACGTCTTGATGAGCGGCATCTTCCACGCCGCCATCCTGTTCCTGGTGTCGGCGGGACTGCAGCTCGTCTTCGGCGTCCAGAAGATCTTCAACCTCGCCTGCGGGTCGTTCTACGCCCTCGGCGCCTACGTGGGTGTGTCCGCCGTCGCGGCCTTCACGAGCGCCGGGGGCCCCCCGGTCCTCTTCATCGTGCCGCTCGCGGTCGCGGGGCTCCTGGTGGGCGCGGTGGGGCTCGTGGTGGAGCGCGGGCTGCTCCGCTTCGTCTACGACCGCGACGAGACCTTCCAGCTCCTGCTCACCTTCGCGCTGGTCCTCATGATGGAGGACGCGATCCGCCTCACCTGGGGCACCGCGCCCCAGTCGACGGCCGGCCACTACCTGCTCTACGGCCAGGCCCGGCTGCTGGGCGCCGTAATACCCGTCTATAACTTGATAGTCATCGCGGCCAGCGTCCTGATCGCGGCGGGGCTCGGCTTCATGCTGACCCGCACCGCGTTCGGCCGCATCATCCGCGCCGCTGCCGACAACCGCGAGATGGCCGAGGCTCTCGGGGTGGACATGCGCGGGGTCTACGCCAAGGTGTTTACCCTCGGCACCGCGCTCGGCACCCTCGGAGGCGCGCTCGTGATCCCGGCCACCGCGGCGATGAGCGAGATGGGGATCGAGCTGATCGTCGAGGCCTTCGCGGTGGTGGTGATCGGCGGGCTCGGCAGCATGCGCGGCGCGCTGGTGGGCGCCCTCGTGGTGGGCGTGCTCCGCGCGGTCGCGATCAGCGTGTACCCCGAGATCGAGATGCTGCTGATCTACCTGATCGTGATCGCGGTGCTGCTCCTGCGCCCCCGCGGGCTCTTCGGCGGAGCGGCCGCGTGAGGGGGCGCGTGATCCTGGGCCTGGCCCTTTTGGCCCTGCTCGCCCTGCCGCTGGTGCTGAGCCCCTACCGGCTGCTCCTCATGCTGCCGTTCATGGCCTACGGGGTGATCCTGCTCGGCCTGAACCTGCTCTTCGCCTACACCGGCCTGGTCTCGTTCGGCCACGCGCTCTTCGTGGGCATCGGCGCCTACACCGGGGCCTTCCTCGGCGCCCACGCGGGCATCCGCTCGATCGAGGTGGTCGTGCTGGTGGCCGCGATCCTCGGGGCGGTCGTGGCCGCCCTGGTGGGCCTGCTCTGCGTGCGCTACGTGAAGATCTACTTCGGCATGCTCACTCTCGCGTTCGGGATGGTCTTCTACACCTTCGTGCTCAAGTTCTACCGGATCACCGGCGGCGACGAGGGCATGCCGGTGCCACGGCCGCTCCTCCTGGGGCTCAACCTTGACGCCATGCCCAAGACCGACTACCTGGTCGGCCCTTACTATTACTACTGCCTCGGCGTGCTGATCATCGCCGCCGCTGTCATGTGGCGGATCGTGCACTCGCCCTTCGGCCTCTGCCTGCGCACGATCCGCGACAACCCCGCGAAGGCAGAGGCCCTCGGGGTGGGCGTGACCCGCTACCGCTGGTACGCCTTCGTGATCTCGGGAGTGTTCGCGGCGGTGGGCGGGGCGCTCCTGGGTCCGCCCATCGGCAACGTGGACCCCACCCTCGCCTACTGGACCCACTCGGGGAACCTCGTGTTCATGGCGCTGCTGGGCGGCTTCGCCCACTTCTTCGGCCCGGTGCTGGGCGCCTTCGTCTTCATCTTCCTGCAGGACACGGTGATGTCGGTGGTGCCCTACTGGCGGCTCGTCTTCGGGGCCATCCTGGCCGTCATCGTGATCTTCGCCCCCGGCGGGCTCATGGGCTTCTTCGCGAGGCCGCGGCCGTCGTGACTCGCGACGTCATCCTCGAGGCCCGCGACGTCCGCAAGCTCTACGGCGACTTCTGCGCGCTCGACGGGGTGAGCCTCGCGGTGGGAGCCGGCGAGTTCGTCTCGATCATCGGCCCCAACGGCGCGGGCAAGTCCACGCTCATCAACGTGCTCACCGGCGTGCTGCGGCCCACCGCGGGGACGGTGCGCTTCAAGGAGCGCGACGTGGCCGGCATCGGCCCGGTGGCCCTGACCCGGCTCGGGCTCGCCCGGAGCTTCCAGCTCGTGCAGATCTTCCCGGACCTCACCGTGCTCGAGACCCTGCTGGCCCCGGTCATCTCGCGGCTCGGTCGGGGGACGTCGTTCTTCCGCTCGCTGGCCGGGGACCGCGAGATCCAGGACGGCGCGCTCGAGATCGCCGAGCTGTTCGGGCTGGCCGACAAGCGTCACGTGCCGGCGCGCCAGCTCCCCCAGGGCGACAAGAAGCTCCTCGACGTGGCCTCCGCCTTCGCCCTCCGACCCGAGATCATCCTGCTGGACGAGCCCACCAGCGGCGTGAGCACCGCCGAGAAGTCGGCCATCATGGAGATCCTGGTGACGGCCTCCCAACGCATGGGCCTCAGGGCGATCATCCAGGTCGAGCACGACATGGATATCGTCTTCGGCTACTCGGACCGCATCGTCGCGCTCCACCAGGGGAAGGTGCTGGCCGACGCGACGCCCGCCGCGATCCGCGCCGACGCGCGTGTGGTGGACATGGTCATCGGCCGGACCCACCACATACCCTCGCCCCCGAAGGGGGAGAGGGCAGGGTGAGGGGGATGCTCACCCTGGAGGCGCTCGACGTGTTCATCCAGAGCAGCCATATCCTGCGACAGGTCTCTCTCGAGGTCCAGGACCGCGAGGTGGTCTGCCTGGTGGGCCGCAATGGCGCGGGCAAGACCACCACGCTGCGCGCGATCATGGGCTACCTCCGTCCCCGGACCGGCCGCATCGTCTTCCAGGGCGAGGAGATCCACGGGCGCCGCACCCACGAGATCGCCCAGCGCGGTCTCGGCTTCGCGCCTGAGGACAGCGGGATCTTCACGGATCTCACGGTGGCGGAGAACATCGAGATCGCCACCTGGACGCGGCCGGGCGGCCGCCCCGCGGCGGAGCGGATCGAGCGCGCCTACGAGGTGTTCCCGGTGCTGCGCGGCTACCGCCACCGCAAGGGGCCCGAGATGAGCGGGGGCGAGCGGAAGATGCTCTCGGTGGCGCGGGCGCTCGCGCTGGATCCTCACATGCTGCTGCTCGACGAGCCCTTCGAGGGCCTCTCGCCCGCCATCATCCCCGCGGTCAGCCGGGGCCTCGCCGAGATCACCCAGCGCGGCCACGCGATCTTGCTCGCCGAGTCCAATATCCACCACGTGCCCGAGTTCACCACGCGCCTCTACGTGATCGAGCGCGGGGAGATCATCTTCGCGGGGCGCCCCGACGCGGTGCGCGGGGACGCGGCGACTATGCGGGTGATCGGCGGGGCGGCCTGACGGCCGCGCCGAAGCCTTCAGCGCGCGGCCGCGCGGATCTCGTCGAGGACGGGCAGGATGTAGCGGCGGAACTGCGCCGGGTTCTCGGCCATCGGGAAGTGGCCGATCTCGGTCATGACCGTGAAGCGGGCGCCCGGGATCTTCTCGGCGGTGAGTCGCGTGTCCTCCGGCGTGCACGAGACCTCGTCAACGCCGCGGCCGGGGCCCTCGTCCTCGCTGCTCGGGACGCCGTCGGCTTCGTCGGGCCCCGGATGTTCGCCGCGCGCCGGGCCGCGGAGGCGGCTGCTCCCTCGGATGCAAAGACCGCGGCCGAGGCGGCGCAGCAGCGCGAGATCGAGGAGCGCTAGCGTCGCGAGGTCTGGTCCCGGCCGGACGCGTGGTCTCGCTGGGGCTAGGATTGCGATGCGCCCTCTCCCACGCGCAGCCGGCCGCCCCCGCGCGGGCAGGCGAGGAGCTGGTGTCACGCGTAGTCGGATTTCAAGCAGCTTCGGCTGCTGCATTCTGCCCGAGGGGCATCTCAGCAGGGCAGTACGCACCTTCCGCCCGCTCGCAAATACGTCAACGCGTTCCTGTGCGAGGCTTGCCGCGATACTCCACGATAGCCTTTTCCAAATCGTTGAGTTCCTCACACGGCAGCAAGCAGATTTTGCGGAGTTCTTCGAGATGCTTTCGCGCACTGGCGAGGTCGCCCGCCATGAGGTAGGCCTCGCCGATGTACTCGTGCGCGCCGCGGTGCCGGGGATTCAGCTCCAGCGCTCGTTTGTAGTGCCTGAACGCAGGATCGAGCTGTCCCGCCTTGCGGTGGGCGTAGCCGAGATAGTTCTGGATGTCGGCGTTGTCAGGCGCCCGCCGCGCGGCGGAGGAGAAAGACTTGATCGCCGCGTTCCAGTTCCGGGCCTCGATGGCTTTCCTGCCGGCCGCGTAGTCCGGGTCGGCCGCCGCCTGGGGGTCGGTATCCGACTCCACGGCGTGGCCGGGGAGCGCCGTGCAGGTTGCGAGGGCGGTGACGACGATGAATCTTACCGCCCATCGTCGCGAGCTCGCCGAGGCCCGTTCGCCTGCGACCATAGGTGGGCGCCCTGAGCGAACTATCGTTGCCCGAGGTACGCTTTCGCGCGCGCAAGTTCCGGCCGCACGCTGTCGGCGTTCTTCGACAGGTCAACGAGCTTCGCGAAGTGCGCCCTGGCTTTCTGCCGGTCGCCGGCAGCTTCCGCGGCGCGCGCCGCGCCGTAGTAACCGCGGAACCGGTTCGGTTCGCGTGCTTGAGACGCCTCGAATTCCGTGAGCGCCAGAGCCGGCTGCTTCAATTCGAGCAGCATTTCCCCAAGCAGCTCGCGAGCGGGGACGATGCGGCCGGGCGTGACGATATGCTTCTCGTTCTTGTCCTCCAGATCGGCGGCGGCGCGCATCAGCTTGAGCGCGTCATCCGTCTTGCCTTGGGCAAGCGCGATCCATCCCGCGGCGGCGAGCCGCTGGATTTCGACTTCGGTGGCCCAATAGTTATTCTTCACGTCTTGCAAGGCTTTGTGCAGTCGTGCAAGTTCCTCGGCATCCTTTTCCGCGGCTGCGATGTCGCCGGTGCGCGCCGCGCCGAGCGCTCGCGCGAAATACGTGATGGCGTCTGTAAACGGAAACTTGGTCGGCTGGGGTTGTAACTGCATCGCCTCGCGCCACGCGCCGCGCTCCATCGCGTAGCGCGCAGGCATCGCGGCAATCGAATACGGGATGGCTTGCGCCGGGCTGGCGCCAGTGACCTTGAGCGCTTCCTCCATTTCGCGCCGGGCATCGCCGTCGCGCGCAAGTTGCAGGTAGGCGTACACCGCATAGTCGCTGGCGTGATACGCTTGGTCGGTTTCACTCCCCTGTTTTGCTACCTCGGCCGCACGGCGATTGGTCGCGACCGAGTCTTCCCAAGCGCCGACACGGGTAAAGATGTGCGAGGGCATGTGCAGCGCGTGCGGCGCCGCCGGCGCGATGCTGGCGTAGCGGCGGGCGGCGGGCAGGCCCTGCTTGGCAATGGGCGGTGCGTCGTAGCTATGGATCAGGTAATGCGCCACGCCCGGATGATCGGGGTACTTGACGAAGAGGTTTTCTAGAATTGCGGCGGCCTTTAAATAAGCGGCAAAGGTTTGATCCGCCTGCGATTGGGTGCCGGCGATGTACAGCGCACTGAAAATCCGCGCTTCGTCGTCATTGGGGTAGCGGGCGGCGAGTGTTTCGAATGCCTTGGCGCGCGACTCCTGGCGCGAACGTTCGGAGCGGGTCGAAAAATCCTGATAGTAAGCGGCGACGGCCTCGATGTAGTCGCGCTCGCGCTGAGTTTTGGGGCTGACACGGCGTCCTTGTTCGATGGCGGCCTGCGCAGCTTCCGCACCTTTGGGGGATGCTCCTTGGCCGCCGAGTGGATTCGCCATCAGGATCGCAGCGATGCCCCAGTTCGCGATCGCGCATGAAGGGTCCTGCACCAGCACGTCGCGGAAAGTGTTTTCCCCCGCGCCGAACCAAAACGAATGCAGCATGGCCACGCCGCGCTCGAACTGGGCCTGAACTTTCGGATCGCAGGACGTGGGGAAGCTCACCCTGCCGAGCTTCTCCTGCTGCGCATGCGCCGGCAGTGTCAGGGTGATCACGAACAGCAGGGCGAAACGAACGAGTTTGATTTTCATGTGCGCCTCTAAAAGAGTGGATACAGCGACGAGGGATTTGGGTGAGTTCATGGCAACCTCTTTCGCGGACTTGCAATCAGACTACCATGCCCGAAGGGCCCTTGGCAGGTCCGCGGTGCCATCGGCTCCTGGGGCTCTTGGGGGCGGCCGACGTCCGAGTCTGGGCGGTTACGTCGCGGTGACGGGGACCACGGACGCGGCGACCGCCGCCGGAGGGCGTTTGTGTTGCCTAGCCGCTCCGTGTACCTTCGAGCCGTGACCCGGGCACCGAGGTCGATGCGGAAACTTGGCCGTGTCCATCGTGGAGGGTCCGCCATGTCGAGGCTCCTCGCCGTCGCGCTCCTGCTCCTGTTCTCCGCCTCCACCGTCCTTGCGCAGAGCACGGACATCCTGCCTCGCGCGGCCACGCCGGAGGCGGTGGGCCTGTCGAGCCCCCAGCTCGCCCGCCTCGCCGCGGCCACCAACGGGCACATCGAGTCCGGCATCGTGCCCGGGGCGGTGATCCTGATCGCGCGCCAGGGCAAGATCGCCTTCTTCGAGACCTTCGGGTTCCGCGACCGGGCGGCCGGCGCTCCCATGACGCCCGACGCCCTCTTCCGGCTCGCCTCGATGACCAAGCCCATCACGAGCGTCGCCGTGATGATGCTCGTCGAGGAAGGGAAGCTCCAGGTGTACGACCCGGTGTCCCGGCACCTCCCCGAGATGGTGAAGCTGAAGGTGGCCGTCGAGAGGACGGACGCGAGCGGGGCCAAGGTGCTGGAGCTCGTCGAGCCCCGGCGGGAGATGACCGTGCAGGATCTCCTCCGCCATACCTCCGGCCTCACCTACGGGACGCGCAACGACGGCCCCGTCGGGCGCGCCTATCGCGACGCCAAGGTGGGGAGCCGCGACGACACGAACGCCGAGCTCGTGGCCAAGCTCGGCAAGCTGCCCCTCGTCCATGCTCCGGGCACGCGGTTCGAATACAGCGTGTCCACCGACGTGCTCGGCCGCCTCGTGGAAGTGGTGTCCGGCCGGGCCCTCGGCGAGTTCTTCGCCGAGCGGATCTTCCGTCCGCTCCGGATGACCGACACCGCCTTCCACGTGCCCGCCGACAAGCTCGGCCGGGCCGCGCAGCCCTGGCAGCGCCCCGGCGGGCCGCCGATGACCCCGCGGTTCGACGTCGGCGTGAAGGCGAAGTACGAGTCGGGCGGCGGCGGCCTCGTCGGCAGCGCCGTGGACTACCTGCGTTTCTGCACCATGCTGCTCAATGGCGGCGAGCTCGACGGGGCCCGCCTCCTCGGCCGGAAGACGGTGGAGTTCATGACGGCCGACCATCTCGGCGCGATCCCGGTGGAGACGCCGGGCCTTGGCTTCGGCCTCGGCTTCCAGGTGCGGCGCGACGCGGGCATCGCCGGCATCGCGGGCTCGGTCGGCGAGTACGGATGGGCGGGCAATGCCGGCACCCTCTTTTGGGTGGACCCGAAGGAGAAGCTGATCGCGATCTACATGGTCCAGGTCAGCGACTTCGACCGGATCGCCCTGCGGAACCAGTTCCGCACCCTCGTGCAGTCGGCCATCATCGACGCCCCGGGGCGCTGACATGGCTGTGCCATCGGCTCCTGGGGCGGTCGGCGTCCGGGTCCGGGAGGTTACGTCACGGTGATGGGGGCCACGGCACGGGGCGACCGCCGCCGTGCGGTGCCGTCATCGCGCCTCCCTCACCGCTGCGGCCCCCGGCCGGTCCGGGCCGGATCCCGAAGAGCCGCCGGCTGTTGGTGTCGAAGAGCTTGATCCGCCCATCCGCCCTCTGGCGCCCCTACCCGAGCCGGCGAGAATGGGCGTCGTAGAGATCGTAGCGCCCGGGGCTGCTCTCGCCGACCTAGCCCCGACGCTCGCCCACGGGCACTGTCGTTGCTCCGATCTGAGCGCGCGCTGCGAGCTACCCACCGCGCAAAGCATCCGTACCCCCGCGCGAAACGCTCTAAAGTTTCTGTAGTCCTGAGCCGTCGCACTGTCGCCCCCGCGGCAGATGTCCCTCCACGCCGCCGCTTAGGCCAAGGTTTTGCAACGGCCAGCCCGTGATGATCAGCATTCCCCGACACTTTGCCGAAAAGAACCCAAAACGGGAAAGTCAGCCGATATCGACCGCGGTTTCGGCGGCGGTCGCGACGGCCGGAGAGGCGAGGCCAACACTCGAAAACGGGAAAGTCACTCCACCGCGGCGCGTCGCTAACCGAGAACGGCGAACGCGAGAGCATCTGACGCCGCAGGAGGTCGGCAAGCTCATGAGCGCGGCCGGCATCGCGCGCGCGGGGTGCGAAGAGGTCGTGGTGCCCGGGGGCGGGCGTGGGCTCCCAGAAGCGCTGCCACGTCTCGGGGGAGGCGCGCAGCGCGAAGGTCCAGGAGCGCAGCAGGAAGGGCCCGCGCTCGACGGAGGCGAGACGGCCCTCCACCACCCGCACCAGGAATTCGGCGTCGCCGGCCTCGACCAGGAAGGTGGCGGTGAGATAGCGCCCCCGCCGGACCAGCCCCGCATCGTTATTGACCAGTTCAGGCAGAGATAGGATGCTCGCATGAGTCTCGGCCGCGGCAGCGCTCATCGCCGGGACATTATAATCGCTCTCACCTACGCTAGGAGGACACGCTGATGGCCGCTCTCCCGCTGATCCCGTCCACCGTCGTCGGCTCTCACGGCAAGGCCGGCTGGTGGTACACGGGCGTCCGAGCCTACGAGGCCGGCGACATGGGGCCCGCCGACCTCGAGGAGATGTTCGACGACGCCGCCGACACCGCCATCCGCGACATGGAGCGGGCCGGTCTCGACATCGTCACCGACGGCGAGGTGCGCCGCCTCGACGGCTACGTGGACTCCTACTACGCCGTCATCAAGGGCATCGAGGCGCTGCCGGTGCGCCGCAAGGCCGGGCCCTGGGGCTACGACCAGCAGACGCGCTACGAGGCCACCGGGCGCATCGAGGCGCCCGCGGGCGGCCTCGGCATCATCAAGGAGTTCGAGTACCTCAAGGCCCACACCGCCCGGGGCGTCAAGGCCACCTGCGCGGGGCCGCTCACCTTCGGCTCCCGCATCCATCCCGGCAAGATGTACAAGGGCGTGGTGGACGTGGCCGAGCGCTTCGCGGAGGTGATCAACGCCGAGCTCCGGGGCCTCGTGGAGGCGGGCGCCGACTTCATCCAGATCGACGAGCCGGCGCGCGGCAACGTGAGCGGCGAGGAGATGGCGCGCCTCTTCAACCTGGCCACCGAAGGCGTGAAGGCCAAGCTCGCCTTCCACATCTGCTTCGGCAACCGTTTCGGCCGGTCGCGCTTCGACCGCTCCTACCGGCCGTACTTTCCGGGCGTGCTGGCGGCCCGGGCCGAGCAGCTCGTGCTCGAGTTCGCGGGCCGGGAGCTCTCGGAGCTCGACCTCTGGAAGGAGTACGGCCAGGATCGCGAGCTGGGGGCCGGGGTCATCGACGTGAAGGGCTTCAACCCCGAGAGCCCGGAGGACGTGGCGGGCCGCATCCGGCGGGTGCTCGCGGTCTGCCGCCCCGAGAAGCTCTACGTCAATCCCGACTGCGGCTTCGGCTGGTCCCCGCGCTACATGTGCAATCAGAAGGTACGCGCGCTCGCGGCCGGCGCGGTGCTGGCGCGCCAGCAGCTCACCGGCTCCCGGTAGTCGTGGTGGTGGCGCGCGGAGCGGGCCGCGCGCCACCATGCACGCGGCTGGTGAGCACGAAATGCATTCTCGTCTCGTCGTACCCCGTGCCATTTCTTGCGAGTGTCAGCGATTTCGTGTCGATCTGCTGACACCATCCGATCAGTGATTTCAATCGGTTGCCGCGAAGTGTCCGCGTGGCACTCGCTTTGCTCCCCCAGGTTGACACTGGAGCTCGGCACCCACGAGCGCGCCGGTCAAAGGGAGCGAGAACGATCATGTCCGGAACGAAAATCTTCGCGATGGCGGCGGCCCTGCTGTGCGCGGGTCTGCCGACCGTCGCGGCCGCCCAGTCCGAGGAAAGCACCGGCATCGTCACCACCATCAACGGCGACGCGACCCTGATCCGAGCGGTGGCCGCCGCGCGGTCGGTCTCCCTGAAGATGCGCGACGAGATCTTCGTGCGGGACCGGATCCACACCCAGCAGCACTCGCTGGTCCGCGTGCTCCTGGGCGGCAAGGCCCTCATCACGGTGCGCGAGCTGTCGGTGCTGACCGTGACCGAGGAAGCCGGCCGCGTCACGGTAGATCTGGCGTCCGGGAAGGTCGGGGTGGCGGTGGTCAAGGGCCGCATGCGCCCCGGTGAGGTGATCGAGATCCGCACGCCGAACGCGACCGCGGCCGTGCGGGGCACCGTCTTCGTGGTCGAGGTCGATCCGGTCAAGGCTGGGATGACGACCCCCGCCACGACCCGTGTCCATCTCTTCCACGGCGCGCTCGACGTGAGCGCGCACCTGGATCCCTCGCAGCCGGCGGTTCGCCTCGCGGAGCTGCAGAGCGTGGTGGTGTCGGGCAACACGCTGGGCTCGGTGCGTCCGCTCTCGCGTGATGCGGTCGCCGCGCTCACCGCGGACCTGAAGCCGAAGCAGGTGCAGTCCAAGGACGCACCCGACGAGTTCAAGAGCGGTCTCATGGTCCGCGAGCAGGGCCGCGCGGTGATGCTCGCCTCGGCGCTGCTGGCTCCTCCCACGGCGCCTGTCACGGGTGTCGTGACCAGCCTCACCGAGACGACCGTTGTGACGCTCGAGCGTCTGATGGACACCTTGGGACTCGGCGATACGGTCGGCGGCCTGGCCGGCGTAGTCGGAGGGACGGTCAACGGGCTCGGTGGCACCGTCGGCGGCCTGGGCGGCACCGTCGGTGGCCTCGGCGGCACCGTCGGCAGCCTCGGCGGCACCGTCGGCGGCCTCGGCGGCACCGTCGGCGGCCTGGGCGGCACGGTCGGCGGCACGGTCGGTGGCACGGTCGGTGGCACGGTCGGCGGCAGTGGCGGCGGGACCGGAGGTGGCGGCGGACTCTTGGGCGGATTGCTTGGCGGATTGCTCGGCGGCCTTCGCCGCTAGTCGGGACATCTGGCGCCTCCTCCAATCAACGGACATCAGGACCTGAGACCATGAGCGACCGTCGCGAGTCTGCACCTGAACGTGGGATTGTCTGGTACCCCGCGGACTTCTCCCGCGGGGGACTGGTGGCGGCGCTGCCCGAGGATCTCGAGCCGCGATTGCTCGAGCCCGGGCAGCCCGCCCCCTTCTCAGTCGACGAAGGCGGCGTGCTGCTCCTCGACGGCCCGGTCGACGACCTCGACGCGACCCTGCTCGAAGCGGCGCGGCGAGCCATGGTGCCCGCGGTCGTGCTCTCGGAATCCGCGGAGCCCGCTCCGGTGGCCCGCGGCTTCGTCTCGCTCACGCTCCCGGTGGGCCCGGCCACGCTCGCGAGCGTGCTGCGCGCGGCGTGCGAACAGGCCCGCGTCACCCGCGAGGCGAAGGAGACGACGCGGCAGCTCGAGGAGCTGAACGCCATCGGGGTGCGGCTCTCGGCCGAGCGCGACACCAAGCTGCTGCTCGAGCTGATCCTGACCAAGGCGCGGAACATCACCCGGAGCGACGCGGGCTCGATCTACCTGGTCGAGGCCGCGAGCGACGGCGCGCGCCGGCTGCGCTTCGAGCTGGCCCAGAACGACAGCGTGCCGGTCGAGTTCAACGCGGTCGCGCTGCCGCTCAGCCAGGACAGCCTGGCCGGCCACGTGGCGCTGACCGGCGAGATCCTCAACGTGGCCGACGCCTACGCGCTGCCCGCGGACCGCCCCTACCGCTTCAACCCGGAGGTGGACGCCCTCGCCGGGTACCGCACCAAGTCGCTGCTGGTCCTGCCGATGCAGACGCCGGGCGGCGAGATCATCGGCGTGCTCGCCCTCATCAACTGCAAGCGCGAGAGCGGCCGGCCCTTCGTGTCGACGGCGGCCATCGAGCGCGACGCGCTGCCCTACTCCGAGCCCTTCCGCAACCTCGCCGCGTCGCTCGCGTCCCAGGCCGCGGTGGCCCTGGCCAACAGCAATCTCTTCCGCGAGCTGACCCGCCGGCAGGGGCGTCTGGAAGCCCTCGTGGAGGTGAGCCAGCGCGTGACGCGCCTCTGGCCGCCCGCGACGGTGCAGCGGCGCATCGCCGATCTCTACGCCGCCCTCCTGCAGGCGGACGCGGTGGCTTTCCACCTGGTGGAGGAGGGCCGTCTCGTGCGCGCGGAAGTGCGCGGCGAGGACATGGCGACGCTTCTCCAGGCGGAGATCGCAATCGGCGAGGGCCCGACCGGCCGCGTGGCCGCCACCGGCGAGCCGATCGCCATCATGGATCTGGCCGGACACGCCGGGCTCGACCCTGCCCAGCGCGAGAGCGCCGCGCGCCTCGGCATGCGGGCCTACCTCGCGGTGCCGGTACGGGCGGGCGACCGGCTGGTGGGCGTGCTCAGCGCGCTCACGAGCCAGGCCGCCGCGTTCTCCGAGGACGACGTGGCGGTGGCCAGCACCTTCGCGGCGCAGGCCGGCATCGCGGTCGAGAACTCGCGCCTCTACGCGGAGCTGGAGCGGGCGCTGGAGGGCGTGCAGAAATCTCAGGACCAGCTCGTGCAGGTGGAGCGGCTGCGGGCGCTCGGCGAGATGGCCGCGGGGGTGGCCCACGACTTCAACAATCTCCTGGCCGTCGTGCTGCTGCGCACCGAGCTGCTGCTCGCGCGCGGGCAGGCGCCCGACGTGGCGGAGAGCCTGACCATGATTCGCCAGGCCGCGCACGACGGCGCCCAGACCGTGCGGCGCATCCAGGAGTTCACCCGCACCCGCAGCACGCGGCCCTTCGGTCGGGTGGACATGCATCAGGTGCTGCAGGAAGTCGTGGAGCTGGCCCGGCCCCGCTGGCGCGATCAGGCCCAGAGCCGTGGGGTCTCCTACGACGTGCGCGTCGAGGGCGGGAAGGTCCCGCTGGTGGCGGGCACCGCCGAAGAGCTGCGCGAGGCCCTGCTCAACCTGCTGAACAATGCCCTCGAGGCGATGCCCGCGGGCGGCACGTTCACGTTCCGGGCGACGGCCGAGGGCGACCGGGTGGTGATCCGTGCGGCCGACGGGGGCTGCGGCATGTCCGAGGAGACCCGGCGGCGCGTGTTCGAGCCCTTCTTCACGACCAAGGGGGCCCAGGGCAATGGCCTCGGCCTGGCGGTGGTCTGGGGCATCATGGCCCGGCACGGCGGTGAGATCGCCGTGGACAGCGTCCTGGGTCAGGGCACGACGTTCACGATCCGCCTGCCCGTGCCGGCGGTGCTGCCGGTCGACCAGGGGGCCGCGGATGGCTCGCGGCTGCCCCGCGGCACGCGGGTCCTCGTGGTGGAGGACAACCAGGAAATCCTGCGCTCGCTGGGGGACCTGCTCCGGGACAATGGCTGCCGGGTCACCGAGGCCCTCAACGGCACGACCGCCCTGGCGCGCGTCGAGGCGGAGGCCGTGGACGTGGTCCTGACCGATCTGGCCATGCCGGGGATATCGGGCTGGGAGGTCGCCTCGGCCTGCCGGGAACGCTGCCCAGAGGCTCGGGTCGGCCTGATCACCGGCTTCGGGGATCAGCTCGAGCCGGAGAAGCTCGAGCGCCACGGCATCGAGTTCGTGGTCGCCAAGCCCTTCTCCGCCGAGGAGCTGGTGCGGGTGGTGGGCGCCGTGCTGAGGGGACCGAAGCCGGCCCGGACCTAGCCGGCACGCCGCCGGGTGGACTTCCGACGCTCGTAGTGGCGCCGGCCCTTCGCCCGGTTCCCGCAACTGGCCATGTCGCACCAGCGCCGGCTGCGATTCTTGGTACCGTCCATGAAAAGCCGGCCGCAGTCATAACCGGCGCACTCACGTACGCCAGTTAGATCCTTGGACGTGAGCAGCTGGGCCGCCGAGCGCGCCACCCACCACGCCACCCGATCCGCTCCCACGGGGGCGTCCGGCCAGCTCCACTCGAACCCGCCACGGGCGGACGGGCTGAGTCCCGCCCGGGTCATCGCCTTGCCGATCGCCTTGTTGATGGTGTGAAGGTCGGAGGTCGGGGCGGGCAGGCCGGCCGCCCGGGCCGAGAAGAGCCCGTAGAGCGCCTCCCGGAGTGCGCGGGCCTGGGTCAGCGCGTCGGCAGCCGCGCGGGGCTGCCGGCGCGCCGTCTCGGCCAGGGCGGCCGCGTCCCCGGGGGTCAGGATGGTCGCCTGGCGGGCCCACGAAAGTAAGTCTCCGTATTCATTGATCAACTCGATCTTGTCGCTGAACGGGCGCGCCCGGACCGTATTGGTGAAGTCGAGGCAGAGGCGACCGGCGTTGAGCTCGAACGCGCCTTCCCCGGCAGTCGGTGACTCGGCCATCGCCGTCCGACTATATAACCTTCTAACGATATTTTGAAAGGTCTACGAGTCCTGCCGTGGTCGCTTCTGGTAAGCCAGGCTGACCAGCAGCAGGACCACGCCCAGGACCAGGAACGAGAGGATGCGGTAGACGGTCTTGACGGCCCCAAGATCAATGGCAAACACCTTTATGACGGTTAGACCAAAGAGCGCGAGCGCTGCGTACCGGACCGCCGGATTCGACCGGACGAAGCCCCAGGCCAGGGAAGCGGCCGCGTAGAGCGTCCAGAGCACCGAGAGCCCGATCTGCGTCCGCCACCGCAGCTCCCCGACGAGATGGTTCCGCCCGGCCGCGCGGGCCGCCGTCACCAGGCTCTCCTGGTATCGCGTCCAGTTCACGCTGAGGACGAAGAGGAGGGCCAGGCCGGCGACCCCCGAGAGCAGCCGGCCGATCGTGGCTGCCTGGGGCGTCGCCGTGGATCGAGCCAGGGCCCCACCGGCCAGGGCGATGGCCACGCAGGCCGCCACACGGGAGAGGAATACGAGGCTCACCAGGGACGCGGCGGCGCGCCGGGCCATGTCGTCGTCTGCCCCGAGCACGCGAGCGAGCACCACGGCGGCCAGCAGCGGGGTGGCGACCACGAAGGCAGGGGACGAGGACACCCGCGCCAGCGCGCTGACAACGAGGAGCTCGACGATCAGCAGGCCGGCTGGCCAGAGCCCGGACGGCTCTCGCCAGAGCTGCACGGCCAGCGTGACCACGGCGGCCATCCAGAGCGTGCCCCGCAGGGCTGCGGACGTCAGCCCGGCCAGCGGCACTCCCAGCGCCCGACCGCCCAGCCCGCCCCCGACGGCCAGGGCGACGACGACCAGGAGATGGACCAGGAAGGCCAGGTTCCAGACCGGCGTGGTGTCCGCGGACCAGTAGTGATCGAGCGCGACCGCGCGGACGCCCGCCAGCAGCAGCGCCGCGAGCCCACCCCATGCCGCCATCGGCGCCGGGGCCCGCGAGGCGAGCCACAGCAGCATCACACCCTGGACCGCCCAGGCGAGGGTGACCCACTGGCCGTCCAGCGCCAGCGGGATCGCGAGCGTCAGGAGGGTCCACGACACGCCCTCGTGCACGTCCACGGTGACGCGGTCGTCCGGGACACGAGAAACGTAGTCCGCCGCCACGAGGCGGTAGAGCACAGCGAGGACGAGCGCGTAGGGCCCCTCCCACGAGGGGCGCCAGGCTTCGAGCGTGACGTAGACCGCCCAGAAGTAGGCCGCCGCGTTGGCGACCACCAGCGCCAGGTCGATCTGGTCGCCCCGCCGGCCTGTCTCTGCTGGAACCGCGCGGTCGCGGAAGAGCGGCACCGCGAGAAAGATCAGGAACAGGGCCGAGAGCAACAGCAGCCGCGTGAGCGGGCGCGGGGCCTCCGGCTCGTGGACCAGCGCGGGCAGGAGGAGCAGCGCGGTGCCGGGCCATGCGAGCCGGTTGAGCTGGGGCCAGGTGCGGAAGCGCGCGGTGAGCAGGACGAGCGCGTCGAGCACGAGCAGGTACGCGAGCAGGTTGCGCTCGTCGGCCCGATCCACCTGCAGCAGCACGGGCGTCAAGAGCCCGCCCAGCACCGCGAGCACCGCGGTGATCAGCCGGCTGCTCACGACCGCGACGGCGGTGCCCAGGAGCGTGACCGCGAACATCGCGACGAACGCGGGCGTCGGCCCCACGAGGCCGTAGAGCGCGTGGGCGGCGAAGAGCGAGAGATAGAGGACGCCGAGGCCACCACCGGCCAGGCCCTCGCTCAGGTACGGGACGTCGCGCCGGCGGTGGAGGAGCAGACCGCCCCCCAGCATCACGAGGCCCGCGACCAGGCCGAGCCCCACCCGCGCGGCGGGCCCGAGGTAGGCGTTCTCGAAGGCCCACTTCAGGAAGAGCGCGACCGCGACCAGGATGGCGACGATGCCGACCCAGGTGGCCCAGCGCGCGCCGATGCGCTGCTCGAGGTCGAGCCGGCGGCGCGGCGGAGCGGGCGGCGGGGATCCCGGCGCCTCCGGGGGCGGCGCGAGCTCCACCGGCGTCGGCCCGAGTGGCGGCGGCGCGGGCACGGCCTCGGCGAGCGGCGCGCCTTCCGGCGGTGGGAGCGGGCTCTCGAGCGGGCTGCCGGCGCCCGGCCCGCCCTCGAGCTTCCACACCCGATAGACCAGCCCGCGCACGCGCTCCTCGAGCGCGGCCACGCGCTCGTCCGCGTCGCCGGGACGGCGCGCGCGCGCCACGCTCAGGGCAACGAGGGCCATGACGATGGCGAGCACGGACAGGAGGAGACCGACGGCGATTCCCACGGCAAACATGATCTGGCGCGAGCCTACACCACCGCGTTCCCGGGCCCGGTCGGATTTGTGCCGGCCCGCGCCCCGACGGATGAGCGATACTAAGGGCCGTGCTGCGACCATCTCGGACCGGGCGCTGGGTTGTAGCCGCGCTCGCTCTGGTGGCCGCGCTCGTCCTGCCTCCCACCGCCGCGGCGCAGCCGCTCCGCTTCCGCATCCAGCCCGAGGCCAGCGAGATCGCCTTCCGCGCAACCTCGCGGTTGATGAACGCGGACGGACGGTTTTCTCGCTTCAGCGGCGACGTGGTGGTGGATCCGGCCGCCCTCACCAGCGCGCGCATCAGCCTCACCATCGACGCGGCCTCGCTCGACACCGGCATCGAGATGCGCGACAAGCACCTGCGCAGCTCCGACTTCTTCGAGGTGGAGCGCTTCCCGACCGTCACCTTCCAGAGCGTGCGGGTCGAGGCGGCGGGCCGCCGGGCCACCGTGGTGGGCCGCCTGACGCTGCACGGCGTGACCCGGGAGATCGCGGTGCCGATCGACGTGCAGATCTCGACGACCGCGCTCGTGGCGAGCGGTGAGTTCATCGTCAACCGCGGCGAGTACGCGATCAACTACAACTCGTTCGTGAACCCGATCGGCAACGAGATACGCGTGACGTTCACCTTCCGCGCCCGCGTTCCCTGAGGAGAGGCCCATGGATGCCCGGACCGCGGGCCGGCGCATGACCGAGCTCTTGAACCTGACCAGCCGGCCGGTCGCGGTGACGTTCACCGCGGCCGCGCCCGTCGGCGTCCCGCGGGTCGCCAAGGCCGGGCCCGCCAGCTGCGCCTACTGGAAGCAGGCCGCGGAGGGCGCGGTGTTCTACACCGAGGCCGCCGATCACTACAACTGCCCGGTCGGCTCCTACACCCACGGCGTCACGCTCCCCCCCGAGCGGGCCCGAGAACTCGAGGACGTGGTCGGCACCATGGTCGGCCTGCAGTACATCCGGATGGAGGAGGTGGGCGCGCTGCCGCGCCGCGCCGAGCCCTTCCGGCTGGCGGTCTACGCCCCGCTGGCCGAGACGCCCGCGCCGCCCGACGTGGTGCTGGTGCGCGGCCGCGCGCCAGATCATGCTGGTGGCCGAGGCGGCGCGCGCGGCCGGAATCGCGGGCGACGGGGCCGCGATGGGCCGGCCCGCCTGCGCGATGATCCCCGCTGTCCTCGGCGGGCCCACCGGCGTCACCAGCCTCGGCTGCATCGGCAACCGCGTCTACACCGGCCTGGGTGACGACGAGGTCTACTTCACGATCCCGGGCCCGAAGATCGGCGAGGTGGTCGAGCGGCTCGAGACGGTGGTGGACGCCAACCGGGCGCTCGAGACGTACCACGAGGGGCGCCGGGCGACGATCTAGCCCCTCACCCTGCCCTCTCCCCACAGGGGAGAGGGTGATCTCTGATCGGGCTATAATCAGTCCCCCATGAACGCGCCCCTCGCCGGTCTCCTCGTCGCCGATCTCACCCAGAACGTGGCGGGCCCGTACTGCACCCAGATCCTGGGCGACCTCGGCGCGGACATCGTGAAGGTGGAGCGCCTCGGCCGCGGCGACGACGCGCGGGCGTGGGGGCCGCCCTTCTGGGGCCAGGAGAGCGCCACCTTCATGAGCGTCAACCGAAACAAGCGGAGCCTCGCGGTGGATCTCAAGGCCGACGCGGGGCGCGCGGTGGTCGAGCGGCTCCTCGGCCGCGCCGACGTCTTCGTGCAGTCGCTGCGGGCCGGCGCCGCGGAGGAGCTGGGGCTGGGCTACGCGCGGGTCGCCGCCCTCCAGCCGCGCCTGGTCTACTGCTCGGTCACCGCCTTCGGCACCGAGGGCCCGCTGAAGGACCGGCCCGGCTACGACCCGCTGATGCAGGCCTACGGCGGCATCATGTCGATCAACGGCCATCCGGACCAGCCGCCCGCGCGCGTGCCGGTCTCGGTGGTGGACATGGGCACCGGCATGTGGGCGGTGATGGGCATCCTGGCCGCCCTGCGCGAGCGCGACCGCACCGGCCATGGTGCAGAGGTCACCACCGCGCTCTTCGACACCGCGCTCGCCTGGTCGGTCTTCCAGATGAGCCACTACTTCGCCACCGGCGAGGTCCCGCGCCCCCAGGGCTCGGGCACCGCGATGATCGTGCCCTACGAGGCGTTCCCGGTCGTGGACGGCTGGGTCATGATCGCGGCCGGCTCCGACGCGCTGTTCGTGAAAGCGACCGCCGCGCTCGCGGTGCCGGAGCTGGCGCGCGATCCGCGCTTCGTGGACAACCCGCGGCGCGTCGAGCACCGCGTGGCGCTGCAGGAGGCCCTGGCCCGGGTCACGCGGCCGCTCACCGCGGACGAGCTGCTGGCCCGGCTGCAGCGGGCGGGGGTGCCGTCGGCGCGCGTGTCCACCATGGACCAGGTCGCCACCGAGCCACAGACGGAGGCGAGCGGCATGCTCCCGGCGGTGAAGCATCCGCGCCTGCCCGACTACCGCGCGGTGGCGCTGCCGATCAAGTGGGACGGCGAGCGCCCGGCCGCCGCGCGGGTGCCGCCGCTGCTCGGGGAGCACTCGGCCGAGGTGCTGGCCGAGCTGGGCTACGATGACGCGGCCATCCGGGGGCTCGTGGAGCGCCATGTCATCCAGCTATAAGACGCTGAACGTCTCCACCTCCGCCGACGGCTACGTGGTCACGGTGGAGCTGAACCGGCCCGAGGCGCTCAACGCGATGAACACCGCGATGGGCGAGGACCTGCTGCGCTGCTTCGAGGACCTGCACCGGAGCCCGACCGTGCGTGCGGTGGTCTTCACCGGCGCGGGCACCAAGGCGTTCTGCGTGGGCGGGGACCTGAAGGAGCGCGAGGGCATGACCGACGAGACCTGGCGCGCCCAGCACGTGATCTTCGAGGCGGCGGCCGCGCGCGTGCTCCACTGCCCGGTGCCGGTGATCGCGGCGGTCGAGGGCTTCGCGATGGGCGGCGGCTGCGAGCTGGCCGTGCTCTCCGACTTCGTGGTCTGCGGCGAGACCGCGGTGTTCGCGGTCCCCGAGGTCACCCGCGGCATCTTCCCGGGCATCGGCGGGACCCAGCTCCTGCCCCGGATCCTGGGCGCGCCGATGGCGAAGGAGATGATCTTCACCGGCCGGCGCGTGGACGCGCGCGAGGCCAAGGCCATCGGGCTCGTCAACCACGTGGTGCCGGCCGGCCAGGCGCGGGCCAAGGCCCTGGAGATCGCCGCGACGATCGCGGACAATGGCCCCATCGCGGTGCGCCAGGCCAAGAAGGCGGTCAACCGGGGTGGCGAGACCGACCTGGAGACGGGCATGATCCTGGCCATCGAGGCCTACAACAACACGGTCACCACCGACGACCGTCTGGAAGGCGTCCGCGCGTTCAACGAGAAGCGCAAACCCAAGTTTCAGGGGAAGTAGCGAAAACACCCCTCACCCTGCCCTCTCCCCTCAAGGGGAGAGGGAGGGAGAACTGGACGTACCCTCTCCCCTCTGGGGAGAGGGCAGGGTGAGGGGCGAGAACGAAGAGGGGACAAGGAAGAGGGGACAAGAATGGCGGACATGACGTTCACGCTCAGCGACGAGCAGAAAGCGCTGAAGGCCGCGGTCTACGACCTCTGCAAGCAGTACCCGGCCGAATACTGGCGCGACCTCGACAGCCGGCGCGAGTACCCGGAGGCCTTCGTCAACGAGCTGACCAAGGCCGGCTACCTCGCGGTCCTCATCCCCGACGAGTACGGCGGCGGCGGGCTCGGCCTCATGGAGGCCGCCCTCATCCTCGAGGAGATCGGACGGGCGGGCGGCAACCCGGCGGCCTGCCACGCCCAGATGTACATCATGGGCACCGTGCTCCGGCACGGCACCGACGCGCAGAAGCGCGAGTACCTGCCGAAGATCGCCGCCGGCGAGCTGCGCCTGCAGGCCTTCGGCGTGACCGAGCCCAATGCGGGCTCGGACACCACGAAGCTCCAGACCACCGCGGTCCGCACGGGCGACCGCTACGTGGTCAACGGCCAGAAGATGTTCATCTCGCGCGTGCTGCAGTCCGACCTCATGCTGCTGCTCGCCCGCACCACCCCGGTGGATCAGGTCAAGAAGAAGACGGACGGCTTGAGCGTCTTCCTCATCGACATCCGCGAGCTCAAGGGCAAGGGGCTCGACGTACGCCCGCTCAAGATGATGATGAACCACTCGACCAACGCGCTCTTCTTCGACAACATGGAGATCCCCGCGACGAGCCTCATCGGCCAGGAGGGCAAGGGCTTCTCCTACATCCTCGACGGCATGAACGCCGAGCGCATCCTCGTCGCCTCCGACTCCCTCGGCGACGCGCGCTGGTTCACCGAGAAGGCGGTGGCCTACGCGGGCCAGCGCGTGATCTTCGGCAGGCCCATCGGGGCCAACCAGGGCGTGCAGTTCCCGATCGCCAAGGCCCACGTGAACATCGAGGCCGCCGATCTCATGCGCACCAAGGCGGCCCGGATGTTCGACGCGGGCATCCCGTGCGGCCCCGAGGCCAATATGGCCAAGTACCTGGCCTCGGAGGCGGCCATCGAGGCGGGCAATGCCTGCATCGACTGCCACGGCGGCTACGGCTTCGCGGAGGAGTACGACATCGAGCGCAAGTTCCGCGAGTCGCGCCTCTACCGGGCCGCGCCCATCAACAACAACCTGGTCATCGCCTATGTCGGGGAGCACGTCCTCGGCATGCCCCGGTCGTATTAGAGGGCAGTCCCCACCTCGTTCCCTTCTCCCCCTCGGGGAGAGGGCAGGGTGAGGGGCCGGCTGAAGGGGGAGTGAGGAGGAAATGTTGGGCCCGATCCTCGAAGGCGAGCGTGTCCGGCTCGAGCCGCCGCGGCCGGAGTACCTGCCGGCCTACCAGCGGTGGTTCGCCGACATGGAGGTGACGCGCTACCTGCTCTACCGCTTCCCCTTCACGATGAAGTCCGAGGAAGAGTGGCTGGAGCAGGTCGGCAAGGACCCGAGCCAGGTGATGTGGGCCATCGTGCTCAAGCACAACGGCCGCCTGATCGGCAACGCCGCGCTCGAGCATATCGAGTGGCGCAACCGCCGCGCCGAGAGCGGCACCGTGATCGGCGAGCGGGACGAGTGGGGCAAGGGCTACGCGGGCGAGGCCATGCGCCTCCGGACCCGCTACGCCTTCCGCGAGCTCGGGCTCGAGACGGTGACCACGCGCGTCGTCCTCGCCAACGAGGCGAGCCGCCGGGGGCTCGCGCGCGCCGGCTATCGCCAGGCCGGGGTGCTGCGGCACCACTACTTCGTGGACGGCCGCTGGCACGACGCCTGGGTGGGTGAGATCCTGAGGGAAGAGTGGGAAGCGTCACAGGAGACGACACGATGAAGCTGCCCAAGCGCGTGACGATCTGCGAAGTGGGGACGCGGGACGGGTTCCAGATCGAGCCCGAGTTCATCCCGACCGACCGGAAGATCGAGACCGTGAATCGCCTGGCCGCTACGGGGTTGCCCCGCATCGAGGTGACCTCGTTCGTGTCGCCCAAGGCGATTCCCCAGCTCCGGGACGCCGCGGAGGTCATGGCCGCCATCACCCGGCGGCCCGGCACCACCTACTCGGCGCTGGTGCCCAACGACAAGGGCGCGGTGCGGGCGGTGGACGCGCGGGTGGACGAGATCCACACCGTGGTCTCGGCCAGCGAGAGCCACAACCTCGCCAACGTGAACATGACCATCGCGGAGTCGCTCACCAAGCTCGGCGCGGTCGCGGAGGTGGCCCGGCGGGCGAGCGTGCCGGTCGTCTCCGGCATCTCCTGCTCGTTCGGCTGCCCGTTCGAGGGCGACGTGCCGGTCGGCCATCTCGAATCGGTGGTCGCGCGCCTCGTGGACCTGGGCGCCCGCGGCATCGGCCTCGCCGACACCACCGGCATGGCCAATCCCGCGCAGGTCGGCCGCGTGCTCGAGCGGCTGGTCCCTCGCTTCCCCGGCGTCGAGTGGACGCTCCACACCCACGACACGCGGGCGATGGCGATTCCGAACATCCTGGCCGCGATGGAATACGGGGTGACTCACTTCGACGCCTCCATCGGCGGGCTCGGCGGCTGCCCCTTCGCGCCGGGCGCCTCCGGCAACGTGTGCACCGAGGACCTGATCCACTGCCTGCACGCGATGGGCGTGGAGACCGGGGTGGATCTCGACGCGCTGATCGAGACTTCGAAACGCGTGCAGGCGATAGTGGGTCACGGGCTCCCGGGCCAGCTCGTCAAGGCGGGCAAGTGGGACCGCCGCTATCCGCTCCCCGACGGGGTGCGCGAGCGCATCCCCGCCCGCTCATGACCAAGACCGCCACGCGAATGCTCCGATTGATGGACTGCGACCTTATCCCCGCGCGCTCATGACCAAGACCGCCACGCGAATGCTCCGATTGATGGACCGCGCGGTCACCCACTGGCGCATCCCGGTCATCGGCCGGGAGAAGGGGCGCGTGCTGCGGCGCCTGCTGCTCAAGCATCAGCCCCGACGCGGCATCGAGGTCGGCTCCCTCTTCGGCTACTCCGCCATCCTGGTCGCCGGCTACCTGCCCCGGGGCGGGCGACTGACCTGCGTCGAGCAGAACCCCTACCTCGCCAAGTTCGTGGAGAGCAACGTGGAGGAGGCGGGGCTCGGCAAGCGCGTGAAGGTGGTGGTGGGCGACGCGCTCCGGGTGCTGCCGCTGCTGCGCGGCCCGGTCGACTTCCTCCTGCTCGACGCCAAGAAGGACGACTATCTCGACTACCTGCGCGCGGTGGAGTCGCGCCTGCGCAAGGGCGCCCTCGTGGTCGCCGACAACACGGGCATCTACCGGCGCGACGTGAAGCCCTACCTCGACCACGTGCGCACGGGCGGACGCTACGAGAGCCGCGAGCACGACTTCGGCTTTGACTGCATGGAAGTCTCCGTGTTCCGCGGGTAGCGCCCTCATGTTCGGCGAGCAGCACGACCCGGAGTTCCTCAAGCATCTCTTCGAGAGCACCGAGATCCTGCGCAAGCCGGTCGCCGGCATCATCGCGGGCTACCACGTGCTGCCCTATATCCTGGTGGGCCCGCAGGAGGCGCGGCCCGCCTCGTCGGTGGAGATCCGCGGCAAGATCAAGGTCTCCCCGCGCCTCGTGCTGGCCCCCGGGCGGGCGGGCCAGACCTACGGCGAGCTCTTCAAGGAGAACGAGCTGATGGACGAGGCCCTGATCGCGCGGGTCTTCTCGTTCGCCTACTCCAATCGCCACCAGGTGACGCTCGAGAGCGAGGACCTCAGGATCCAGCGCTGGGACCGCAACCCGCAGGCCCAGGTCGAGCGGGCCCTCGACGAGCTCACCCAGAGGGAAGTGATCAATACCGGCGTGATCCTCGCCCCCAACGTCCGGTTCTACCCGGTCTCGCTCGACCGCTTCATCACCGAGATCCTCGACCAGGAGTTCAAGTCGTAGGCCCCCGAGGCCGGCGAACGCTCATGCCGACTCGCGAGGAGTACCTCACCAGGCCCATCGGCGATCGCGTCGCCCGGCTCCGGGGCACGCCCGACGAGGTGGCCCACCTCCTGGACGGTCGGGACGACCGGGCTCTGTCGCGCCGGCCCGAAGATCGGAGCTGGTCCCCGAAGGAGATCGTCTGCCACCTGCGGGACGTAGAGGAGCTCTTCCTGATCCGCTTCCAGACCATCCTCGCGGTGGAGGATCCGCCGATCCTCACGTTCGGCGCGACCCCCGAGGCGCTGGTCGCCTGGGGCATCGGCGGTGAGGTCGGACATCCGATCGATCCAGACCGGTGGGCCGAGGAGCGCCAGTACTCGCGAAGCGATGGGTTCGAGGCGCTGCGGGCCTTTCGACGTCGCCGCCGCGAGGTGGTCGGCCTGCTCGACGCGCTCAGCCCGCGGCAGTGGCGACGGACCGGCATCCATCTGGCGCGTGGTCGCATGGAGCTGAGCGAATGGGTGGCGAGCCTCGCCGGCCACGACGACAACCATCTGGGCCAGCTCCAGCGCGCGGTCGATGGCCGGCCCTGAGCCCTACTACCTCTTACTTGGAGAACGCCATGGCCGCTGAAACGTACGACTGGGACGCCATCGTCAACGGCCTCAACCAGTACCTGCGCCTCCGCACGATCCCCATCGGCAT
>Ga0099828_10000377_pt1 | contig 27219 bp, 35 predicted proteins | sample CZO8metaG_2_FD_79338 | JGI IMG/M metagenome (GOLD analysis project Ga0099828, IMG submission 79338) | Vadose zone soil microbial communities from the Eel River Critical Zone Observatory, Northern California, USA - CZOApr15con2H1.8 metaG | ecosystem: Environmental > Terrestrial > Soil > Vadose... | reverse complement strand
GTTCTGCTTCTCCTCGCGGATGCACGAAGGCGTGTTCAATCACGTGAGCGGCTACGGGACGTTCGCACCAGCCACCCAGCGATCGATCGACGCCGCCCTTCGCCACTACGACCGTATTGGCGGCGCCGCCTCCTTCGAGATGCTCATGCCCGCCGTGTCGTCCGCCGATCGGCGGCTCCTCGAACGGAACGGCTTTCGCGACGCCGGGCCGCTCTTTCAATGTCACGTGCGCACGACCGCGCGGCCCCCGACCGTGCACGATGTGCGGGGTCTGACGATCGAGCGTGTGAGGGCCTCGACCGCGACGCGCTACGGGAGGCTCGCGACCGCGGGCTTCGGCGGCGGCGGACCCGTCTCTCAGGTCTTCGAGCGCGGGTGGATCCGCCAGATCCGTACCTCACCCCGCGTGGCCGCGTTCATCGGCAGCGCCGATGGGACGCCCGCGGCGACCGGCGTGCTCTTTCGCGGCCCGGTCGTCTCCGGCCTGTACTCGGGGAGCGTTTTGCGCCGCTACCGCGGACGCGGCATCCAGAACGCGATGATCGCGGCGCGCCTGGCGCACGGTTGGGCCCGCGGGGATCGCTCCTTCTATTCGTGGACCGCGCACGAAAGCGCGTCCGCGCACAACCTGCGGGACGAGGGCTTCCGCACGCGGTTCGAGGTCCACGTGTTCGAGCGCACGTAGATGTCGCCGCTGCCCGCGCGCGAGCAGGCGAAGCTTCTGGAGCGGCTGCGCAAGATCTGCCTCGCGCTTCCCGACACGACTGAGAAGCTGAGCCATGGTGAAGCGACGTTCTTCCACAACAAGCGCAGCTTCCTGAACATGGACACGTACCACCACGGCGAGGACCGCTTCGCGGCGTGGGTCGTGGCGCCGCTCGGCGCGCAGGACACGCTGGTGCGCAGCGATCCGGAACGCTTCTTCGTCCCACCGTACGTCGGCTACCGCGGCTGGGTCGGCGCGCGGCTGGACCGCGACCCGGACTGGGACGAGATCGCGCGTCTCGTCGCGGACGCGCACGCGCTGGTTGGGCGCAAGCGCTGAACGAAATGGGCCGCCCCCTGTGGGCGGCCCATTCACGTTCCTGAACGCGGTCAGATTACGGCGTGACCTTCGACACGAAGATGTCGCTGTTGCCGAACTGCGCCGGGCACACGTTCCCGGGTGCGGGCTTCGCCGTCGCGGGGCCACTGCCGTCGAGCCCGTGCTGGTAGGCGTCGACCGCGGCGCAGCCCTGGCCGTTGCGCGTGTCGGTGTAGATGAAGAGGACGCTCGAGGTCGTCGAGGCGAGCGTGTTGTAGTCGCCCCAGAACTGCAAGTGCAGATTGTTCTGCGCGGACGCAGCCGGGTCCGACGAGACGCTGGTTACGCGCAAAGGCTTCGACCATGTCGCGCCGCCGTCGGCAGAGGAGACGTAGAAGCTGTCGATGGCGGCGTTGCCGGTGCCAAAGGTCGTCGGATCCTTCGCGATGAGCGCCTGATAGCCGACGTCGACGCGTCCGTTCGGCGCGACATCAAGTCCTTGGAAGAAGGCATAGCCCTCGCGCGCGGTCGAGACCGTCGTCGGTGCCGACCACGTCTGGCCGCCGTCCGTGCTGCGGGCCACGACGATGCGCCCGCTGCCGCCCGTGGCGTCGGACCAGGCGACGTACACCGCGCCGGTCGTCTGGTCGACGCCCGCGCTCGGGAAGCTATCGGTGCGGAAGTTGGAGCCTGGGATCGCGGCGGCGATGTCGGTCACATGCGAGATGCTGATCTTCTTGGAGAAGGTGAGGCCGCCGTCGAGCGAGACGAGAGCGACCTGCTGGCTGCCGAGCTTGTTGTCACCGTCCTCGAAGATGACATAGACCTCGCCATTCGGACCGGTCCGGACGACCGAGCCCTGCCGGCCGCCGCGACTCGCGTTGTTGTACGCGGCCGAGATCTGGTTCTGTGCCGACCAGGAGAGGCCGCCGTCAGCCGAGAACACGAAGATGACCGGCTCGGCGGTCGACGGGAGCGAGCGGAACTCGGTGTAGCTCGCGTAGAGGCGGCCGAAAAACGGCGACGCCGGGTTGCGGTCCGCCCACATCGACTCCTTGTCGTTGAACACGTTGCCGTTCGACTGCGCGACGACGACGGGGTCGTACCACGACGCGCCGAAGTCATCGGAGATCGAGACCGCGATCTGCTCGGCTTGCTGATTGCCGGGCCGGCCGGCGGTGCTGTACGCGGAGAGGTTCGCGTAGTACGTGCGTGTGCCGTTCGCCCAGCTGAAGGAGCCGTTCGCCAGCTTCGGACCGAATACGACGACCGGGTCGCCATCCGAGACGAGCGAACCTGCAGGCGCCGAGGTCGGAAGCGCGCCCGCGGACGCGGCGACTGCCGCGCCCGTGTCGGCGTAGCCCGGCAGGAGCCCGCGGTTCGTCCACGTGGCACCGCCGTCGGTCGACGTGTACACGCCGCTCGTGCCGACGTTCGGGAAGAACGAGCAGTCGTTCGCGGGTGCCGTTGAGCCGCGCTGTGCGCCAGGCCCGCAGCGCGGCTGCTTCTGCTCGTCGTTCGCACCGGCGACGGCGTGCGCGCCATCCGGCGCGATCGCGATAGTGGGTTCGTTCTGCTTGTTCGTGGGGAAGCGGGCCGTCGTGCCCGATGTCGCGTCGCCGGCGATCTGCGGGTTGTTCGCTTGCGTATCGCTGGACCGCGTCAACGCGATGGCCGAAGTCGTCCTGATGACGAGCGCGAGGATCGTCACGAGGACGGCGAAAGGAACTCTGCGCAACGTTGGACCTCCCCATGTCTGTCCGCGGCGTGCGCCGCGCCCGAAATCCTAGTCCCCTCGGTTCATCCGCCGTTCAGGCTCGGCTGGTCGGCGCGCGTGCAAGAACGGTTTCGGAGACGTAAGAGGACTGCAAAGAGCGCGTGCAGCGCGTCACCGCAGCGTGCGCGCATGGATATCGCGGTCATCAGAAGCACCTTCAACAAGGAGATGCACGAGATGCCCGCATTCATGAAGCTCATCGCGACCTCGCTCGCGACGTCGATCCTCGGCATGAGCCTCGCCGCGATCCCGGCCTTCGCAGACACGACGCCGGCACCGTCGACCGTGATACCGACGACGGCGACGAGCCTCCCGACCGATCGTCAGGTCAACGTCGCGATCGACGCGCTCCGCGACGTCCTGAGCGCGATGGTCGACAACGGCGCCCTCCGGCCCGAGCAGCGCGACGCGGTCGTCGACGCCGCGCGCCGCGCGGACTGGGATGGCTACTCGATCGAGCGCCTCGGCGACATCCTGAGGGAGCTGGTCTCGCGCAGCGTCATCAGCGCCCGCCAGCGCGACATGATCCTCGACGGCGTCCGCCACTCACGGAACACGGTGTTCCGCCTGGCCGCAGCCCTCGAGATCCTCACCCCGCGCGTACTCAGCACCGCGCAGCGCGACGCGATCATCGACGCCCTGCACCGCGCCGACTGGGACGGGTTCTCGGTCGAGCGGCTGGGCGACATCCTCGGCGGCCTCGTCTCGAAGAACGTGATCACCGCCCGGCAGCGCGCCGCGATCCTCGACCTCGTCAGGCGATAGCCCCCTCCTCCCTCTCGCGGACGCCGGCTCCTCCCACGGGGCCGGCGTTTCCGCGACCATCTGCGCGTGGCTGGCGTCGAGAATGACCGTGATCGGCACCTGGTCGAGACGCTGCTCGGCCTCACCGCCGTCACCGGCCTCGTCGACGCGGTGAGCTTTCTCGGACTCGGCCGCATCTTCACCGCGAACATGACCGGGAACTTCGTCCTGCTGGGCTTCGCGCTCGCCGGCGTCCAGGGCCTCTCGGTCCTGCGATCCACGCTCGCGCTCGCGGGCTTCGCCGCGGGGAGCGTGTTCGGCGCGCGCCTGACCAGGCCGCAACGTTCGCCGCCGCGACAGCTGCTCATCGCGATGGGTTGCGAGGCCGCGCTCTTGTTGGTGGCGGGCGCGGTGATGATCGGCCTGACCGGCGAGCCGGTCTCGCTCCCGGCGTACATCGTGATCGTGTGCCTCGCCGGTGCGATGGGCCTGCGGAGCGCGGCGGTCCGGCGCGTCGCGGTGCCGGACCTGACGACGACCGTCCTGACCCTCACGTTCGCGGGGCTCGCCGCCGATTCGATGCTCGCGGGCGGTCATGGGATGCGGACCGGACGCCGCGCGGTCGCGATCGTCGCGATGGTCGCGGGTGCCTTCGTCGGTGCGGTGCTCCTCGATCGGTCCTCGGTCGCGGTCGCGCTGCTCGCGGGAGGCGGCGCGGTGGCGCTCCTCGCGGCCTACCTGTTCGCTCGAAGCGGTGCCGAGTAGGCCGCGCTCAGGCGAGGCGGCGCTTCGCGCGTCGTGCGGTGACGACGAGGTTCCCGAGCAACACGATGATGAGGAGCGCGAGCAGTAGCCAGCCGATGACGTCCTGAACCTTGTCGCCCAGCGTCGACAGGCCCCAGGTGATCCCGAGCGTGACGACGATGCCGATGGCCAGCTGGCTGTCCTCGATGACGAGGCCGACGACGTTCTCCCAGACGAACCGCACGGCGCTAGACGTTCCTTCCGGCGACCTGCGCGCCGGTCGGCAACAGCCAGCGGAGCATGCGTACCGCGATGAAGGACACCGTGAGGAAGATCGCGAGCAGCACCACCAGCGAGAGCGCATCGCCGGGCCACGCGAATCCGAGACCCTCGGTGAACCAGAAGACGCCGAAGGCGGACAGGATCGCGCCGACGCCGAACTTCAGCCAGTTCTCCGGGACGAGCGTGAGCGGCGCGCGGAGCGCGATCCCGAGCGCCGTGACCACGATGCCGGCTGCGATCGCGCCGACGATCGCCGCATTGAGGGCCTGCGTGCCGCCGGCGCCGAAGGCGATGACGATGAACGCGACCTCGGTGCCCTCGAGCAGCACGGCCTTGTAGGCGACGATCGCGCCGATGCGGTCGAACGCCGTCCGCTTCTGACCCTGCGCATGCAGCGCGGCCAGCTCCCGCTGGTAGATGAGCTCCTCGTCGTGGATCGCGACGATGCCGGCGAAGCGGAGGATCGCCTTGCGCAGCCAGCGCAGGCCGAAGAGCAGCAGCAGCGCGCCGACGATCGCCTTGAGCAGGTGCTCCGGCACGATCGTGACGATGGCCACGCCAAGCGTTGCGATGACGACGGCGAGGGTGACCAGCGCGGCGAGCGTCCCGATGAGCGGCGCGCGCCAGCCGCGGGTGACGCCCACCGCGAGGACGATGGTGAGCGCCTCCACGAACTCCACGGCGCTCGCGGCGAAGGAGGGCAACGCGGCCGTGGCGAGGGCCATGCCGAGATCCATGTGCCCAAGATTCTGCCGGAAGATCTACACGATCGTCGCCGCGTGCACCGACGTGACGTACGGCAGGTACTGCCAGATTCGCTCCCAGGACTTCCCCTCGTCGCGGCTCGCGTAGACGTCGCCGTTCGCTGTCCCGAAGTACACCCCCACGTCGTCGAAGTCGTCGTTGTCCATGCCCTCGCGTAGCGACTCGAGCGGCGCGCCCTTCGGCAGGCCCGCGTCCTGACGTGTCCAGGTGGCGCCCCGATCGGTCGTTTTGTAGACGGCGATGCCGGGCTCCTTCGCGGTGCGCTTGGCGTCGTCGAGCGGGATGCACCACGCGGTCTTCGCGTCATGCGGATGGATCGCAGCGGCGAAGCCGAAGTTCGACGGGAGCCCGGGGGTGCGGAACGTCCACGTCGTCTCGCCCGGATCGCGCCAGTAGACCTCGAGGTGCACGCGCATGAAGCGCACGCCGCTGGTCTTGGGATGAGCGAGCAGCTTGTGGATGCAGCCGAACACGTCCGGCCGGTCCGCGGGCCCGCCCTTCTGCGCGTTGTCACGCGTCCACGACGCGCCGCCGTCCTTGGTCGTGTACACGCCGCCGACGCTGATGCCGACCTGCATGAACTTCGGATCCGCGGCGTCGATGGCGATCGAGTGCAGGCCCATGCCGCCAAAGCCCGGGACCCACTCCTTGCGCGAGGGCTGGTCGTCGAGCGCCGTGTTCAGCGACCACGTCTCGCCGCGGTCCTCGCTCTTGAAGAGCGCGGCCGGCTCGGTCCCGGCCCACACCACGTTCGGCGTCTTCGGGTGACCCGGCTCGATGTGCCACGTCTGATAGAAGGTGCGGTCGGCGCCCGCCGGGAACGCCGGGTTCTTGCTCACTGTCCAGGTCTTGCCCAGATCGCGGCTGTACTCGAGGCGCGAGCCGCCCCATGTCGAGTTGATCGCCGCGTACATCGACTGGTCGCGCGGATCGAACGACGCGTGGTGGATCGGCGCGGGATTGCCGTACGGCCCCTCGAGCGCCCACTTCTTCCGGTCTGCGTCGCTCTTCAGCTGGAACAAGCCCTTCTTGGTCCCCACGAGCAGCGTCACCGTCTTTGTCACGTCGTCCCCTCCTTACGAGAAAACCACTCGCGTAATAACAACAGCTCGCACGTCGGACGGTTCGATGTTTCCGCCCGACAGCGCCGGGATCACATGCACGATGTCGCCGTCCTTAAGTGTGGCGTCCTCGCCGCCAAGCAGCCGCGCGTCCTCGTCGTTCACGAAAAGGGCGAGGTGCGGACGCAGCTTGCCATGCTCGTCGCGCAGCCGCTCCCGGAGTGACGGATGAGCGGCCACGAGGCCTTCCAGCACGCCACGAAGCGTGGGCGCGTCCAGTCGCACCTCGCGCGCGCCGCCCGCGAAATTCCGCCACGCGCCATGGAGCAGCACGGTGATCATGACAACCGCTTTTGTAGCAGCGCGCGCTCGGCCGGGTTCTCGGTGAGCTCCAGGGCGCGCCGGTCTGCTGCTCGTGCCTCGTCCGGGCGTCCGAGCTCGCGTAGCAGCTCGGCGCGTGTGGCATGGAAGAGGTGATAGCGGTCGAGGTCATCCGCGAGGGCGTCGACATCGGCCAGCGCGCGCTCGGGTCCCGCTACGTGGCGCACGGCGATCGCGCGATTGAGGCGCACCACCGGAGAATCGCCGAACTCAAGCAGGCTGTCATACGCGCGCACGATCTCGGGCCAGCGCGTCTCCTCCCAGCTCGGCGCGTCGGCGTGCGCGAGCGCGATGAGCGCCTGCAGCTGATACGGACCTGGCCGCTGCAGGCGCAGGAAGCGCCCGACCAGCGCGAGCCCCTCATCGATCTTCGCGCGGTCCCACCTCCAGCGCTCCTGGTCGCGCAGCAGCACGATGTTCCCGTCGCGGTCGAAGCGCGCGGCGGCGCGGGCCTGATGGAGGCGCATGAGTGCGAGCAGTCCGACGGCCTCAGGCTCGGCCGGCATCAGCTCGACCACCAGCGAAGCGAGCCATTCAGCCTCCTGCGCCAGGTCGCGATCGGATGCGCCGCGCTGACCGGTCGCGAGGTAGCCCTCGTTGAACATCAGGTAGAGGACGGCCAGGACCTCCTCGAGGCGCTCGGCCAGATCGGCCTTCTCGGGGACGCGGAACGGGATGCTCGCGTCGACGATCTTCCGCTTCGCGCGCACGAGGCGCTGCGCGACGGTCGACTCGGGAACGAGGAACGCGCGCGCGATCTCGCGCGTCGTGAGGCCGGCGACGGACCGGAGCGTGAGCGCGATCTGCGCCTCACGCGCGAGCGCGGGGTGACAGCAGGTGAAGATGAGCTCGAGACGCTCGTCAGGCATCGTGCTCGTGGCCGGCACCGCCTCTTCGAGTTGCGTGATCTTCTCCTCGTACCGCTTCTGCCGCCGGATGCGATCGATGCCCTTCCGCCGCGCCGTCGTCATGAGCCACGCGCCGGGGTTGTCCGGCACGCCCTCGCGCGGCCAGTGCTCGAGCGCCGCCACGAGCGCGTCCTGCACGCATTCCTCCGCGAGATCGAAATCACCGAGGCTCCGCACGAGCGACGCGGTGAGCCGGCCCGCCTCATCGCGAAAGACGGCGGCCACCGCATCGCTCGTGACGATCGTCGTCGCTAGTGCTCCACGACCGGCCGGACCTCGAGCCCAAGCCCATCGGGCAGGAGCACGACCATGCCCTTCGCGATCGCGATCGCCGCGTCGAGATCGGCCGCTTGGACGACACCGAAGCCGCCGACGTGCTCCTTCGACTCGATGAAGGGACCATCGGTGACCTGCATGCGGCCGTTCACCCGCCGCACCGTCGTCGCCGCATCCTTCGATGCGAGCTTGCCGGCGCCGGTGATCAGGCCCTTCGCCATCAGGTCGCCCCACCAGCTCATGATCCCGGCCTGCACACGATCGTTCTCCTCCTTTGAGATGCCGTCCCATGCGCCGTCGCGATCGATGAACATCAGCATGTACTTCGTCATCTCACATGCCCTCTTCGTTCATCGGCCGGACCTCTACGCCATACCCAGGCCAGGTCTTCGCGAGCTCGATGGCATCGGCCATGTCCTTCGCCTGGATGATGCTGAAGCCGCCGATGCCTTCCTTCGCCTCGATGAACGGGCCATCGCCCACCGTGATCTTGCTGCCCGACTTACGGATCGTGGTCGCGGTCCGCGCCGGCTGAAGCTCCTCGCCGCCGTCCACGAATCGAGACCCGTTGGCCTCGAACCACTTGAAGATGTCCGCGTAGACCTTCTGCTGCTCCGCCGTCGGCGACGTCTGGTACTCGACGCCGTCGTCCAGATAGAGGAATGCGTACTTCGCCATGTGCTCCTCCTTGTGCCAAAACGACGACCAGCAATCGCCAGAATCGACAGCCTAACGACGCAATTCAGGCGGAAACTACATCGCGCGCTTCTTTGGCCATCCTCCAAGCGGCACCGTGCCACCCTCCAGGGCGAGCAGGCGCCGCTTCGCCTCGAGGCCACCGGCGTAGCCGCCCAGCGTCCCGTCGGTGGCGACGATGCGGTGGCAGGGGACGACGATCGGGATCGGGTTCGCGGTGAGCGCCTGGCCCGCGGCGCGCGAGGCCTTCTCGTTCCCAGCCTTCGCCGCGACCCGCGCGTAGGTGGCCACGTCGCCGTACGCGACGCGTGCCGTCGCGCCGAGGATCCGGCGCTGGAAGTCGGTGAGCGGCGACAGGTCCACCGCGACGTCGAACGACCGGCGCTTCCCGGCGAAGTACTGGTCGAGCTCGCGCGCGACGGGATCGGACCGGCGCGCGTCGGGCAACAGGCCCGGGCCGTACGTCCGCACGATGCGACCCAGCTCCGCCGTCGACGGCTCGGCGCCGTAGTGGATCGCGAGCACGCCCTTCGGGCCGACCGCGATCCAGAGCGGACCGAGCGGCGAGTCCACCACCCCGTAGCCCACGGTCTCGAGCCCCTCGCGCCGCGCGCGCGCCACGAGCCGCTCGCGCGCGAGCCTGTTCAACGCAAGGACTTCGTCCTTTCCATCCTGGACTGTCGTCATCTCATTTTCTCCCGGACCTTCTTCATCGCCTCGGCCACGCGTGATCGCGCGGCGTCTTCACTGCACTCGAGCGCGCGCGCGACCTCGTCGTACTCGAGGCCCTGCAGCTTGCGCAGCACGAACGCCGCACGCTGACCCTCAGGCAGCACCTTCATCGCCATCGTGAGATCGGCCATCGAGACGCCGTCGCGCTCCGGCGCCGCGAGCCGCAGATCGTTCATGCGCACCAGACGCTTTGCGCGTCGCGCCCGGTCGATGACCTTGTTGGTCGCTATCCGGTACAGCCACGCACGCTCCTGCCCGCGGCGCGGTGGTGGCCAGCCGCGGAATGCGGCCAGAAACGTCTCCTGGTAGACGTCGTCGGCGTCGTCGCGATCGCCGGTGAGCCGCAATGCGTACGCGAAGATCTCGCGCTCATGGCGCTCCAGCAGGTCGCCGAACGTGAGCGCATCTGTCATTGCTTGTGTATAGAACGTGGCTACCCGGTCGGCGGTGAGATGCCCTACTGTCGCCGCAGTGGTAGGGAAGCGGTTCCTCGCAGTTGCGTTCGCGTGTGCCTTCGCCGTCTCGTGCGGCGGCGGCGGCGCAACGACCACCGCGGGCGCTTCCGCGGGTGTATCAACGGCCGCGACCACGGCTCCGACCACCGCTCCGGCAACCGCGGCCGCGACGTCGGCCGGCGGGAACCAGCCGAAGCTGCTCGACCTCCTCGGGGCCGCGAAGCTCAGCGAATACAAGATCACCTACAAGATCACCGCGTCCGGTCAGGGCGCCGAGGCGATGTCCGGCGACCAGACCTGGTACTTCAAGCCGCCGAAGTCGCGCTTCGACTTCTCCAGCACGTTCGGCGGGCAGAAGACCACGATCTCCTTCTTCAGCCTTCCAGACGGCTCGTACTACTGCTTCGGCGGCGCGGGCCAGCCCGTGTCGTGCCTCTCGGTCGGTGGCGTGGGCTCGCCGCTCGATCAGAACGCCGCCGCCGTGACGCAGCGTCAGCTCATCGAGAGCCCAGACAAGTTCGGCGCCAACTTCACGGAGACGAAGACCATCGCCGGCCAGCAGGCGCTCTGCTATGCCGTCACCGGCGCGGCCGGCACCTTTAGCACCGGCACCTTCTGCTACAGCAAGACGGGGCTCGCGCTCCTCTCGACCTTCTCGGTGCAGGGCGCGTCGTGGACGATGGAAGCCACGAACATCTCGACCACCGTGCCCGACTCCGACTTCACACTTCCCGCGAAACCGATCAAGCCCTAACCCACTAACCTCGGCGCGTGCCGCGCTGGGACCTGCACACCCACTACTACCCGCAGTCCTACTTCCGTCTGATCGAAGAGGTCGGCGGCGATTTCTCCTTCGGCCAGAGCCCCACCGGCCAGACGATCATCCGGTTCCGCGGGTCGCGCTTCTTCGGCATCACGCCACCGATGACCGATCCGCGCAAACGCCTCGAGGACATGGATCGCGTCGGCATCGACGTCGAGGTGCTCAGCCTCTCGACGCCCAACGTGTACTTCGCGCCACCCGAGCGGCAGGCCGAGGTCGCGCGCCTGGCGAACGACGCCTACGCCGAGCTCATCGCGAAGGAACCGAAGCGCTTCAAGGGCTTCGCCTCGATCCCGATGGACGCTCCCGAGGCCGCGCTCCGCGAGCTCGACCGCGCGCTCGGCGAGCTGGGGCTGAGCGGCGTCGTGGTGCTCTCGAACATCAACGGCCGCGCGCTCACCGACGCTCGGTACCGCCCGTTCTTCGAGGAGTGCGACCGCCGCGGCGTCTGCGTCTTCGTCCATCCGATGATCCCGGCGAACGCCGAGGCGTTCTCGGAGTACGTCCTCGGCCCGATCATCGGCTTCCCCTTCGACACGACGCTCGCCGTCGCGCGGCTCTGCTACGCGGGCGTGTTCCAGCAGCTGCCGCGCATCCGCTGGATCCTTGGCCACCTCGGCGGCGCGGTGCCGTACCTCTTCGAGCGCCTGGACAACGGCTGGCGCGACTTCGCGGAGTGCCGCGCGAACATCGACGAGCTGCCGAGCGTGTACCTGAAACGGCTCTATTACGACACCGTCTCGTTCTCGACGCCGTCGCTGCGTCTCGCGCTCGAGCAGGTTGGCGCGGATCATCTGGTGATGGGCTCGGACTACCCGCACCTGCTCGGGTCGATCGAGCGCAGCGTGACGAGCATCGAAGGCCTGGAGATCGCGCGGGAACAGAAGGACGCGATCTTCAGCGGCACCGCGCGCCGGATCCTGAATGGTCTGTAGATGATCCGGATCTGGAACCTCGTCATCGACCCGGTCTGGCTCGCGGTCCTCGGTATCGGCGTGCTGGGCATCGCGGCCATCTGGCGTCTCTACCGCATGGCCACCGAACCAGTCACGCGCCTGCGCGACTCCGAAGGCCGCGAGATCGACCCCGCGGAGCTGGAGGACGACGAACCCCCGGAGTGGCGCAGCCCACCTCAGTAAGGCTGGCACGCCCCGTGCGCATGCTGACGCTATGGATAAGAAGGAGCGTCTCGAGTCCGAGCGTCCCGCCGAGCAGGAGCAGGGGATCAGCCCGAAGCGCCGGGGCAGCCCGGCGGCGCCGAGCGACAAGCCGGAAGGAGAGCTACCGCACCCGCAGGACGTCAACGAGATCAGCCATCGCAACAGAAAGCCCTAGGTCGCGTTGGTGGAGTCGTGAAGCTCGGCCGGTTCCTTCTCTACCTGGCGACGGTCGCCGCCCTGGCGCTCGTCGCCGTCGCCAGCGCCTCCGCCAGCGCCAGCAGCTTCTAGCGCCCGACCGTTACACGCGCAGCTCGAAGATCACTTCCCCCTCGACCATCTCGCCCGTTCGGGCGAACCCCAGCTTCTCGTGGACCCGCAGCGAGGCCGCGTTGGCGGGCGTCGTGCTCGAGATGAAGTGCCGGATGCCGTGTGTCTGCCTGGCCCAGTCCATGAGCGCCAGCGCCGTCTCCGTGGCGTAGCCGTTCTTCTGGTCCCGCGGGAACACCGTCCAACCGAGCTCCAGCGCACCCTCGGTCCCGGTGTCGTTCACGCCCGGCGCGCCGTGGAAATTCACATAGCCGACCATCCGGTCCTCACCCCGCAGGACCATCGCGCGCACCGACCAAGGCAGACGCGCCGGGTCGGCGGCGAGCTGGCTGCGGCGGAAGCGCAGGAACTCACGCTGGTCGTGGTCAGGGAAATCGGTCGGGATGGAATAGGCGACGAGTCGCCGGACCGCGGCGCGATCGCGCGCGATCAGCGCGTCGAGGAGCCGTGCGTCGAGGACCGGGAGGTCGAGCCGCTCGCTGTGTGGGATCAGGGCGTCGCGAGCGTTCGCGCGAAGACCTCGTCAGACAGACGCAGCGCGCGGCCACTGCCGCCGTGGCGCTCCATCGAGAGCTCGGCTAGCACGCTGAGCGCGATCTCCGAGGGGGTGCGGCCGCCGAGGTCGAGGCCGATCGGCGCGTGCACCGCGCGGATCCGCTCTTCCGCGACGCCCTCGTCGCGCAGCATCTTCGCGATGAGCACGGTCTTACGCCGGCTGCCGAGAAGGCCGACGTACCGGGCCTCGCGCTTCACCGCCTCGCGCAGGCACGACGCGTCGAGCTTGTGGCCGCGCGTAGCGATCACGATGAATGTGTTCCAGCCCATGGGGAGCGTGCGGAGCGCGTCGACCATATCCATGCGCACGACGTCGATACCCGGGCCGAAGCGCTCGCGAGACGCGAACTCGGGGCGATCATCGACGACCGTGACCTCGTACTCGAGCATCGCGGCCATCTTCGCGATCGCGAGACCCACGTGACCGCCACCGGCGAGGACGAGGCGCGGCTTCGCGAGCACCGGTTCGACCAGGAGCTCGTGATCGCTGTCGAGCGTGATGGTCCGCGCGCTGCCCTGACGGAGCGCGTCAAGTGCGGCATCGCGCGCCGAAGGGTCGAGGGCACCGATGCTGCCGTGCGCCGCGCCGTCGGTCTCGATGAACAGCTTGCCGCTCGCCTCGATGTCGTGGCCGTGCTTCCTGAAGAGCGTCGCGAGCGCGACTGGCTTTCCGCCCGACGATGCCGCGAGCACATCGCCGAGGAGATCGCGTCCGCCGAGTCGCAGCGCCTGCTCGCCGGGCTCGATCGAGATCCACATCGTCCCGCCGCACACCAGCCCGGTGTCCCACGCGAGGTCCTCGGTGAGCTCGTACTCACGTAACGACGTATCGCCTGTCGAGAGAACTCGCTTGGCTTCGACGAAGGCGTCGCCCTCGACGCAACCTCCGCCAAGCGTGCCCGTGAGCCGGCCGAGATCGTCCACCAGGAGCTTCGCGCCGACCACCTGCGGAGTGCTGCCGATGGTCCGGACCACCGTGCAGACCGCAAAGCGGCGACCTTCGCGCTCGAGCTCGGCCATTCGCGCGTAAACCTCACGCATCTCGATCTGAGAATAGGCCGACGTGATGCTCGGCGGTCGTCGTACGTAACGACGCTCGGCGCTTCAGCGCGATCAGCAGGACCGAACCAACAAAATATGGGTGTCCCTTGGTCCATTAGACCGCTGGTCTGACCAGAACAGCGACCAAACGCCGCTTTGCGTCGCTGCTAGGCTGGCGCTGGCATCGCACGAGGTAAGGCAAATGGGGGTGTTCCGTTGGGAGAATCGGGTGGCACAGATCCAGGCCCGGTAACTGACAAGGCACAGTCAAAGGACAAGGGATTCCATGTCACGCGACGCGACTTCCTCATCGGCGCTGGAGCCGGCGCAGCCACAGCCGGCGTGGTCATCGGCGGCGGCGTTGCGATCAACAACGCGGTCAACCCCGGGACCACATCCACGACGACGAACGTCAGCACAACCGTCCCGGCGACGATGCGACGCGTTCAGCTGAACATCGACGGGCAGAAGCACGACGTCATCGTCGACAACCGCGAGAGCCTCTGGGAGACGATGAACTTCCAGCTCGGTCTCTCGAACAGCAACCTCGGTTGCGATCGCGCGCAGTGCGGCGCATGCACCGTACTTGTCGACGGGAAGCCGGTGAACGGCTGCACCGTCATCAGCGCGCGGCTCGGCCGTGGTCAGAAGATCACGACCGTCGCGAGCCTCCCGACCGGACCCGGCCTCGCCGGGCTGCACCCGGTGCAGCGCGCGTTCTGGCTCGACGGTGGATTCCAGTGCGGCATCTGCACGCGCGGATTCATCATGTCGACGGTCGCGCTGCTCACGGCGATCCCGAAGCCGACGACCGTGCAGATCCAGGAAGGCCTCGCCGGCAACATCTGCCGGTGCGGCGAGTACGCGAAGATCTACCAGTCGGTCAACACCGCGGCGGCCGAGATGCGCGGCGAGAAGGTCACGCATCTCGCGCAGGCGATCGTCGTGAGTGCCGTCGGCGCGGAAGCGGCACCGGGTGCCGCCGGCGTCTCAAAGGAATTCACCTTCGCCACCCCGCTCGGGACGATCGAGGACTTCGATCCTCTCAAGGCACAGCTTGCGAAGCGCGACGGCATTCTGGGCGTCGACGGCAGCGAGCGCAGCATCACGATCAAGTGGGACCCGGCCAAGCTGGACGAGACCAAGGTGCGCGGCATCTTGTCCGATCTCGGCCACGCCGTCAGGTAGGAGGGGAAGAGATGGCACACATCGAAGCAGTACGCGTCGTCCAAGATCCCGCCTACGCGGCGAGCCTCACCGACTCCCAGTGGTACGAGCTCTCGCAGGATCCGGCCTGGCAGGAGATGGTCGGCGAGCAATCCGAGACCGTCGCCGCCGTGATCGCGCAGTACGGGGAGAAGCTCCCGGGTGGTGGTCGCGAAGGCGCCACCAACACCGAGATCCCGGTCTTCCGTCCGTTCCGCGTCATCGGCACCGACATCGCCCGGATCCAGGGATACGGCATCGTCACGAACCAGGGCACGTACACCGAGAACCTGCGGATGAACGGCATGCTCTTCATGCGCACGCTCCGGAGCCGGTACCCGCACGCGAAGATCAAGTCGATCGACACGACGGCCGCGGAGAAGATCCCCGGCGTCGTCAAGATCCTGCACCGCGGGAACCTGCCGAAGGAGTACCAGGACGTCTTCCTCGGCTCGGCCCAGCCGACACGCTTCCTCTTCAGTGAGGAGGTCTTCGAGGTCGGTGCGCCGATCGCGGTCATCGCCGCCACCAGCGAGCACATCGGCGACGAGGCCATGCGCGCGATCGACGTCCAATACGAGGTCCTTCCGGCCTCACTCGACATGCTCGAGGCGATGAAGTCGTCGACCCCGAAGCAGTTCACCAGCACCCTCGACGGCACGACCATCGCGATCACCGCGCCGCTGGTGCGCGGCGACCCGAACAACGCCAAGGCCGACAAGGTCGTCGACAACGTGGCGCACAAGTCCGTCGAGCAGCACGTCGCTCTCGAGATCACCAACTCGCTGTCCTACTGGGACGGCGACAAGCTCAACGTCACGTATACCAACCAGCACGCGCACGGCACGCGGTCCGGTCTGTCGCAGGCCCTCAAGATCCCGCAGAACAAGGTGCGGGTGACGCAGACCGGCTACCTGGGCAGCGGTTACGGCTACCGCAGCGGCATCGACCTCTCCGAGGTGCACGCCGCGATCCTTTCGAAGATCACCCAGCGTCCGATCAAGAACAACTACACCCGTTACGAGGACTTCGTCACGCGGACGCACCGCAATGAGTTCCGCAACGAGATGAAGATGGGCGTCAACTCGGACGGCAAGATCCAGTTCGGTCAGTTCAAGGTCATCGCCAACGTCGGCGCGCAGCGCGCGAGCGCGGCCAACGGGTCGTGGGTCAACATGCAGGACCTGTATGTGATCCCGAACCTGCGGCTCGAGGCCGTCGACGTCATGACCAACAGCTACAAGTCGGGCCCGTACCGCTGCGTGAGCCACCCGAACGGCACGTTCGCCCTCGAGACCACGATGGACAAGGCGGCGTACGCCATCGGCATGGACCCGATCGAGTTCCGGCTGAAGAACCTCAACGAGGTCGGGAATCCGGACACCAAGAAGCCGTTCAGCAACCCCGGCATCCGCGACTGCATCACCGCGGTCCGCGACACGATCAACTGGACCAAGGTGTGGCATGCGCCAAAGACCAAGCTGGTCCGCCCCGGCGTCTACCACGGCATCGGTATGGCGGCCCACCTCTGCAGCCACGGCGCCGGCAGCAACCCGTCCACAGGTCAGGTCATCATCAACAGCGACGGAAGCGTGCAGGCCGTCTCCGGTGTCACGGACATCGGCTCCGGCCAGCGGACCAACATGGTGATGGTCGCGGCCGAGGCGCTCGGCGTCACGCTCAGCCAGATCACGATCACGCCGTACATCGACACGGATAACACCACCGACAGCGGCGGCACCAACGGAAGCCGCATGACCAACACCGGTGGCCGGGGCATGTACGAGGCGGGCATCGACGCCCGCAACCAGGCGCTGGACTGGGGCGCCAGGAAGTTCAACGACAACTTCACCAAGGCCAACTCGGCGACGCGGGTCACCACGGCCGACCTGGACCTGGTCGACGGCAAAGTCTTCGTCAAGAGCGATCCCAAGCAGACCCTGGGCCTCTCGGACATCGTGCAGTTCAAGGCCACCGCGATCGTCGGAGTGGCGAACTATCTGCAGCCCACCAACTGGGAGCAAGTCGCTCTCGGCGCGGCTGCGGCAGAGGTCGAGGTCGATACCGTGACCGGGACCGTCAAGGTCACGCGCTACGTCGCGGCCCACGACGTCGGCAAGGCGTTCAACCCATTCTCGATCCGCCAGCAGATCGAAGGTGGTCTGGTCATGGCCCTCGGTGCGGTCCTCACGGAGGAGCTGCTCATCGACAAGGCCACCGGACTTCCGCTCAACCCGAACCTGCTCGACTACCGGCCGCTCTCGATCAAGGACGCGCCGCTGGCCGAGGTCATCATCATCGAGCACCCCAAGGCCTACGGCACCTTCGGCGGCCACGGTCTGGGCGAGCCGCCCATGGCGATGCCCGCGCCCACGGTCGTCAACGCGGTCTACAACGCGGTCGGTGCGTGGGTCACCGACATGCCACTCACTCGTGACAAGCTGCTCGCCGCACTGAAGGGAAGCTAAGGGAGGGATATGAGATGAGAGCATTCGAGCTCTACGACGCGACATCGATCAAAGAAGCCGTAGACCTCCTGAAGGCGAACTCGACCAAGACGGCGAGGGTTGTCGGCGGTGGGAGCGATCTCATCGGCGGCCTGATGAAGGACTGGGTCCACGGCAAGGGCCTCGCGCTACCGGACGTCCTCGTGGATATCACGACGATCAAGGAGCTCGTGGGCATCAGCGAGAGCGGTGGGTCACTGACCATCGGCGCTGCCACGACCCTGTCGGACGTGATCGACCACAAGACGGTCCAGGACAAGTTCGGCCTTCTCTCGCAGGCGGCGCTCAGCGTGGCGTCGCCGCTCATCCGGAACTTCGGCACCCTCGGCGGGAACATCAACCAGCGGCCGCGCTGCTGGTTCTTCCGTGGTGAGGACTTCAACTGCTACAAGAAGGGTGGCGACTTCTGCTACGCCGTGACCGGTGACAACCGTTACCACGCGATCATCGGCGGCGAGCTCTGCTACATCGTCCACCCGTCGGACACTGCGACCGCTCTCATGGCCTTGAACGCCTCAGCGAAGATCACCGGCGTGAACGGCGACAAGACGGTCCTGTTCGACGAATACTTCACCGGCCCGCGCGTGGATGTGCTCCGCGAGAACATCCTCAAGCCGGGCGAGTTCATGACCCACGTCACCATCCCCGCGCCGGCCTCCGGAACGAAGTTCGGATGGTCGAAGCTCAAGGACCGTCAGGTGTACGACTTCGCCCTCACCAGTGTCGCCATCTCGTTCACGCTCGATGGCCCGAACTGGAAGGACGGACGCGTCGTGCTCGGTGGCGTGTCGCCGGTTCCGTACCGCGCCAAGGTCGTCGAGGACGCCCTCAAGGGCAAGGACGTGAAGGCGACGGCGAAGGCGGCCGCGGCGCAGATCCGCACCGTGGCTCGTCCGATGAGCCTCAACGCGTACAAGGTCGACGTTGCCGCGGGCCTGATCGAGCGCACGCTGCTCGACGCGATGGGTGGCAGCTAGGCCGCGCATGCCCGCACGCACGAAGGGCGGCGACGCAAGTCGCCGCCCTTCTGTTTGCGCGATGCTGTGCGCCCTGGGCCTCCTCGCCGCCGCGTGCTCGCCGACGGCCCCGGTCACCGCGACCAACGCGGCGACGCTCGCGCCCGCCGCCACCAGAACACCGACCCCGGTGCCCACGCCGACCCCCGTCCCGACCCCGGGTCTCTCGGGCACGGTCACTATGGGCGACAACTATTTCGCGCCCGACGAGATCACCGTCGCGGTCGGCGCGACCGTGACCTGGGAGATCGTCGCGGGGGACGCGAAACACGACGTGGTCGCGGCGGACGGCTCGTTCCGCTCGAACAGCCCGATGAACCGCGGGGACCTTTTCACCTTCACATTCACCAAGGCGGGCGAGTACGCCTACATCTGCAGCTTCCACACCGTCGAGCACATGACGGGCAAGATCGTCGTCAAATAGCGCTCAGCGGAACGCGAACGCCGCGAAGCCCACGATCCCGGCGACGGACACCAGCAGCGGCTCCGGGACCTTCGCGGACCACACCGCGGCGAGCGCGACGAGGAAGATCGCCAGCGTCGGGATGTCCACCAGCACCTGTGTCGCGATGACCGCCGCCGCGCCGACGATCGCGCCGGCGGCCGCCGCGGTCGCGCCGCGGGTGAACCCGACGACCGCGGGATGCTTTCGGAACCGGATGATCCACGGCGCGAAGAGCACGACCATCAGGAACGGCGGCAGGAACACACCGACGCCGGCGACGGTCGCGCCGGCGAGGCCGGCGACGAGGTAGCCGACGAACACCGCGGTGATCACGACCGGCCCCGGCGTGATCATGCCCATGGCCACCGCGTCGAGGAATTCACGCTCGCTCAGCCACCCGAAGTCGCGCACCACGCCCTGCTGCAGGAACGGGACGATCGCCAGGCCCGAGCCGAACGTGAACGCGCCGGCCTTGAAGAAGAAGATCCCGAGCTGCAGGAGCAGATTCGGATCGCTGGTCGGCGCCGCCGACAGGAGCGAGCCGAGCCACACCGGCACGAGCGCAGGCGCGGTCGGCACGCGCCGGAGGAGCCATCCCGGCGCGAAGAGCACCACGCCGACGAGCCCGGCGACGAGGAACAGGATGGCGACCTCGCTCCGCACGAGGAACGTCACTACAGCGACGACGCCGAAGATCGCCCAGAGTCGGCGGTCCTCTTTGATGCTCACGCGCAGGAGCTTCCACGCACCGCGCAGGATGAGCGCGATCACCGCCGGCCCGATCCCGTAGAAGAGCGCTTGAATGACGGTGGTGCCGCGGAACTCGACGTACACCGCGGCGACGACGCTGACGATCACGAACGGCGGCAGGATGAACGGCACCGCCGCGGCGACCGCGCCCCAGAAGCCGCGGCGCACGTAGCCGAGCCACATCGCCAGCTGGGCCGCGAGCGGACCGGGGAGCGTCTGTGACACCGCCAGCCCTTGCAGGTACTCCTCCTGCGTGAACCACCGTCGCCGCTCGACCAGGTCGCGCTGCATGTAGCCCGCGAGCGCGATGGGGCCACCGAATCCGAGCGCGCCCAGCCGGAAGAAGTAGCGCGCTATCTGCGCGAGCGAGAGCCGCGGCGTCAGACCGGCGTCTATTGACCACCGACCGGCGCGAGCACGACGTCGTCGAAGCAGGTCACGGAGTCGGCCTTTGTCCACAGACCCGCTCGGCCCTCACTGAATGTCGCATCCGTCGCCTCGACGATCAGCTTGCCGCCCAGGTAGCCACGCAGGGTCGTGCCGATCGCCTCGCCGCGCAGCTGCTGCCAGACCCCTGATGCGACGCTGACGGCGCCGCTCCTGATCTCGCTGCGGCTCCCCTCCACGTACTTGAAGATGACGACGCTGCCCTCGAGCGCGTTCGCCCGCACGATGTAGTAGTTCTTCGCGTCCCTGATACGCAGCAGCACGCCCGCCGCCTGGTCGGTGCGGCCCGAGATCGGCTTGACCTGTGCCGTCACGGACATGTCTTTGTGCGATTCGTTCGATAGCTGCATCGCCGGGTAGTCCGCCGACGCCGTCTGGCACAGCGCGTTCGGCGCGCTTGGCGTCCCTTGCTCTGTGCGCACGGACCACTGACCGGTGAACGCGGCGGCACCGGCGGGAAGTCCACCCACCGAGTCCTGGTCGAATGTCCAGGTCGTCGCCTGGAAACGTTCGGCGCTGGACGTCGGGCCACTCACCGCGGCCGGTGGCGGCGAGCCGCAGGCGACGAGGCTCATGACGAGCGCGACGAGGGCAGCCGTCGCCAAACGCGGTGGACGAATCAAGGTGCCGATGGTCAGCCCAGGATCCCCTCGGCTTTGGCTGCGCGATTCTTCGTCTGCTCGCGCACCATCTTGATCGTCTTGAGCGCCCAGTTGTGCGAGACGTTCTCGGCCGCGACGTACGTGCCGCTCGAATGCAGCCACGAACCGCCGTCGGCATCGGTGATGTGACCGCCGGCCTGGCGGAGGATCACACCGGCGGCAGCCACGTCCCATGGACGCGCATCGAGGTTCCAGTACGCGTGCAGCCGCCCGCACGCGACGTAGCAGATCCCGAGCGCGGGCGAGCCGAGGACCACGTGATGCTGCACGTCCCGCGAGGTGATGGTGTAGACGCGCAGGGCCTCGTCGAGCACCGGCCCGTCGTGCGGCAGGTCGGCGCCGACCCAGGCCTGCTCCCAGAACTCCGGCCCGAGCGAGACCGCGCGCACGTTGATGTCGGTGTTGTTCAGCGTCGCCGGCTGCCCGACCTGGGCCGAGAACATCTCGTCGCGCATCGGGTCGTACACCACGCCGACGCGCAGATCGCCGTTCACGCGCAGCGCCAGCGAGATGGCGAAGAACGGGATGCCCATCGCGAAGTTGAGGCTGCCGCAGATGGGGTCGACGATCCACAGGCGCTCGGCGCTGACGTCGATCGTCTCGTCCTCGGGGCCCTCCTCGGTCAGGATCGCGTCCCCGGGGCACTCCTGGCGGAGGATGTTCACAAGCAGGTCCTGGACCTCGACCGCCGCGCCGACGATCGCGTCGCGCCGGCCCCGCCAGCTGAACGAACCGGGGTCCCCGGCCCGAGCCACGGCGAGCGGCCCAGCGCGGAAGGCCGCGCGCGTGGCGATGTCGCGCGAGGCTTTGTCGTCCATCATCTTTCGCAATGGTAGTGACGCGAGGTCCGCGGGTCATCGCGACGATCGTCTGCGCGTTCAGCGAGGAGCTGCCGACATCGTGGCTCCAGGTCTTCCGGCGCTTCGAGCACGCGGTCAATAAGGCCGGGCTGAAGATCCGCGTGCGCCTCGAACCGCTCGAGGAAATGCCCCCGCACTACGATCTCGTGGTCGTGGCTCCGGAGCTGCGCGGGCGTGCGGAGGCGGTGCTGGGCGACGCGTTCCTCTTCGTCACGACGCGGCAGAGCGCGGCCGATAGCGCCGAGCAGCTGCTCCGCGAGATCGCGCGCGGCGACGTGATCCTCGCGGAGAAGGCCGACCCGAGCGCGCCGAACATCGTGACCCACCGCGGGATGGAGAGGCTGTGATGGAAGAGGCGATCCGCCGCAAGCTCGAGACGCGCGTCGCGCGGCTGGAGCAGCAGATCCGCTCTTTCAAGGAGCTGCACGCCAGCGAGCTCGGGCTGATCCTCGACGAGCTCGCGTCGCTGCGGTCCGATCTCGCGGCGATGGCCGCTCCGCCGGCCGCGGGTGCGCCCGCATCGTCGGCGGAGAACCCAGCCGCCTCGGTGGACCCGGCCGCGAATTCGCCAAAGCGCGCGGCCTGGCGCGCCGAGGAGCAGCGCAAAGAAGAAGAACGGCGCGCTCCGAAGACACGGCGCGAGCTCCTGCGCGGCCGGGATGAGGAAGAGAAGGCTTAGCGGGCGACGACGCGAGCGCGGCGGCGCTTGAGCATCCGGTACGCGAGCTCGAAGGCGAGGGCGAGGATCACCAGGGCGATGAAGATGTACGCCTCGAGCGACATCCCCGGCAGCAGCGGCGTCCCGGCCTTCGCCGCCTGGGTCACGGTGACGGCGTTCGGGTTCGTCGAGAGGGCGGTCTTGCCGGCGTCGTCGAGCGTCACGGCGTAGATCTCGAAGTTGCCGCTGCGGGGGGAGGCGAAGAGCAGCTGCGACCCGTCGGCCGAGAACTCGAAGGGGCCCTGCGCGAGGATGCCCTGGGCGATCTGGTCGCGCTGCGCGGTGGGATCGGGCTGCTGGCGCCAGAGGTCGGTCCAGCTCTGATCCATCGAGAGATGCTCGGTCACGTAGATGAGCTGGCCGTTCGCGAGGAAGACCGGGAAGTGGCTGCGCTCGCCGTCGGGGCTGATCGCCTGCGGTGAGCTCGACGGCGCGGACGACATCACCAGCACGCGTGACAGGTCGCCATCGGAGAACGCGATGTGGCTGCTGTCGGGCGACCAGCGCACCGAGTGGCACGCGAAGGTGCACTGATTGTTCTTCTCGCTCGCGAGCTGCGTGGTGACACGCGCGGTCCCACTTCCGTCGCGCGCGGACATCCACACGTCCATCGTCCCGGCGTCGTACACGTAGTACGCGATGCGCTTTCCGTCGGGACTGAAGTTCGGGAAGCTCGCGATGGCGTTGCTCTTCGTCACCTGCGTCCGGCGCTGGCTCGAGACGTCGATGATGAAGATCTCGCGATGCGTTGAATCGCCCGAGTCGACGGCGATGGCACTGCCGTCGGGGCTCCACGCGGGATGGCGGTCATCGAGGTCGGAGCCGCTCGAGATCTGCTTGGTGTTGCCGCCGTCGATGTCCATCACGTAGATGTGGTAGCTGCCGTCGCGGTTGCTCTGGTAGGCGATGCGCTTTCCGTCTGGGCTCCAGACGGGGCGCACGTTCGTGGAGGAGGTGCTGGTGAGCTGGCGGATAGGCGACGCGGCGGAGGTCACGTTGACGCTGAGCAGGCCCACGAGCAGCGCCAGGTAGACGACGCGCAGCGTGCGCAAGGTCACATCATGCGCCCGAAGCCTCGGGTGCGGCGAGCATTCGCAGAGCCTGTCGTGCGAGCAGCACGGTGAATAGCGCAATCAGCAGACCCCCAAGCAGGAGCGATGCCTGCGCGACGATCCCCTCGTGCTGGGCGGTCTTTGCGACAAATGCGCCCTGGACCATCCAGAACGCCACCACCAGGTTCGGCAGGCACCACACGAGGGCCAGCAGTCCGGCAATGCGCCTCACTCGTCGCCTCCGGTGGCCGGCGCGGCTCGGGTCTGACCTACCCGATTGGGTAGCCAGCCGGTCGCAATCGCGACCACCAGTGGCCAGTGCGCCAGCGTGTACCGGAGGTGATCGGCGATGCGGATGATGAGGATGACCATCGCCGCGACGTGCAGCGTCGAGTCGGCCCAGACGATCGGCCCGGGGATGGGGATCGCGTAGCGGAGCAGCTTCACGATCCCAGTGATCGTGATGAGGCCGATGCCGAAGCCGAACGTCGGGAACGACCAGACCTTCTCGTAGAACGAGAACGCGCCCGGCGATCCCGCGGGCTGCTTCAGGTCGAGCCGCAGCAATTGCGCGAGGCGTGTACCGAGCATCGACGGAAGCTCCTGCGCGAAACCGCGCAGATAGCGCGCGCAGTCATCGAGCGGAAACAACAGGGAGCGGTCACCGGTCATCCACCAGTACGTCACGAACGCGAAGACGCTGACCAGCACGATGCCCGCGCCGATGTAGTGGATCCGGTAATAGAGGTACGTCGGTAGCGGGCCCTGCACGTCGAGGATGCCGCCGAGGTATTGCCATGCGCCCGTCGGCAGGGCGATGAGGAAGCCGACGATCAGCAACGCGTGCAGCAGGACGGTCGTCGTCGAGAAGCGCCGCACCGCGCCGTCGGCGCGTCGCGCGGACGCCCCGGCCGGCGACAGCCATCCGCCGATGAGCCCGTAGAGCACGCCGAGCGCGAGGACCGCGGGCAGCGCGCGCACGAAGATGAAGTCGTCGCCGAGCTCGTTGCTCCACGGCTGGATCGTCCCCGACTGCCCCGCGATGGTCATGACGACGAATCCCGTGACCGCGGTGCCCGCGAGGGCCACGAGCAGACCGAGAAGACCACGCACGCTGTTAGGCCTTGCCCTGCGCAGGGCTGCCCTCGAAGGTCTGGAACGCGCGGAGCTTGTCCCAGGTCTCGGGCGTCGAGGCCGGCGCCGCGAGGCACATGCGGCCGCTCTCGACCTTGATGATGCCCTGGCGGATGCGGACGTTGATCGGGCAGCTCTCGACGCAGGCCGGGCCGCCCTCACGCCAGTAGCACAGGTCGCATTTCGCGAACACGTCCTTGTCCGGGTCGTAGGTGATGCGCGAGTGCTGGTTGAAGACGAGCTGGTTCGTCGCGGTCGTCTCGGACGAGACCGGGAAGATGCACGCCTCGTTGCAGCGGCCGCAGGTCACGCACTTGTCCTCGTTGATGAAGCGCGCGCCGGTCTTCGGATCGACCTGCAGCGCGTCGACCGGGCAGACGTAGAGGCACTCCGCGGTCGGGCACTGGAGGCACGGCTCCTGGTGGAACTTGCCGCGGTCCGGGTACGCGGCCTGGACGACCGGATCGACCTTTGTGGCCGGGTCGTTGAAGATGCGGATGCGCGGCACGTCGGAAAGGCCCTGCGCCTTGTGCACCTGTGAGCAGCGGACCTCGCAGGTGAGGCAGCCGATGCAGAGCGTCGGGTCGGGGTAGATGACGCCCTCGGCCCCCTTAACCTGGATCGGACCGTTCGGCTTCGACGCGCCAAGGCCGCCGATCGCCTCGAGGGCGATGAACGCGACGATGGGAGCGGCGCTCATCAGCAGACCGCGACGGCTGACCTCAGGGCCCTCAGGGCGCGCGTCGTCGGCGGCTGGACCCTCGCTCACCGAAGCGGACGTTAGACCCCCGGTCTCGGCCCGTCAAAAAGATCAGCAGGGGTGTCCACATCGCGGTTTATCCCCGGGTCATCGACCTCGAGGTCTACACGTTGGTCCGCGTGCTTCTTGATGACCTCGTGGAGGTTCGCGGTCGCGGGCGTGTCGCGTATCTCATCGCGCAGCGAGAGCGGCAGCGCGACCGGATGCCCGCGCTTGCCGCGATAGCGCGGCGAGACGATCGCCGGCTTCTCGCGGTACTTCTCGATGACCGCGCGCACGGTCTCCGCGCGCACGAAGGGCATGTCGCCGGGAAGCACGAGCAGCGCGTCGCCGCTCGCGGTGGCCACGCCGATCTGGATCGACGAGAACATCCCGCGCGACGGATCGGGGTTCTCCACCGGACGCACGCGCGCGTCGTTCATCGCGTTCACATCGCGCTCCAGCTCGGCGCGGCCGTCGGTGCCGACGACCACGATCACCTCGCTCACCCCGCCATCGAGAAGGCTGCGGATGGTTCGGTCCAGGAGCGGCTCACCGTCGACCGGGGCGAGGAGCTTGCGGCCGCCGAAGCGTTCCGCGGATCCGGCCGCGGTGACGACGGCGATGGCGCGGAACGGTGTGGTCATGTTTTTCGCGCTCGGCTCCGCCAGCTTCGCCGCGTCGCTCCGCCGCGTCGCTCCGCTCTTGTGGACGCGCTCATCGCGGCAAAGCCGCTCCTCGCTCGCCTCATTTCATACGCGGAGCGAGCGCAGCGCGCGCTCGGCGAACACGCGCGCGGCGCGCTTACGCTGGCTGATCGTGCCCGAGGTGTTGTCCATCGGACGCGCTGCCTTGTGCGCGGCGTCGGCGACCGCGGCGATCGCGTCGTCGTCGAGCTTTGTCCCGACGAGCGCGCTCGCGTCGACCGCGACCGGCCGCGACGCGAGCGCGGTGATGGCCACGCGCGCCTCGGCCACCACCGGACCGTCCCAACGCACCGCCGCGGCGACGCCGGCGATGGGGAAGTCGAACGAGTTGCGGTCGCGCTGCTTCAGGTAGGTCGATCGCCAGCCGTCGCTCGGCGGCAGCCGGATCTCTGTGACGATCTCGCCCGGCTCGATCGTGAGGTACCGGATGCCGTCCTCGCGATAACAGTCCGCCAACTCGACGCTGCGCTCGCCTTTCGGGCCCGCCACCCTGACGGAGGCGCCGAGCGCGATGAGCGCCGGCACTGTGTCGGCACTCGCCACGGCGAGGCAGCGCGCGCTCGACGGCGCGACGCGACAGACCACCTCCGCGTGCGTCTTCATGCAGTAGCCCTCGGCCGTGCGCCAGAAGAGCGACTGGTCGTACCAGTTGCAACGCGTGTCGAGGCAGACGTTGCCGCCGATCGTGCCCATATTCCGCAGCTGCGGCGTGGATACGAGCGCGGCCGCCTCGCTCAGCGCGCGATATCCAGCGCGGACCTTCGGATGCGCACTAACCTCGGTGAGCGTCGCGCCCGCGCCGATGGTCAACCCGGAGCCATTGGAGATCGAATTCGGCACCACCGCAGCGAGCGAGATCAGCTGTGCTGGTTGGAACTGCCGGCGCTTCATCTTCGGATACACGTCCGTGCCGCCGGCGACGTACATCGACGAGTCGAGGTTCTCGGTGCGCAGGCCGATGGCTTCCGCGAGCGTGGCCGGCGCGACGTAGGTGAACTTCGGGAGCCTCAGCATTACGTGGCCGGCGTTTCCGCGCGCCGCTTCTCGCGCGTATCCGTGTTCGCCTTGAGCCTGCGCAACGCCCGTTTGGGATCGCTCTTACCGTCCGACAGTCCCGTCGGTCCGATCCGGTCCTTCGGCACGCCGCGGTTGTCGCGCTTGCCGAGCGCGTCGAGGATCTTCTCCGCGGTGATCGGCGTCTCGTCGAAGCGCACGCCGATCGCGT
>Ga0099828_10000372_pt1 | contig 27454 bp, 24 predicted proteins | sample CZO8metaG_2_FD_79338 | JGI IMG/M metagenome (GOLD analysis project Ga0099828, IMG submission 79338) | Vadose zone soil microbial communities from the Eel River Critical Zone Observatory, Northern California, USA - CZOApr15con2H1.8 metaG | ecosystem: Environmental > Terrestrial > Soil > Vadose... | reverse complement strand
CTGCAAGTAGGAATCCACAGCGCTGAGGTACACCCTAGCATAGTCATTTCGCAGCAGATAATTGATCCCGAAGCCCGCCGTCTCTGTGGTGTACTTGCGTACCGCATCATCTGAGCGGTATTCCTCGAGAAACTTCTCGTAGATTTGTTCAGTCTTTTCCATTGTCTTCTCTCCCTTGCTGGGAATTCCTTCGGATCTGCCTATTAACCCATCTGCTTGTAGAACACCTTTTCCGCCGGCGTCAGTAGCTGATCCGGAAAGGAGGAGAGCACTGTCTCGGTAGTTTGTAGCTTCCATGCCTGCCCGAAAATCGAGGGCTAGATGCCCAGATTGACATAATGCTTCTATCTACGTCAGTCTAGCCGATCGGCACAAGCCATTCCGGACTCTGCTGAAGTTTCTTTGGCAACCGGATCCACTGAAACTCCGCGCTACCCGGCGGCCCAGCTGGCCCCACTGCTGCCCCCAACTCCAGCAATCAATGGGATTTCTGGCGTCCCAGTGGGTGGGGACAACGCCCCAAGTAAGCCTGGACAATTGAACTCGGAGAAACGTAAATGCTTTTAGATGAGTCAGGTCAGCGCGGATCTTCGACTGGTTCAATCTGAGCGAGAAACGCTTGGTGCATCGCGATCCGCGAATCCCCCCCAAGTTTTCCTTCGAAGTAAACAAGCATATATGCTCATGGTTATTTGGCCGACCGCGTCCCAGGAATACCGCTCCTTCGCGTAATCACTTATCTCCTGGCGCCGGCTGTTTAGGTTCATGAATAAATCACTCGCGAAGTACCGTTCGATAGCCTTCGCCAAGTCAACTGGATTTTCAGGCCTAAATACGAACCCAGTCTTGCCCTCGACGATCTCATCCTTGAGGGCACCCACATCGGCTGCGAGAATAGGGAGGCCGAAGCTGTATCCCAGAAACAGGACCCCGCTCTGGTAGATCTGCCTATAAGGCAACACGAGAACATCGGCCGCTTTAAAGTAGAGCTCGGTCTCGTCATCAGGAATGTGGTCCGCCCTGAGCAGTATTCGCCCCAATCGCACGTCTTCCCGGATCCTTTCCTGGATTGCGCTCCAGTATCTTTGGCAGTCGTTCTCCGGCCTACCGGCGATAATCAACTGGTAATCGTCGCGCCGGGCCAGCGTCTGCTGAAATGCGTTGATCAGGTATTCGAGTCCCTTGTATGGTGTGATTCTGCCGAAAAACAAAATCGCCTTTTTGTCATCCTGGATGCCCAGGCGCTGCTTTGCCTCGCTCTGGGAGAGGCACGTGTTCGGAACAGCATTGTTGATCCCGAACGGGATGACAGTGATTCGGACCCCTTGCACACCAAACTCCTCACTGAGTTCGAGCTTCATCCTTTCCGTGTGAACGAAGATATGGTCGGCCAGCCGATATTGGATTCGCAGCGTAAGCCGATTGAGGTGTGTATCTTTAGAGTCCCGGCTGCCCGCGTTCACATTGTGCACTGTAAGGACGATCCTTTTCCCCCTCAATCTATAGAAAAGCGTGAGCAGTGTTCGATCGAACAGCTCAAACTTGTTATTCCACAGGATGTGAAAGATTTTCGGCTTGGCTGTTGCCGCATAGCGAATCAGCTTGGCATAGTACATCGAAAGCCTAATCACTTTTCTTACCAAGCTGACGTCAGCGCGCTGACTGCCTTGCAGATTGAGAAAGTTCATTCCGGGTTTGCCGTGGAATTCGGGGAAATCCAGACTATCGCTACCAATCACGTCCAGGGCTGCCCCTTTTGAGATGAGCTCCATTGCCAGGCCGAATGTGTAGGGCCTGTCAATACCGCCAGTAACCAGGGCCGCAGCGATCTCAGGGGCTGTGACGGACTCCGTCAGATTAGGTAACGTTCCAGAGCTTTGGCAGTCCACATCATTCTCCCGGACTTGAAAACTCTGTTTCATGCCTCCGCCAGCCTCTCTTCCAGAAGCTCACAGATCGCGTGGCCGATCGTAATGTGCATTTCTTGAATTCGCGCCGTCGATTTGGAGGGGACGCACAGACAAAGGTCGCATGCCGCTCGCATCTGCCCCCCCGATTCACCCGTGAGGCCGATGACCACGGCTTTGCTATTTCGAGCCGCCTCGATTGCGCGCAGGATATTCCGGCTATTGCCGCTCGTGGTGATCGCTAGAAAGACATCGCCCGGCCGGGCATGGGCGGAGAGCTCGCGCGCGAACACATGTTCATACCCGTAATCGTTTCCAATCGCGGTGAGGGCCGACGTGTTGACGTGCAGCGCGAGGGCCCGAAGGGGTTGCCGTTCTCGCAAGAAGCGGCCCGTCAGTTCTGCAGCGATGTGCTGCGCATCGGCCGCCGATCCCCCGTTCCCTGCGATCAGCAACTGGCCGCCGGTAGCTAGGGAGGAGCAGATCATATCAACAGCGTTCGAGACGGCTGGGGCAAGAATGGGAAGGGCCTTGGAAACCTCCATGTGCTCGTTCCAGATAGCCATGATCCTATCTATTTGTTGGGTCGAACTTGCCACGTTCATACTCCCCCGAGTCTACTTAAATATTGCTCACGGCGTTGGTTGCATGGCTAACGATCGCTTAGCGAGTCTCTAACCTATACATTGCCTTGTCCCAACGCCTGACCAGCGAAGCCTTCAACAGCGGAAGAACCATCTGAGCGTGTTTGGCAGTTTTCCACCCAAAGATCGGTTTCATCCAGGCATATTTCCAGCGCAAGCGGGGTGGCCTCAAGTGGCCCTGAAGTTGCGAAGCCAGACCTTGCAACTCCGCAACAATGTCTGGCCGTTCCGGATAGAAATTGTCAAGCCAAGTCTGCATGTAGTTCATGCAAGCCTTTCGGACACGCTCACTTTCTTCAAGCGACCGCAGAGACTGGATGTGCAGTGTCATCGAAAGTAGCATTGCATCTTTCTTCCTGTCTGACATTCCTATGTGGCTTAGTCGGTTCGATGAAGTAACCCTGTAGAGCACCCTGGCTTCCGGTACGAAACGCGTGCCTTCGGATGCCAGCAGTACCCGGCAAAAATACTCGCCGTCATCATCAACGGCGAGCCGTGTGTCCCAAGGTCCGGCAGCTTCGGTTAGTTCTCGGCTCGTGAGCCAAGTCGCGGTTTGCATATGCAGGTTTTCGCCCATCTTCCTCAGGAGCCACTCGACAGGTGAAAGGTCCTGGCACAGCGAGGTTGGGACGAAGCGGGCGCAATTAGTCCGATAGTTGAAGAAGGCCCACGGTGAGGACAAAAGTATCCTCTTGCCTTCAACTTCCCCCACCGCCGCAAGCTGGCGCTCGATCTTGTCCGGTGCCAGAAGATCATCCGCATCCAACCATTGGATGTAATCTCCTTGGCTGAGCTGCAAGGCATGGTTGCGCGCCGCCGCCGCACCTTGGTTTTCTGTGGAGACGACTATGACCTCTTTCGAGGCAAATCGCCGCGCCACCTCGGCCGTCCGATCGCGGGAGCCGTCGTCCACGACAATGACCTCTTTGCGTTCCCATGTTTGCGCGATCGCAGATCGGATAGTATCGCCGATCCACTCCTCGGAGTTATACGCGGGGATCAGAATCGAGACCAATGGTTTCATTGTTTGTCTTCAGCCCCTATGAGAAAGAGCGTGACCATTTCTTGGCAACGGTTCAAGTCCGAGCACACCTGTGGTTGTCCAGCAAGTAGCATGACAGGCGCTGCTCGGAGCGGGTAGGTGGCAACTGTCCCAAGACTGTCCGCCAGTACAGTGGATTTTGTTTTCGCTTCCGGCCATTATGTGTCTGGGGGAAGGCTGGAAATGTGGCCCCGCTTGATAAGGATTGGTGCCAATGACTAGATTTATAAAATGGCTATTGTTCGCCTTTCTTTTGATTGTTCCCTTCAGTGCGGAAGCACAGGTTATCAATGCCAAGAGCTGCTCCAATACAGATGTGCAGAATGCTCTGAACAGCGTTGCCATTGATGGAAGTACAGTAGTTGTCCCCGCAGGGAGTTGCACTTGGACTTCAGCCGTCACCTACAATCAATCTTTTTCCACCACGATTCAAGGGCAATCGACAGTGACTTGGACATGTCCCATCCCACCTGTCGTATGTACCTTCACCGGGACGGACAGCACAGCAATCAGCCTGAATACCGGCAACGCGGCGTTAACCGTGCATACAGCGGCTGGCAAGTACTTCAGGATGACGGGCCTCACCATCACCTCACCATCTACAGGTACGGCAGCCTATGGGACCATGAACTTTAACGGCGGGTCCACGGCTTTCCGAATCGATCACTGCCACTTCAACGACCAGGTTAACGGCGACCGCTGGATGGGGATAGACCAAGTTCAAGGTGTAATCGACCACAACTTCTTCGACTCGTCGAACTCATCTAACATCTTCTTCATGCAGCCGACTAACCGCGGCGCTGGACAGTTTGGGAATGAAGTCTGGGCGCAGCCGGATAACTTCGGTACCAGCAAGTTTCTGTTCGTCGAGAATAACGTTTTTCAGAACGGTACGTTTGTTTATGACGATGCTTTTGGCGGCACGCTGGTATTCAGGTTCAACACTGTCGGTCAGACTTCCCGCGTGCAGACTCACGGCACTGGTAGCGGGCCGAGCAGGGGCGGGCGGGCGGCGGAGATATACGGAAACACCTTCTACTTTAGCGCCAATCCGAACGGTAACATCAACGGAAGCACCTTCTTCGCGCTCGTTGACCTTGAGGCCGGAACTGGGCTCGTTTGGGGCAATACCGTTGTGGGCTTCAAAACGCTCGTGCGTGAAGATGTCGTCCGCACGAACAACGCCACTTATCCTCAGAATGCCACGCCTACTGGCTTTGGATTTTGTAGCTCATCCCCGATCAACGGCGTGCCTGGGCCTAGTGCTTGGGACGGGAATCAATCGGGGCAAAATGGCTATCCTTGCCTCGACAACGTGGGACGCGGGCAAGGCGACCCGCTGACCGGCGGACTCCCAAACCTGATCAACAGCACCACGGGGACCATCGCATGGCCGCATCAGGTGCTGTCGCCGTATTACGTTTGGAACAATGTGTTTCCTTCGATCCCAAATCTTTCCACATTTTATTGGCAGAATTTTGACAGCGTTACCGTCGAGAACCGGGACTATTATCTTCAGCTACCCAACATCAACGAGAGTGCGACGTTCAACGGCACAGCGGGCATCGGGCAAGGAACGCTGGCCTCGAAGCCTTCAACCTGTACGGCCGGCCCTGGAGGGAACACTCCAGGGGTAGGGTGGTGGGCTACAGACCAAGGAAATTGGAATACGAGCGGTAGTGGTAGTCAGGGACAATTGTTTGTCTGCACTGCCACGAACACTTGGTCGCCGTACTACACGCCTTACACTTACCCGCATCCGCTTGCAATCGGTTCGGGAACTTCAGGAGCTCCCGCCCCGCCGAAGAATCTGGCGGCTTCGGTTCAGTGATCTGCGCCAACAGCTGCGGGGACTCCGGGGCGTCCTCGAAAACTGAGTGTTGTTGGATTGTCCAGGAAAAGGCGGTGAAGAATTTCTAGGGTCAGTATCTTGTGGATCTCGGTGGTGTAGTTCCGATTGCCCTTCAGGTGACCCCGTACCACGGCCTCGAGCCCTCTTCGTTCAAGATACGGTCTGGAGAGACTGCGCGGGTCGAGCAACATTTCCCGAACATATCCAGCCAGTGCATCTCGGTACCAGATCCGGAAATGAAACACCTTGTGTCTCCCGAGGAAAAGCCGTTCGAGATGCAATAGCGAAAAGGCATGGTCGATCCGCGTCACCCACTGGGGCATTCCCATGTCGTAGGCATACTCCGCCTTGAACGAGAACTCGAGCAGACCACGGGACGCCGCCCCTAAAAGGCGTCCCCGTTCTCCCGCTATGCCACGGTCCGTTGGGATTCTCAGGAGATCTCTGTTTCCATCCGCAATTAACCGGAGACAAGCCTCCTCGCTGGCCAGGGCGGACTCCGGTGCGCGAAAAACCGTTCGGACCAAGTCGTTGTCGAGGTAGGGAGATCGCATGGATAGCTGTGACTCCTCGAGCGCCATCACTCCGTAATGGTTCCACGGCATCTGCTTGAACACTGCAAACGATACGGGGTTCCCGCGAAGGAGCTCTCCATACGTCTCCCTCGTTTCGTTGACGCAGGAGAGAAACTCGGGATTGAATAGCCCTGGCGGGGGATCCACGGGCTTGAATGTGCGCACCCGGCGCAGGACCTCCCCTCCATAGTTCCCCGTCATTCTGACCGGGGCAATCTTACGCGCCCTCTCGTTCACATAAAGGTCGGGCGCACGCCCAACGTCCACGCATCCGTCGGTCAGGTACACTGCCCGTTCGGCATAGTGCGCGAATCGCGCAAGAAATTCGTGGCCGGTAGTCAACGTCTGATAGGACTGCTTGCAAGCCTTTGCCAGGCGCCACGCCACGCGCACATCGTGGTTTTCGCGGAACATGCTGCCGAACGTGTAACAAGGGAGGGACCCAGGATCCGACTTCTGCCACGCCAAGATCATTCGAGTGTCCAGCCCCCCTGTCAGCGACATGCCAATCCGCTCTGGCCCTGCGAAGTATCGCGGGAGGTTCCGCGAGAATGCGTCTCGGAGTTCCCGGTAGCAAGGCTCTGGCTCTAGCCGGTTCTGGTTCTCCCAATCTCGAGGATCGAAGTATCTCGCCTTTTGCAGAGGGGCGCCGTTCCGGAATACCCACTTTGACCCGCCCGGCAGTTGGTGAATTCCTCCAAACAGAGAGCGGCCCTCCAGCGTGCAGCCGCAGGCGACGAACTCTCCCAGCCCTCGGGGATCAATCCTCCTGAGTTCGGGACGAACGGTAAGAATTGCCTTTGCTTCGGCGGCAAAATAGAACGCGTCCTTTGATTCGTGATAGTAGAGCCGGTGCATTCCAAAGCGATCGTTGAATAGGGCTGCTGTCCCGCGGCTCTGGTCCGTCAGCAGCCCGTGGAACCTCCCATTCAATCCCGCCGGAAAGGATGGCTCGTCTTCATACTTGTGAACGAGATAGGAAGGCCCGGCCAGGTCGAATTCATGCCCTCGCTCCTTCAGGCGTTGGGCCGTCCCCGCCTCAGGAAATTCCTCCCCGGAAAAGACAAGCACGACATTTCCCCGCTCGTTTCGTAGGGGCATTCCGTCGGAAAAGGAATCTTTTCGCACGATCCAGCCGACATACACCCCGAGCGACTTCTCCACCCACAGGCCTGTCACGTAGAAGTTCTCGTGGTGCAGGGCCGCAACCATCTGGAGAAGCTCTCGTTCCGCTTCTTCGCGCGGCATTCGTGTGATAAGCCCTACGATTCCCGGCATTACTTTCCCTCGAGGGCCTCTTTGTCGGTTTTCAATCTGCGTTCGTACCAGGAGCTTCTAATTTTCAGGAGCTGGGTGAATACCGGTTTTGGGATACGATGCACGAGCCCGCGGTGAAGCCCCAATTGTATGGCGATTTTTCCTTTGAGCGTCAGTGGAATGTAATATCGAGGGAGCAGTATCTGCTCAAAGCCGTTTCGCCGTTTGAACTCGGTGAGCGAGCTCTTCAGGTCGTTATAGGTGTAGTTGCAGTACAACAGATAAGAGATTCCCTCTTGCTCACAAATCTCAACAGCCTTTGCAATCAGGGCATTCGAGGGCCTTTTGTCAGAATGCTTCATCTTGCTGAGCAGCTGTATGATGTTCGCCGTCCTGTCCGTGAAAGTCATCCGGATGAAGCCGATCAATTCATCTTCAAGGTACGCGCCCAAGAACACATTTCGCTCAGCATAAGTCGAATATTCTCGTTTTACGTCCTCGAAGCTCTTCTGGAAGTGCCAAAAGGGCCTCCCCTGCCTGACCGGGCTCTCGTCATGAATGCTCATGATGCCTCTTACGAACGTGTCGTCGAATACCGCGACCCTGACGGTCACACCACTCTTAGCTGCCTTCCTTACGGCCCTTTGCACACTGGATTCGGCACGTAGCTTGAACCACTGGGAATAAGTCGTTATGGGGATTACAGCTAAATTGTCCCACTCCATATAGTATTTGTACTTTGGAGCGGAATCTGGCAGCTTCTGAGCAAACGTGAAGATGTCGGCCTTTAGCCCGCTTTTCTTGAGTCTGGAAACAAGCGAGTCAGGATCGGGGACAATTTCACCCTCTACCAGTTCTTCGTCGTAAATCGCCGCTATCTTGAGCCATCCGTCCCTGCTGATGACTGTCCTATCGTCAATTCGCGCCGAGGGCACGTAGGTGTTCTTCCCTTTCACGCGGATCTCGGTGTGACCGATGTCCATGGTTCCTCGCTGAAATAAAGGTGTAGTCAAGGCTCTGATTTAGATGCTTACTCGAACGGTCGAGTGATTATTACCGCGGACTCTCCGTTTCTAACTGAAGCTTTAGGAATCGATCTGTGGAGCCCGCGTCGTAGAAAGACGCGGCACCGCGGACGCGATCCTCGGCTCCCTCCGGCAACTGTTCATCCAAGTTAGGTTGCGGTCGCGGGAATCGCGGTCGCTATCTCCGAAGGTTGGGTCGGCGACTTCTTGGCGTGACTGCGACAGTCCCTTGCCGATGCCGTTTACCCGGCTCGCAGCTACACCGGACACGAGTAGGAAAAACCAGATCGGGTCAAGCATTCTGAAACCGGCCTCGGTGATATTGTAAATCGCCGCCGTGAGAACAAAGGCTACCAGCAGGCTGCCTAATGCTGAATCGCGGCGAAAGGCGGCGACAGCACTCCAATAACCCTGCGTAAGAATTAGAGTGATCAGGCCCACTCCAAGCAAGCCCAAATTTAGGTAAACCTCAAGATAGCCATCATGTGCCTCGTTGACACCAGGCCATTTACGCCACAAATTTTCCAAGCGCGGCCCAAACCAGAAGGTTTCGAAGCCGGCGCCAACTATAGGGTTGGGCGCCATCGGAATCAAGACCTCCCAGACTTCCGTTCGTCCAGTAAAGTCTTCATTCCTTCCCATTGCCTTTGCAGCTGCACCTTTGCCGCCGAGGAGCACGGTCAGGCCGCCACCGAGCAATATGGCAAGAACGAGCACATGCACGGCGGCAGGACGGCGACTGATCAGTGGCAGAGCGGTGGCGAACAGGAACACCGCTCCAAGGGTGAAAGACGCTCCGGACGTGGCCGAGTGGGCCGTAAACAATAGCGATATGCTAAAATAGAGCAAAATACACTGAGCCAGCAAGTGACGGGCACGATTGGGCTGCTTACTATCGCGGATGAGCCTAAGCACCTGCCAAAACGTTCCCAGCGCGAGGACGAAAGTCATAACACCGAGCATATTCTTGTTGGTCGTCACTCCGGTATTCATCTGCAATCCCCATGCATCATATGCGTGGCCCAGATTCGGGTAATACTTGAGCAGAAGGACAGAAGCGGGCAAAAGGACAAAGCCCACGCGCGAGAGGAAGCGCCTAAGGGCCGCAGTCGGCTGAGCGTCCGTAACAAGAATCATGACCATTACCAACTCCCCCAGAGCCCTGACCCATCGTTTGAAGCCCTGTCCCGGAAAATCGGACCAGAGAACGCTAACGAGACAAAAAGAAAAGTAAAGCATTATCGGCCAGCTGCGTCTAAGCAGAAGAATCACATCTCTGTGGCGGTGGGCGATAACAATGATGCCAAGGACCACTAAAATTCCGGAAACAAGCTCATCGAGCGAGCTGTCGGTCAGCGGGTTCATCCCGAGCCAAGCGGAGATAGGCCTCGATCCGTTGATCCACATCCAGATGACCGGGAGCCAGAGGGCTTTCGATGTGCGTGCGGAGTCATCACGATCGAGAAAAAAAAGGCCGCCGATTCCAACGATGAAAACGAAGAGTGCAAACGATGAACCCATTTTGTCGGTCCGCTACATTAGCCAGGCACCAGTTCACCCAACCTGTCATCAAGGCATCTAAGAATAGTCGGTGAATTTAGCTGGTGGAGTTCCGTTACTTTGTACGATGATCCTACACTACGGCTTCAGCACCTCTGTGTTCGAGGTAAGATCGTGAGTGCGTTCACGGCTCATGCAACATCTCTCACGAATAATCGAATAGCTGGTCCTTATACCAGACCCGAAAATGGTACAACCTGTGTCTACCGAGGTAGATGCGCCTGAGAGGCAAAGGCGAGAGAAAATGATCCCTACGTTCGACCCACTGCACCATGCCAAAGTCACAGGCATACTCCCCTCAAGACGTGAACTTCCGAAAAATCCGCGTTCATTGTTTACGTTTACCGGGAGAACGTGACCGAGCCGGGCCTCACGTGCACTGGCGAGACGTTGGCGTGGAAATTCCGATGCAGCCATCGGATTCGACTGATATCCCACAGCATCCTGATCGAGTCGCTAACAAGATTAACCTTCGAACCAGGCTGCTCCATCCAATTAACTGGGATCTCGGCCATCGAGAGCAAGAGCTGGCGCGCGATGAACAGGATTTCGACATCAAAAGCGAAGCCCACGGTCTTCTGCCGGGAAAAGATCGCGGCAGCCGCCTCGCGGCGGAACATCTTGAAGCCGCACTGGGTGTCGGCAATACCCTCGAAGGCCAATAGATTGACGAAGAAGGAGAAGGCGCGACCGATGAAGCGTCGATGAAGCGAGGCCTTGACCTCGACTTCCTCTGAGCGCTGTACAATCCTTGAGCCAATCGCTACGTCGTTACCCGCCTCCATGGCCACAAGCAGCTTCGGAATCTCTTTCAGTGGAGTCGCTCCATCGGCATCCATGAAAAGGACGAAGCGGCCCTTCGCATTTAGCATCCCCATGCGGACGGCGGCGCCCTTGCCCATGTGTGGACAAGCGAAGACACGGATTCGGGGGTCAGTTTCCTCAAAGAGGCGCCCTAGTGCTAAGGTCTCATCCCGGCTGCCGTCGTCTACAATGATCAGCTCAAAATCGAGGCTCATCATCGTGCACCAGTGGACGGTCGCCAGAACGGTCTGAGGCAGGCGTTCCTGCTCGTTATAGGCGGGAATGACGATCGACAACTGGATCTCGTCGCGAGTCGCTGGCTTCAGTTTAACCGATGCGCCGAGCCGGGCCAGCTTTAGGCGGGCTTCCTCTATGAACACGGCGTTGGAGCCTCGTGCAGCATGTATCTTGCGCCATTAAACCTTCTCTGTGCCGTCACAAGCGTAATGCATGCAAGGATAGACAGAAATGGGATGAGTGGCTCGCCGTATCTCGCCTGGGCCAAAATCGGTATCGAGACGGCCACAATGTAGATGATCAACAGAGCCATGGGAGCAATGTCTTTGACTCGGTCATTTCTCAGGCAGAGTACGAAACCCATGATGGCTAGAGCAAGAAAAGGAAATTGTACAATCGCGTTCATGGCCACTGACTTCCATGTTTTGCCACCACACCAGAACTTAAGTAAGTTGAGACCTATCGTCCTAATAAACAGCATTGGAGAGCTTTCATATTCATGCACGACTTTCTTAAACAGATATTGAGAAAAGCTAACCTCGTCGGAAGTGGAATAAAAATACTGATAGTAGCCATCCTTGAAGTGGTATCCGAGCTCGTGAGCTAGCTTACTCCTCTCCCAAGCAGCCTGCCTATCAACCAGCACGTTCCCAATTGCTTGGTGTCTGGAAAGATAGAGACCGGTATGAGCTGATACACCCAAGACGCTCGCCGTCGGTACGAACTTTGCCGTAAGCGAGTAATTTCGGATGATCCATGGAGAGAGAACTGTGAACATGGCGATTGCCATTACAGTGAAATTTCGGAAAACAGCAACCATTTGATTCTCCCGCCGTTCAAACAGGAGAAGATAGCCGAGTAGAACGAACGGGAAGAGTATGGGTGTGCCCCTTACTAAAACCGTTAGACCCAGCACCCCTCCACTCGCTAGGTAATCCCACCATCGGTTACTTTTGACTGCCCTATATACTGTCAAAATATAGACCGTGAGCATGAACGTGAAAAGTATCTCGACACCTCCTCGGCTTTCTGCGATCAAGGTTTCAGGGTGAAAAAGAAATAGTAAAGGTGACCCAAGAACCAGCAGGAGGCTGCTTGACAGTTTGCGCGCGATACGCGTCATTAGGTAAGCCACAGCGAAGGCCAACATCATATTTGTCAACTTTACTGCTGCAAAATTCTTCCCGAACGCCATAAAGATTCCAGCCAATAGAATCGGATATCCGGGTTCGCGCAATAGCGTCTTGGCTGTATCTGGGTAGAAGCGGTATCCATTGCCCTCTGCGAGATTTACTGCAAGCTGGTCGTATCCATCAGCGTATTGATTTCCACTGTAAAACCGGCCAATACTACTACTCGCTTCGGGAATTAAAACAAGCAGAATAATCGAGTTAACAACAACGATGAAAAGAAACCAACCGATCACTAAAGATTGCGGTCGGCAAATCATGACACTCCTCGGCTCGGTAGTGGTAGCGGTAGGGAGGCCGGTTGCCCAGCGCCCCCGCACAGATCCGGACGAAGGCTCCGGAATCGTCCCGTGGTGCTCATCGGGCCGACCGCCACGATACTGCCTGCCCGATCCGCAGCTCGCTGCGGCACGGCGACAGCTGCTAGAAGGAACGTAACCCACATCAAGTGCAACTTAAAAGCCGACTCAGTTATATTATAGAAAAGGGTAACTATCCACAGGGCTAGATTCAGCGAGGCAAGGTCGAAACAAGACGCGAGCGGCTTGCAGATCTTCCGGTAGCACGTGATTAGCAATCCACCAAGCAGGAACACCCCGATCAGGCCCAGGTTGAGATAAACCTCCAGGTAGCCGTTGTGGGCCTCATTGATCCCAGCTACGATCTGCCAAACATACACGAGCCTAGAGCCGAGCCAAAAGCTCTCGTACCCCGTGCCAATCAGCGGATTGGTCTTTACGCTCAGAACGGTCTTCCAGATAGCGGTTCTGTCGGTGAGCGTTGGGTTCCGGCCCACCTGGCTCGCCAGTTGGCCGTTCAGGTCGAATCCGAACGCCAGAATCAGATACAGCAAGAAACATGATGGAATCAGCGCCTTCACGAAGCTTGGATGCCTCTGCAACAGTTTGCTGTGAGTTGCCAGAATCACCAGGCAGCCGATCACCAGGCACACGCTCGACGTCGCGCTGTTCGAAAGGTCCTGCAGCCACGCCGTCATTCCCATGAACGCGAAGTTCACAATCAGAATCCGCTTTGTCCGCTTATCCTTCCGCTCCTTCCACCGCGTCACCGTGTCCCAGAAAAAGAAGAGCCCGCTCACCAGGCACAGCGCGCCCAGCATGTTCTTGCTCGTCGTCGCTCCCACGAAAAAGCCTGTGCCTGTCCATTGGTCATATTGCTTGGAGAGCTGAGGGTAATATTTGTTGAGCAGAATCGAAAGCGGGATCAGCAGATAGGCCAGCCGACGCAGTACCGTTCGGACAGCCTCCAGTGGCCGCGGATCGGACAAAACCACCAGGATCGCAAAATAGCTGCCGAGGTCTCGAAACCAGCGTTTGAAAGCGATGAACGGGAAGTCGGACCATAGGACGCTCACGAGGCCAAAGCCCACAAACACCACCAGCGCAAAGTCGTGTCTGAAGAATTTGTCCCACTGAAACGACCGCGATATCAGGATCGCAAGCGCCAGCACAATCAAAACCAGATCGATAGTTCGATCGAGTGGATTCCCTTCCTCCATCGCCTGGGCAGCCGACCCTGCCCGGAAACCTAGCCAGAGCGAGGGAAGCCGCGATCCCAGAATGAAAATCCAGATCACAGGCACCCACAAAGCCCCAGACGTGCCCGGCACCTTCGCAGCATCAAAAGCGAATAAGGCCAGAAGCAGGACCAACCAGATCAGCAGTGCTAATGTCGGAGGCATGTTATGTCTAAGGATACGCCTACGTTTGTGTAAGAACTCGGACTTCAGTCACAGCACGGCTTCTTGCCCTGAGAAGTCGCCTGTGGCGGGTTCGAAGGGTTTACCCTGCCCGCCGTGGTACCTGCCTGTCGCGGGGGTTCGAAGGGCCCGGCCATAACGAGAGCTTTGCGGTGCGGGGCTTTAGCTTGTCGTGAGGCTGCAGCCCGGAGGGCCCCGCCATAATGTTCGCCTTCTAACTGGGGCTTTAGTTTACCCTGAGAAGCCGCCAACGGTGAGTTCAAAGGGCCCCGTCGATAAACGGTTTGTGGGTCGCCCCTCCGGGGGCGACATTCCTCAGCCGCAAGAGGGCGGAGCTTCAACCCCAGAAGTACATTGTGTTCGCTTTTTCTGCGTTTTTCCAAATTTCTAATCGACAAAAAATAGGGGCTTTCGCCTCCAAGGCGAATACGATTTAGCTCCGCGCCGCCACCGGTTCCTGGTGCGCCCGAAGCCATTCCTCAAACACGACTAGGCTGAAAAGGATCTTGTGATTGTCGTGCCGGCCTGAGGCGTGCTGCTCGAAGAGTTCACGCACGGCACTCGGGCGAAGGTACTGATAGAGCTTCGAACCGCTGTCGAGCAGAGCATCAGCCATCCGATTGTCGATCTCGTCGCGGAACCAGCCATCCACCACTTTGACTGCAAACCCGCGTTTCGGCCGTTTCAAAATCGAATCGGGCAGATAAGTCCGGCAGACCTGATTGTGTATCCATTTCTGGAACCGATTCCTCACCTTAAAATTCGCTGGCAGCCTTTCGGTATATTCGACGATCTCTTTGTCAACGTAGGGCACACGAAGTTCGAGACCGTGGGCCATAGAGAGTTTGTCCGCGTACATGAGAAGTTCGTCTGGGAGAGTTGATCGCAACTCCACAAACTGGAGGCCACCCAACTCGTCGGTTCCGTCCATGAGATCAGCAAGGTCCGCCCAACTCTCCAGGACGGCGTCCCCCGCGTCAGGTTCTAACGACCCATCCTGGAATAAGTTGTCGACTTGGTCTCCCGGGAGGATCGAGAGAACGTGCTGATATCTGCGCATCCGGTCCGGAATCGCCAAAGAATAAACCCCTCTCTTGAGAGCCTCATTTCTCGGCAGGGCGGCCACGGCCGAGGAGATCGGGGTGCGCACCCAACTCGGCAAGCGAGCCCACAGTGCTCGATAGCGGATTCCCAGATGGCGACGATAACCACCAAAAAGTTCATCCGGCCCCTGGCCGACCAGGGCTACTTTGACGTCCTGTCGGGCTCGCTCACAGACGAAATACATCGGAACAATCGAGGAAGACGCGACCGGCTCTTCCAAAGATGCGACAATCTTGGGGAGGGTCTCCCCAAACATCGATCTCGTAATCGTGACGCTCGTGTGCTTCGATGCCAGCATACGAGCGGTCTCTGCGGCATCCGCCAATTCGTCAGCGGCAAAGGTCGAGCCGTAGCCTACGGTGTACGTCTGCCAAGAACTTCCATTGAGATTCATCAAGGCAAGCAGTAGCCCGGAATCGAGGCCACCGCTCAAAAGCAAGCCAACTGGCACGTCGCTGATGAGCTGCCGCCGCACCGCTTGTTTGTAGAGGGTCAACAACTCTTCCGTAGCTTCATCGGGTGACTTTGCCGGCGCAAAGGGAGCAGGTTTGAATCTGTACCATCGGCTTAACTCATGAGAGCCGTTCTGAACTACTAGCTTTGTGCCCGGGGCAAGTTTGCGGACATCCTTAAGTATCGTGTAAGGCGAGGCCGTGTAACGATAGCGCAGGAAGAGATTCAGCGAGGTAGGATCGATCTCAGGTCTCTCCGGCATTGTTGCACGAATTGCTCGCATCTCCGAGCCGAAATACAAACAATCTCCAGCTATTCTGTAGTAGAGCAGCTTGATTCCGAATGCATCACGGGCTAGCACTAGCCGCCTTTGTCGCACATCCCAGATTGCCAGACCGAACATGCCATTGAGGCGGTTGAGCACCTCATCGCCCCATTGCTTATAGCCATGGACGATGACCTCTGTGTCCGACTTCGTGCGGAACACGTGACCGTACGCTTCCAGTTCACGCTTGAGCTCAAGAAAATTGTAGATTTCACCGTTGAAAATCACCCATACGCATTCTTCCTGATCTGACATGGGCTGATGACCACCGGCAAGATCGATGATCGAGAGCCTGCGAAAACCGAATCCGAGTGGCCCAGCGACGTAGAACCCCTCATCATCCGGGCCTCGATGAATGATGCTCCGAGTCATCGCTTCGATGTCCCGATGCTGAACAGGGGCTTGCCTTCCGAAGTTATATTGTCCGCAAATGCCGCACATGAGATATCGCTACTCTGTAGCTTTCGACTCCGGGGGTTGAACCGTCTCGCTGGCTACCTTGTCCTGGGACTTGCTTAGGTTTCGGGACAGGAAAAAGCAAAGACTTCGAAACATCTGCGACTGCGCCCAGCGATGCATCGGAACATCGTCCCAGCCAACCAGAAGCTTACGGGCCCGAAACGACCCATCGGGCTTCTGCCATTGCGCAAGCAGATCCGTGACGACACCCAAAAAGATCCTGTCTAACTCTGGAAAGCGGCCGTACAAAAGTACGGCCAGGTTGAGACATTCCGCGTAATCATATAGCTCTCGTCGATATACGGTGAGCCTCGGCCGCTTGGAGAATGGCGCCGGTAGACCATTGGGGTCGAACAAGCTCTTCACGTAATAGCTGACGCCCCGCTCAGTGGCGTTTTTGCATCGAGAGCACCCTGTAAGCTCTTCAATTTTTGTGAGGGCCTTCAAAACAAAACATGAATGAAAGTGATCCACAAAATCGCGTTCGCCATCCGTCGAATAAAACCACGAGCCATCTGCATTTTGGGAGTCGATGACGAAGTTCAGATTTCTTTCAGCGACCTTCCGGTACTTTTTCTCTGAGAAATCCACTGCCGCTCTCGTCAAAAGAAATGCGCGGTAGGCGCTTGCGTTTATGACGCCACCCAAATCATCAGGCAGAGGCGTATAGGAACAGGTAGAAGCGTTTGGCGAGGTTTCGAAATCCTTATAGTCGTGAAGTGCATGCTCGGCGATCGAATGCATTATCTCACGCCACCGGGGATCTCCGTCGATCTGATAAACCTGCTGGAAAGCCTCGTAAACATACGGCACAGTCGTTATGAGGGGAGTCCCATCTTTGATGGTGCCGCATCGCGTTTCCCAATTAAATGGGTACCCCCAACCGTAATGATTATAGCCCGAGCACCGGGTTTTCTTGAGAACCTCAAGAAAGTGGACTGCCCGTTCATAATACTGCTCTTGTCGGAGAGCTTGGGAGAGAAGAGCGAAGCCCATAGCATAATGGGCATCTGAAATGGGGAATCGCTGCGGCTTCCAGAATAATTTTCGAGCGGAAGGGACGAACGCCTCGCAAAATATCATAGGAGACACCGCCATTATCCCCAGAAGCGGCTTCCGATAATAGAGAGCCTTCGCCTTTCGCCCGAAGTCACTGGCGAAAAAGCTCTGATGATCGTTTGAAGTCTCTCCGTAATGATCGAGCCATCCGACAAACCGGTCGATTGCGATGATGATTTTTTCGACGAAGACTTCGTTCATAAGACTCAAATGGTGAGAAGATTAGCCCGGCATGATATTGAGATTATCGACACGCCTGAATTTCACCAAGGATTTGAGGATGGTCTTTAGTTTGAGCATCTGCTCTTGGCGGTGGAAGGTCATTAGTTCCCGGGAAACTGGGCGCGGCATGCGGCGCGCAAAAGCCCAACAATACCCAAGTCCCAAGGCCAAGCCTGCGAAGATATAGGGCCACTTGGTGATCCGATAGGTTACACGGAAGAGTTCCCAGATGGGGTGGCCGCCGAGGTAGTAGTCTTTCTCTCCGTATGAGAACATTGCGGCAAGGGTACCGCGTTCTGCAGTCCCCAAATGCCGATGGTGGAAGAATGACTTGTCTCGAAATGATTTCGTCTTCCAGCCCATCATTCGGGCGGTTGTAACCGCCATCCAGTCGATTCCCCCCGCCCGGTATGGGATGTAGCCGCCGATTTCCTCGAAGCATTTCCTACGAAACAACTGGCATTGCCCAGAAACGTGCGTCGGCCCTTCAAAGCTGTCCGTTTCCGAACTGTAGCCTTCTTCCCTGAAAATGGTTCCTGCCACGCCCAGAGTGGGATCCTCCGCAAACCTCTCGACTAGAAACGCGAAGAAGTCCTTGTCAAAGGAAATGTCGGCATCGAGGTTGCCAATGATTTCATATTGGAGGCCTTTGGCTTTTTGATAGCCGGCGTTAAAGGAGTGCACCTTGGCGGCAAAGCTGCGATCTCGACGTTGCGGCAACTGGACCATTTCAATCCAAAGATGCTGCCCAAGGTAGCGGCTAATGATTTCGGGAGTCTTATCCGTTGATCCGTCGTCCACGATCACCCATTTCACCGGTGAAATCGTTTGATTAATCATCGACTCGATGGTCTCCTGGATGAATGCTTCCTCATTGTGGGCAGGAGTAATCAGAACGTAGGGTGGATATGAACGGCTCTGATCCATATTATCGGCCTATCTTTTTCTCTTCATAGTTAAAGTTTCTTGGCTTTGCCAAAGCCAGCACTGAACGCATAGACCTTGGCGCCGGAACTTCGCTCCCTGTGTGGAGACAGTCTCAGAAACCCCCTCCATTCGTATTTCGCGAGGTGCAGGGAAACAATGCTGGCGGAAGACATCATCGACCCATCATTCAAAACCATACACTTGGACGGCAAGGCGATCTGACCGATTGCCGTTTCTAGAACTTTCTCAATTAGCTCATATTTACTACGTGCTGGCATGAGCAAAACAGATGGGAGGGGCTCTGAGGACCGGTTTTTTTGCATCGCTACGACATCGGGCTAATCTGGTTGGCAGCCGGTGACGCCGTGGATGGTACCAAACCGATTATCCAAAGGCACGTCGGAAAATGGTCTTATCACATCAATTAGTCACTGTCTTAGTTAGTTTCTCGGGTGGGTGCTTGCGCGTACACTTCAGACCGCTCAGTGATTAGTGACTTGTCGTACAGTTCTTCTGGTTCATAGACGACGACATGGCTGCCTCGATTCGAGAACCCGAACGGAACGCATAGAAGGTTCTTGAGTCGCATTCGCAGCGCTTTCCGCCGCTCAGGTGGAACGAAAAACAGCATGAAACCGCCGCCGCCCGCTCCGAGGAGCTTGCCCCCAAGGGCGCCGGCGCTGCGCCCTGCCTCATAAATCTCATCAAGGTTGGTGTTCGTGATGTTTCGCGTCAGCGTTCTCTTCACCTGCCAGCTTTCGTGCAGCAAATGGCCAAACTCAACTAACGAACGATTCGGATTCGTAATGATTGCCTCCGCTTCGTTCACCATCTGAAACATCACTTCGAGTTCATGCTTCCGGTGCGGAGTCATTCTTATCTGCTCTTCGGCGATCTCCGAAGCAGTTCGGGAAAATCCAGTAAAGTACAACGCACAATGTAGCTGGAGTGCTGCCAATCTGTCTGGCAATGTGAGGACCTGCTTGACCTCAAAGCTACCGTCCACATTGAAGTTGATCCGATTGAAGCCTCCGTATGCGGCGCTAATCTGGTCTTGCGACCCAACGGCTTCTCTAACCACTTCCTGCTCTACATGGATCGCATCGGCAGCAAGTGCATGTTTACTGCGCATCTGGTCCTTCAGCGCATACAGACTCAGCAAAAGCCCTACGGTGAAAGCGGAACTCGTACCCAAACCGGTCCGAGCAGGCAGGTCTGCGACGTGATGAATTTCGACTCCCTCATCGACGCCCAAATACTGCAAGCACCCTCTGGCGGAGGGGTGCCCGATCGCGCGATTATCATTGACGTTTTCTATTCGCGAATATGAGAGGCGACTATGGTATTCAAAGAAAGGCGGCAACCGTCGACAAGTGATGTAGCAGCACTTATCGATCGTGGTGGAAAGTACTGCACCCCCGAATTCACGGTACCAAATAGGGTAATCGGTGCCGCCGCCAAAGAAGGAGATGCGGAGCGGAGTGCGCGTTATTATCATGGGCTGAGTTGCCTTCTCTTCAGGTAAATTAAGGTGACCCCTCGAAAAAAGCCGGTGCGGTCAGGGCCGAGTAGAAATCGAACGCGAATGACGGCTTGTGGGCTGGTGCCCGCGCAACAAAGTGGGCTAACGAAGCTTGTTCGCTCTGTGGAAGGCCGTAACGGCTAGCGCGGTGCATGATTTTCGGACCGTCAAGGCTTCGCGGTTTAGTTTTGTGCGGTAGTTGTGCATCGGATTCATGTGACCAATGGGTCCGCCGTGAACGAGCCGACGGCGGCTCCCTCCCAATGCAGTATCTGGCCAACGGCATCAAGTAGCGATGGCGCAACAAGATCGGCGGAATTCCGTGTGGGACCACGGCGCCCCGGTTCGTCCACAATCTCTTTTGTCGCCAGCAGTCGAACCGTTTTGCATCCAGCGTTCTTGCCAGCTTCTACATCGATGTCGGAATCGCCAATCATCCACGATGCTGGCAGGTCAATGCCGCGCGAGCTTGCTGCGGCTAGCAGCATGCCGGGCGCCGGCTTACGACAATTACAAGATTCCTCCATTTCGTGCGAACAATAATAAATTGCATCGATGGTAGCTCCAGCGCGTGCGAAGAGAGCGGACATCCGCTGATGCATCTCCTCCAGCTCAGCTACCGTCATAAGCCCTTTCGCTATACAGCGTTGGTTAGTAACCACGATCACGAAAAAGCCGGCTCGGTTTAACAGAGTAATGCCTTCGACCACCCCCGGAAGAACACAAAAGTCTTCCCAGCGGGTCACGTACCGACCCTCTGGAGCTATTCTATTGATGACGCCGTCGCGATCTAAAAACACGGCTCTGGTCAAGGTGCAACACCTCTTCTACCAATGTAAAGCCGGAATCATGATTCGGGCAGAGCTGCCAGATAGAGACGCCCGCACAGTTCTTGAGCACGCGCGTAATCTTCGGGGGTCCCGATATCAATGAACATTCCCTGCTGCTCGAGCGCATACACTCCACGTCCGAGTAAGCGTGGAAACAAATCCTTTTCGAGGCTAGCCCGTCCGTCTGGAATATGCTCGAGTATGGCGCGCTTGAACAAGTATACGCCGCCGTTAATGATGCCGGGAACCGGGGTCCCCATCTTTTCACGAAAGCCGACAACTCGATTATGGGAGTCTAGCTGGACCGTTCCGTATCGCGTCGTGTCCGGAACTCTGCGCACTGCTATGCTGATCAATCCGTTATGTTCCCGATGAAAGCGCATGAACTCGCTGAAATCGAGTTCGAGAAATGAGTCGCCATTCATGACTAGGAAGTCCGAAGCTGGCGCGAGATAACATTCCGCGAATTTCACGGCACCCGCCGTTCCGAGAGGGCGCGATTCCTTCGAGTACATAATCGCAAGGTCCCATTTGTGACCATCGCCGAATTCTTCTTCGATCTGGTCGGCGAGATGTCCGGTACACATCACCACGCGGCGTATACCTTGCGATCGCAGTTGCCTGACCAGCAACTGAAGAAAAGGCGCACCTCCAACGGGAGCCAGCGGTTTGGGGGTAGCTGGCAGTACCGATTGCAATCGCGTGCCTATCCCGCCTACGAGGAGAACGGCAGTGATGTCTTCTTGAGCAGCATCCAATCGTGGCGGAATCTTTGCTTTGGAATTCACTGTGAGTACGCGATTCAACTCAAATTCATGGAAAGCATCGTCCGCGGCTTTCAAGAAATCACATGACTCCGTTCCAATATTCCAACATGGAGCTCAGCGTCTGCTCGAGCGAATTAAGCGGTCTCCAACCTGTGTCCTTACGGATCTTGTGCGTGCTCCCAAAGATAATTCTCTCGTCAGAGGGACGCATCAAACGCGGGACGGGCCGGATCTCGGCTTTCAAGCCGGACAATCGGATCGCGGTGCGTAAGACTTCGTGGATCTGATATGTCCGGGTCGCGCACAAATTGTAAGCTTCGCCTCGTTTCCCTTTCTTTGCTAAGAGATAAAAGCCCCGCACCGCATCATTCACGTCGAGGAACGCCCGGTGTGGCTTCAGGTTTCCAACTTCTATCACCGGCGCTTGCAAACCCTTCTTGATGCGAATCAAGTGCCGCACGAAATCCGAAGGCGCATCGTTCGTCTTGCCCGGGCCCGTGGTGTTGAACAGCCGTACGTTAACTGCCGGAATATCGTAATCCAGGAAATATTCGCGCGCTAGCAAGTCTAGGCAGACTTTGCTGATGCCGTAGGGATGCAACGGCCGAAGCGGCTGCCCTTCAGTCACCGGAATGGCCGAGGCTGGCACGTATCCGTATTCGGCACTCGAGCAGGCCGATACTACGACGGGAGGCCGCTTCAAATGACGCACTGCCTCGAACAGATACAGTGAGCCCATGATATTAGACTTGAAGGTCCCGACTGGATCCGCCCATGACACAGTGGGTAGGCTCTGAGCTCCGAGGTGAAATATGTGCGTCGGCTGATACTCAGCTAGGATCTGCGTAACGCGCTGACCATTCCGTAGATCACATTGCGTGAAACGCAGGTTCGGCAACCTCGGACCGGAAGTAGCGTCGCCCTGGAGATATGATCCGATTACATTCCAACCCCTGGCATGCAGGAACTTAACCATATGAGACCCGATAAATCCCTCTGCGCCTGTTACCAGTGCCACTTTTCCCATTTGAGTTATCAACTCGTTTATGTCGCTGCTTTATGGTAACAAGACTAAAATCCGAAGTTCGAACCGCCGGTGCCCCCTCGGAGCGTCATAGTGCCGCGTTCCCGTCTCATATTTCCAATTTGCCAGCAAGTCTTCGTTTATCGATGTGAATAAATGCTTTGTCTCAGAACAGTATCAGCGCTGCGTCCGAAACCCGCAATGCCTTCGCGGATTCCTAGAAACTGTATGTAGGCTCTGGCAGATGCATGCCCAATCGCGTCTCTATTGTCGATATTCTCGACTTCCGAGTCCGGAATTTGGCTCCTCTCCCCGAAAAGAGCCTCGGAGACTTTCCCCTCACAAGCGGATATTGCAGATATCCCCTATCCGCCATTGAGGATTTCACTTACACGACCGAGCAGTGTCTGCCTCTCGCGCTCCCAGATATGCTCTAAATAGACCTTCTGCCCTCTTCGCACGATCTCCAGAACTTCGCCGGGCTGGGAGAATGCGTACTTGATTTGTTCCGCCAGATCGCCGGGGTTCCCGGGCTCGAAGAATAGAAGAGATCCTTTGCTGAAGTAGTCTTTTATGCCTGGCGTGGACGGCGCAATTACAGGCTTCCCCAAAGCCAGATATTCGAAAATGCGAGTCGGTGTATTGATTTCCGTAAATGCATTTCGATGATTAGGTATGACGCCCAGATCGCAGTTTTCAATCTCCGTTACAAGATCCTCCAGCCGCCTTGATCCGAGATAACGAACTGATTCATGCAGGTTTTTGCTCCGGGCCGCCTCCATCGTGCGCTCAAGAAATGCCGTGTTTGCGCCGAAAATGCGTAGTTCCGCGGTTGGGACAGCCTCTCGTACTCGCGAGAGTGCGTCGATAGCGACGTCCAATCCATTCCGCTCAACTAGCGATCCGTGGTACATGATCACGAAAGATTTATCGCCAGTTTTTCCTGTAGAAACCTCTGACCGAGTCGCGCGGAATGGGAAAATCTGGCCGTCCGGAGAATTCATGACCACCGCAATCTTCTCCGGCGGGCAGCTGCGGGCGGAGAAGATTCGTTTGAACGCAACATTGGCCGTGATGACCAAATCCGCAAGCGCGATGCTCCACTTCTCCAGACGCTTCAGTAATTGAACGCTTTTGCTGCTTTGGGAGATTCGAAAGATCGTCATCATGAGCTCGGGCATCGGATCGTGTAGATCAAGGACCACTTTTGCTCCCAGCGCCTTTGGTACCAATGAACTCAGCACAAGTATATCGGGCATATTGTGCACATAGACCAAGTCATAGCGGCGGCGCAATGTACGCAATGCAAAGATCACGGACGATGCCAGGATAAATGCAGAATACTTGTACACGTATGCGAACTTCCCGCGCCGTTCATGTTTAATTGGAAGACGTAGAACGTTGACGCCGATCAGGATCTCACGCTTAGGAGCACCTTCATTTCCGAGGCATATGAGGTCTACGCTAGCGCCCTCTCCTACAAGCGCTTCCACAGCGCGGCGTGGTCTAGGATCGTACGGGTAAGGCGAAAACGTAACCATCGCCACACGCTTACCTGCAAACCGCCTGCTGTTCCCGATCACCGGAGGCGGAGCAGGTGTAGCTGGATCAATCGGTAGGGCCATGAGAAAACCAGACATGTCACGCTCCGGGTTTAATCAGCAACGCGAGCTGTGTTCTCGAATAACTCCGCGGTTGCGGCAGGGCCTCGATCCGTTGACCAAGTCGCTTTTTTCGTCTGGCCGCTCAACTTCTTCCGGGACTCACGCCCGACTTTCGCAAGATTGGAAGTCCGGATTGGCCTGGGAAATGAGCAATCAGCAATCTTGTGCGGGATTTCGATGTTAGGCATGACACCATGGCCAGCGATGACGTCCGGGAAGCATATTGTCGCTTAGCAAAATGGGATCTCCTCACAGAAAAGACAATTCCTTTGTGAGCTTGACCCACTTGTTCGCAGTACCTCCAAGCCTCCTGCGCCCAAGCAATCATCAGTCCGACGACAACGACGCTTTTTCGTTCGCTCAGTGCCTTGGCCTCCTTCGAATGACGTTCCACTTCGTAAGGCCGATCCGCTTGTCCGCCTTGGATTTCCTAGCGCAGTGTGTTGTACCGCCCACAAGAGACCTGGCAACCAGGATTGCAGCCGATGTCCATCACCACCTTGAAAATAGTGTCTGTCGTCGGGAGAACGCCACTGTGTTCTCCGTCATGATCTGCCTGACGGATTAGGCTGACACCGTTGCGGGACGTTCGGCCGCGGTGCTCTGTGCGCTTCGAATTACAGTGTGCACGACCCGCGCCTGTTCTGGTTCTGAGAGGCCCGGAAACATGGGAAGAGAGAGGATTCGTTCCGCAGCCTTCTCGCACACCGGGAAATCGCCAGGTCGATACGCAAGGTCGGTGTACGCTTTCTGCAGATGCAACGGAATCGGATAATGAATCCCGGTGCCGATATTCTCCTTAGCGAGCGCGGTCTCCACCGCTTCCCGGTTCTCCACTTGTATCACGTAGAGATGATAGACGGCCTTCGACCAGGAAGGTTCATACGGCGTGGTGATATTCGTCTCCGCAGCGGCAAACAATTCATTGTACTTGCCGGCGTGCTCGCGCCGGCTTTGGTTCCAGCTTGGCAGGTACTTCAGCTTGACGCTCAAAATCCCCGCCTGAATGGAGTCCAGGCGCCCGTTATACCCCTCTATATCGTGGTAGTACTTTTTTGCCTGTCCGTGATCGCGAATCATGCGAATCTTCTTCGCCAATTCCTCGTCGTCGGTTGTGACAATTCCCGCTTCGCCGCACGCGCCCAAATTCTTTCCGGGATAGAAGCTAAAGGCGGCCGCCTTGCCAATTGAACCTGCCTTCTTCCAACGATGGTCCCGTTTGGAAAAATACTCGGCGCCGTGGGCCTGGCAGGCATCCTCGATGACGATCAGATTGTAGCGATCGGCTAGCTCCTGGATCGCATCCATGTCGGCAGACTGTCCATATAGGTGCACCGGGACCACTGCCGTCACCGGCCGGCCTGTGCTCCGGCTGACCATCTTGCCTGCATGGTCTCGTGAACACTGGTGCTCAAGAAAGTTGCGCAGCTTCTCTAGATCCATGTTGTAAGTGCGCGCATCGATATCCACGAACTCGGGGTGTGCGCCCGCCTGTGAAATCGCTTCCGTCGTGGCGATGAAGGTATTCGGCACGGTAACGACCGATTCGCCTTTGCGGACGCCCGCTGCCATCATGGCAAAGCGAAGCGCATCCGTCCCGCTGTTCACCCCGATGGCAAACCCCGTCTCACAGAATGTGGCGAACGATCGCTCGAATTCTTCAACCATTGGCCCGCCGATGAAGCCTGCTGTTCTCAGTGCTTTCTGAAACACTGGAACCAGTTCCTTCTCGAGTTCTTCGTGAACGCTGACCAAATCCAGAAATGCAATCTTCCCGTTGCTCGTCATAGTGCGGTCCGTGCCTCCGTGGCGATATAACGCAACAGCTTTGCAGGATTTCCGGCTACAATCGCGTTCGCGGGCACATCCTTTGTCACGACGCTGCCCGCGCCGACGATGGCGTTCTCTCCGATGACCACCTTGGAGAGAACCGTACTCCCCGAGCCGATGGAGGCGCCTTTTTTCACGAGGGTCTGCTCGACCTTCCAATCCTGTTCGCCCTGCAATTGGCCGTCGGGTGTAGTTGCCCGCGGGTAGGAATCGTTAATGAAAGTCACGCTGTGGCCGATGAACACATTCTCCTCGATAATCACGCCTTCACAAATAAAGCTATGGCTGGAGACTTTGCAGTTCTTTCCGACCGTTGCGTTCTTTTGAATTTCAACAAATGCTCCTATTTTCACGTTGTCGCCGATTTCGCAGCCGTAAAGATTAATGAACTTGGAAAGTTTGACCCCGATTCCTAATTTCACATCTGGACCAATCACACAGAACTCATTCACAGGCGCACCAATTCTCCTCTCTTTTGAATGGAACGATCCGCTGCTTCCAGCATGCGAACGACTCGGAGCCCGGCGTGGCCGTCGTTGATGGGTATCTTGTTGTTCCGGACGCAATCTGCAAAGTAGGTAAGTTCCACACGCAGCGCTTCCGCTTGCTCGATCTGTGGCGCCCACATATCGCCGGTCCGATAGCTTACGAGCAGGTCGCGGATTCCTTCTCCCGAGCTGATCTGCACGCCCTTGTCGTACACACGGATTTTTTCATCAGCGACAAGATCGTTCCAGACGAGCATTTTTTTCTGGCCCCCGATCAAGGTGGTCCGAATTTTGACCGGCGAAAGCCAATTCACGTTGATGTGGGCGATCACATTCTGCGGGAAGTAGATCGTCATGAACGCGACATCTTCCACGCCATTCAAGTGCCTTTCACCGGTTGCAACGATTGCCTCCGGTTCTTTCTTGATTAGATGATCCATAATCGAGAGATCATGGGGCGCCAGGTCCCAAATCACGCTGACGTCGTGCTGAAAGAGCCCTAGATTGACCCGCAGTGAGTCGTAGTAATAGAGATCACCCAGGGCGCCACTTTCGACCAGTTCGCGGATCTTGCGGACCGCGCCAGTAAACAAGAAGGTGTGATCCACCATGATGGTGAGTCTCTTCCGAGCCGCCAGTTCAATGAGTTCTTCGGCTTGGGCCGAGTTGGAAGTAAAAGGCTTCTCCACAAAAACATGCTTGCCATTTTCGAGTGCCGCTTTACTCAGCTCGTAGTGAGTCCAAACGGGCGTGATCACGGCAACCGCGTCAATCTCCGGCGATCGCAAAACCTCCCAAGGGTCGGAAGTCGTCGAAATGCCCGGGTGGTTCTTCTGCACGCGGGCCACTGCTGCAGGACTAGTGTCGCAAACCATCAGAACGCGCACGTTTTCCACAGCGTGCAGATTCCTGACGATGTTAGGTCCCCAATAGCCGTAACCGATTACGCCGATTCGGATCATGTTTG
>Ga0099828_10000368_pt1 | contig 27544 bp, 31 predicted proteins | sample CZO8metaG_2_FD_79338 | JGI IMG/M metagenome (GOLD analysis project Ga0099828, IMG submission 79338) | Vadose zone soil microbial communities from the Eel River Critical Zone Observatory, Northern California, USA - CZOApr15con2H1.8 metaG | ecosystem: Environmental > Terrestrial > Soil > Vadose... | reverse complement strand
GAGCGCCGTCCGCAGCGCCGCCCCGCCGACGGAGTCGAGCACACCCTCGATGGAGTGCATCCCGTCCGACATCAGGCTCACGCGCAGCCGGCGGCGCGAGTAGTCCTCTTCGGCCTCCTTGAAGAAGCCGTCGGGGTCGGCGATGTGGCGGGCGTAGCGGCAGAGGAAGCGCAGGCTGGCGACCGAGTGAGTCTTGGCCAGGCCCAGCATCTCGTCCTCGTCGAAGAGCTCTCGCTTGTCACCGAGCTGGTCGCGCAGCTGGCACAGCAACGACGCCGACTGGTAGCCGATGTCCCCGGTCTTGAGTGCTCCCGCCACCTGCGGCAGGGACTCCAGCTCGGCACCGACGCGGAGCCGATCCGCGGCCGAGGTCGCCGACATGTTGCACGAGCGGCTGAGCCACGAAACGGCACTGGCGGCCCCCTCGACGAGGTGGCTGCCGCGTTCCTGGGCGGTTCGCGCTAACGTCGCGAACTCACACTCGATGGCGTCGAGCTTCCGAACTCGCCGCAATTCGTCGTTGAGCGAATCGTCGTCGTGTTCGTCCTTGTCCCGATTCTGGAACCCGCGGACCGCAGCTTCGAGGCCCTCTAGCGCTTCCTCTGGATGAGGCTTTCCCCCTTCCCCCAGCATGTTCAATATGATACAAACATCTGTTCGCCAAGTCAATAGCGTTAACGGGTCTCACTGCAAAAATTGCACGATGCGGATCAGAAGACTGGGGCCAGGCGATGAAGGGAAACTTGCGGAAGCCGCGCTTGTTTGAATGGCGATTTGACAACTAGCAACCCCATTCCTCGCCGACGCGCTCGGCTCCTGCCGCCGCCGCCGCCGCCGCCGCCGCCACCACCACTTCCTCTTCCCAGTCCCGTCCCCTGACACCCGGCCTTAGCCGCCGAGGATCGTTCGGATCACCACCGGGTAGACGAGCTCGGTGTTCTGCTCGGGGTTGGCCGGGTCGATCAAGTCGTGCGGTAGGTGATCGGCCGCGGGGAACTCGAACGTTGCCACGTCGGCGCCACGCTGCCGCCATGACTCCACCAGCTGGTAGGTGAAGCGGTTGTCCAGCCCAGGCTCGGCAGCGTTGGTGATCACCGCGAGCGACGCTGCCTTGGGCCGAGCAGCGCGGGCATCTTTGAGTACCGCCGATGCAGTTTGAAACAGCGCTGCGTACGCGTGCGTCGCCCAACGCGGGTAGGCGTGCGCCGGCGAAAGCCGCTCCTTCTTCTTCGCATCCCACCACACGTAGAAGTTGGGGAGCAGGTATGCGACACGGGCGAGCACTGGATGGAGAGGGCCAGGGATGCCTTTGAGGCCGAACATCGGGGCGATGAGCACCGCGAGCTCGATGCCGTCGTGCGTCTGGGCCAGGTGAGCGGACAGGACTCCGCCCAGGGAGAGTCCGGCCACAGTGACGCGCTCGCCGAGGCCCGCGGCCGCATCCACAGAACGGCTGGCAACCGCCACCAGGTGCTCCGCGCGGAGCTCGGCGACCGATGTGTTCAGCCGGTCCGCGTAGCCGTGGCGCGGATAGCGTGGGATCAGCACGTTCCAACCCATGTCGAAGAACCGCTTGCCCAGTTCATCGAACTGTTGAGGGCAGTTGGTGAAGCCATGGAGGAGCACCAGGGCGTGCTCGCTTCGGCGGCCATGCGAATAGAGCCGTGTGCGGCACAGTGGATTCACGTTGGGCCCGTCGAGCTGCTGCAAACGGACAGCGATGCTCGTCCCCTCGGCATAGCGGTCTAGCGGACCGGGCCCGTCGCCGCTCACGCGCCGCATCCTAACCCCCACCCCCGCCACCATCGCCCGAAGGGGAGGGCCGACGCTGCTCTGGCCTAAACCTGCAACGATTGCGGCCGTGGATTTCGAGCTGACGGCCGAGCAGCAAGCGGTGCGGGATCTGTGTCGCGACTTCGCTCGTGAAGTCGTCGCTCCGGCCGCTGAGGAGCTCGACCGCGAGCACAAGTTCGGTTACGACATCGTCCGCCAGATGGGCGAGCTTGGCCTGTTCGGCCTGCCCTTCAACGAGGAGTACGGCGGCGCGGGTGGCGACTTCCTCTCTCTGTGCCTGGCGATCGAGGAGATTTCACGGGCCGACACGGGCGTCGGCATCACCCTCGAAGCTGCCGTCTGCCTGGGCACAGCTCCGATCTATGACTTTGGGACCAAGGAACAGAAGGAGCGCCGGCTCCCCGACCTCATCGCCGGCCGAGCGCTTTGGGCCTTCGGCCTGACCGAACCCGAAGCGGGTTCCGACGCGGGCGCTACCAAGACTCGAGCTGAGCTTAGAGACGGCAACTGGGTGATCAACGGTGCCAAGCAGTTCATAACCAACAGCGGCACCGACATCTCGGTCGGCGTCACGATCACCGCGGTCACCGGCAAGGGCGACGGCGAGGGTCCCGAGATCAGCGCCATCATCGTCCCCAAGGGGACGCCCGGCTACCACGTCCTGGCGTCCTATCGCAAGCTGGGCTGGCACTCGTCCGACACCCATCCCCTCAGCTTCGAAAGCTGCACGGTGCCCGCGGAGAACCTGCTCGGCGAGAGAGGAGGTGGCTACCGCCAATTCCTCCACACGTTGATGGGCGGCCGCATCGCCATTGCAGCGCTTTCCGTCGGCCTCGCACAGGCCTGCCTCGACGCGTCGCTCGCATACGCCAAGGAGCGGCGAGCATTCGGGGTGCCCATCTCCAAGCATCAGGCCGTGCAGTTCAAGCTTGCCGACATGGCAATGGAAACCGAGCTCGCCCGCACCATGGTCTACAGGGCGGCCACCGCTTACGTCCACGGCGGCACCGAGACCAGCGACGCCGTGAGGATGCTGGCCGCCATGTGCAAGCTCTACGCCTCCGAGACCTCCAAGCGTGCGGCCGACCAGGCGGTGCAAATCCACGGTGGGTACGGCTTCATGGAGGACTATCCAGTCGCGCGCTACTGGCGGGACGCGAAGGTCAACGAGATCGGAGAGGGCACCTCAGAAGTGCAGAGGATGCTGATCGCGCGGCTGTTGGGCTGCTGAGCAGGTTCCTTCCACCCGGACCTCGGCACCCAGCTCTTTGGTCAAATCCAAGTGGAGCTCCAGGCCGGATTTACTCCGGCCGTCACCCAGCCTTCCATTACCAGCCACCTCCAGGCGTGGCGGCTAAAAGGATGGGGTTCCGCGGGGAAGGACTTACGTCCTTACCCGCGCTTTTATCGATACACGCCGTTGTGCCCCAGGCTGTGGAGGCCCACGTTGGGAAAGTAAGTCAGGCCATGATCCTCTGCACCGACTCGGATTTTGGCGATCAGTGCGCCGGTGCCCGTGTTCATGACGTAAACGGTGGCGTGGTAGCGGCCCGACGCCCAAAGCTGCGTGCCGTCAGGGCTGAGCTGGAGCATGTCGGGGCTGCCTCCGCCGGGGATGAACCACTTGGCGACCACCTTTCGCGTCGCGAAGTCGATGACCGAGAACGATCCCTCCAACCGGTTGGAGACGTAGAGCGACTTCGTGTCGCGAGAGACCTGCAGGCCGTGCGCACCGCGGCCCGTGGGGATGAACTGGATCTCCTTCATGGCCACAGGGTCAACCACCGAAACACCTGAACGGCCCTGGTTGGTCACATAGAAAACGCTGCCGTCTGGTGACACCTTGATGTCGATAGGGAGGCCACCGACCCATACGTAACCGGCCAGCTGCATGTTTATCAAGTCGACCTTCGCGACCACGCCCGAGTACTCGGTCGAGATCATCAGATAGCTGCCGTCGGCGCTGAAGTCCAGGTGGTCGGCTCCCGGCCATGGAATCGCCACATCCTTTAGGAGCGCCCACGTGTGTGGATCACGAAACTGGATCTTCATCTGCCGCTCCACGACGTCGATCGCCTTGGTGCCGTCGGGCGTGAAGTAGAGGTTGTACGGAAAGGGAATCGAGATCGTGCCGGTTGGCCTACCCGTGTGGATGTCAAGCACGGTCAGGTTGCTCGAGCCCTCGTTATCGACGTACAGCACGCTCATGTCCCAGGCGGGGGCAATGTGGTGCGGGATGTATCCGACCGAAAAGTGGTCGATCACACTGAGCGTCAGCGGGTCGATCACGTCCACCGTGCCGGCCATGCTATTGGGGACGTAGACGCGCGGTGGGAGCTCGCACAGCGGGCACGGCACGACGCCGGACAAAGTGTTCGCGTACACGTTGAGCGCCGGCGTGGGCAGACTGGTCGCCTGCACGTCCGGCGCCGGCAGGAGTCGCGCGGCCGGCAGCTCGGGCTGGACGGAGGCCGAGGGTGCGACTGCGGGTGAGGTCCAAACGACGGCGAAGACGATCGCCGCCGGGCTGAAGACGGCCAGCGCAAAGATCACCGCGACGACGATTCGCAGCGCTCGCGACCGAATGATGGACTGGAGCCCGTTACTCGTCAGGGAGGTCTTCCAGCTTGGGAGAGAGCTCGCACACCCAGCGTCCGTCGTCCAGGCGGCGGATGAAGCGCCCGTAGCCCTGGTTGCGGGCGACGTTCAGGAACTGCTCTTGTGTGATGAGGGTCCGCAACCGGGCGAGATCGGCGTAGGTGCTGTCGCGCATGATGCCACCCACGACCCCGGCCAGCTCGCGCCACTGTCCCTCGGACAATGGCTCGCCGTAGCCCGCGATCGTGACGAGAAGCGCGGCGGTGGGACCAGTGATGGTGTCAGGCAGAAGCTTCTCGGACTTGGCGCGAGTTATGATCTCGCGACCGGTGCCGATAATGTCGGCTATCCGGTCGCGACGAACCCCTATGATGTCGCGTCCACTGCCGACCGTTGTGCCTTCCAGGTACCTCGGTCCTGCTTCCATCCCCGACCGCCTATTGTATGTCCGGGTGGCATTTTGCCCTCCCCCGCTGCGAAGGGGGGTGCGCCGGGCGCTCCGTCAGGCCCGGTGCCCTGAGGGGGAAGTCCCTCCTCAAATCGACGGCAGGGGAGGGGTGTCGCGCTCGAATGGACCTGGATCTGGCACCGCACCATTTGAGCTTCCGGGCCGGCGTGCGTGAGCTCGCGCAGGCAGTGGTTCTGCCGCTCGCCGAAGAGATCGACCGCGAGCACCGATTTCCACAGGAGGCCATCAAGGCCGCGGCGGCGGCCGGATTGTTGGGTGTCTTGATCCCTCGCGAGTACGGCGGCGCCGGTCTGGACGCGCTTGCATTCGCGCTGTGCATCGAGGAGCTGGCCCAGGCCTGCGCGTCGACCTCGGTGATCATCGACGTACACACGAGCGTCGGCAGTGAACCGATCCTTCTCTTCGGTACCGAAGAGCAGAAGCGGCGATGGCTGCCGCGGTTGGCCTCAGGCGAGATCCTCGGTGCGTTTGCACTCACGGAACCGGCGTCCGGCTCCGACGCGGCCTCGCTGAAGACCTCTGCCCGCCGCCTCGGTGGCGACTACGTCCTCAACGGCACCAAAGTTTTCATCACCAACATAGGCCGCGCCGGCCTGTACATCGTGTTCGCGCGCACTGGGCCCGGCGAGGGAGCCTCGGGAGTGAGTGCGTTCATGGTGCCTTCGGATTCGGCTGGGCTGCGTGTAGGCCAGGTGTTCAGCAAGATGGGACTCAACGGCTCGCCCACCGGCGAGCTCGTGCTCGAAGACGTGGTCGTGCCGACCGCCAACCGTCTGGCAGCTGAAGGGAAAGGCTTCACCGTCGCGATGCGAGCTCTCGATTCAGGGCGGATCGGCATCTCCGGCCAGGCCCTTGGCATAGCCCAGGCGGCGGTGGAAGAGTCGCGCACGCTGCTTCGCGGGCGCGCGCGCGAGCAGGGCGACGACTTCGCTCTGGCGGATATGTGGACGCGGTTGGAGTCGGCTCGGCTGCTCGCATACCACGCAGCCTGGCTGTGCAGCGCGGGCCGGCCGTTCACCCGCCAGGCCTCCATGGCCAAGCTCCACTGCACGGACACCGCGATGCAGCTTGCGCTGGACGCTGTGCAGCTGGCGGGCGAGGAGGGGGCGGTCAGCGGCAGCCCCTTCGAGCGCCACGTCCGCGACGCCAAGGCACTGCAGATCTACGAGGGTTCCAACCAAGTCCAGCGCATCGTCATCGCGCGCGACCTGCTCGTATGAGGGGAAAAACCGGACTGCTTTCCTCACGCCCCAGGGACTGACGTCGCAGGGACCCAGTGGTATGCCGAAGCGAACCCGGCCCCCCTGGCCGCAACTGGCTTTAATCTCATTGGATGGATTTCGAGTTCTCCGAAGAACAGGTTGCCATCCGCGACACGATTCGGGAGCTCGTCCAGGACAAAGTGGCGCCGCGGGCGGCCGAAATCGATGAGAAGGCCGAGTACCCGGCGGACATCGAGCGCCTCTTCGCGGAGAACGGCATTCTCGGCATCCCTTTTCCGGAGCAGTACGGAGGAATCTCCGGCTCCAGCGTCACCATCTGCATGGGAGTCGAGGAGATCGCCAAGGCGTGCGCCACCTCCTCGCTGATCCTCGCCGTGCAGGCGCTTGGTTCCTACCCGATCCTCGTGGCGGGCAGCGAGGAGCAGAAGAAACGGCTGTGCCCGCCGCTTGCTTCCGGCGAAAAGGTCGCCGCCTACGCGCTGTCAGAGACCGGCAGCGGCTCGGATGCCGCCGCCATGAAGACCCAGGCCAAGCGTCACGGCAGCGAGTACGTCCTCAACGGCTCCAAACAGTTCATCACTGGCGGCAGCATTGCCGGCACGTTGGTCGTTTTCGCGAGGACTGACGCCGAGGCAGACCATCGCGGGATATCCGCCTTCGTCCTCGAGCGTGAAACCAGTCCGTGGCGAACACCGAAGCTCGAGCACAAGTTGGGAATCCGAGGTTCGCCCACGGCGGAGCTGGTGTTCGAGGACGTCAAGGTTCCGGTCGCCAACCGGCTTGGCAGCGAAGGCGAGGGATTCAAGATCGCGCTCGCCGTGCTCGACCGTTCACGCCCAGGAATCGGTGCCCAGGCCCTCGGCATCGCCGAGGGAGCGTTCGACTACGCGCTGAAGTACGCCAGGGAGCGCAGTCAGTTCGGCCAGCCGATCGCGAGCTTCCAGGGCATCCAGTTCATGTTCGCTAACATGGCCACCCAGATCGAGGCCGCCCGTCACCTGGTGTACAGGGCCGCGACCAAGGTCGACAGCAAGGCGGCCGACCTGACGAAGATCGCGGCCATGGCGAAGCTTTTCGCATCCGATATGGCCATGTCCGTGACCACGGACTGCGTCCAGATCCTCGGCGGGTACGGCTACATCCGGGACTACCCCGTGGAAAGGATGATGAGAGACGCCAAGATCACTCAGATCTACGAGGGGACAAACCAGATACAGCGGGTCGTGATCGCACGGGCGCTGCTGCGCTGAATGGAAAATCCTCTGGAGCCCCTGCCTCCGCCGGTTACGCCGGCGCCAACCTTCTCGCGCAATGTCGTTGCCTACTATCCGCCGCCGGCCTATCCGCCGCCCGGCTATGGGGTGGGGAAGACCAACGACAGCCGCGCCATGACCTCGGTTGCCCTCGGCATCCTCGGCATCCTCTTCGGCTTGCCCATCGGTGTGCCCGGAATGGTCTTTGGGCCGATCGCCTATTTCTTCGGTAAGGGAGCCAAGGCTCGCATCGATGCGTCGAGCGGTGCACTGGGCGGGCGAAGCCTCGCCACCAGCGGCACCGTCCTTGGTGTCGTGGCCACCGCGATCGGGGCCGTGGTGACGCTGATCTGGTTGGTGCTCGTTCTGGTCGCCATCTCCACCCCGACGTCGTAAGGGAGGCAGCCTGGACCGCATCACCGAAGCCTTCACCTGGCCGACTCATGACCCGCAGTGGGTCACAAAACTTTTGGTGATTGGGCTCCTCCTTTTGATCCCGATCGTGGGTGCCATCAATGGCATCGGCTGGATGCTGGCGTCGCTCGACAACCTGCGTCGCGGCGATGAGAGGCTGGCGCCCGCCAACCTCGATCACTTGGGCCGCGGCATCCGCCTGTTCGCGGTCCAGCTCGTCTATCAGATCGGCCTGACCGCGGTGGCGCTCGTCATCTACGTTCCTGGGCTTGTCCTCGCCGTGCATCAGGGTCAGGGTTCTGCGAACGCGGCCCTGCTTGCGTTGGCGATAGTGCTCAACCTGGTCGGGTTCAGCATCATCGCGCTGGGGAGCTTGGCGCTGACCTTCGCGCTGCCGGCGATCGTCCTGGCTACGGACATGGGTGGCGTCGGCGCGGGGCTGCAGGTTGTCAGCGTGGTTCGCCGCTGCCGGGTAAACGTCATCAGCACCCTGATCGCGGGCCTTATGCTGATCGCCGCCGGCTTCGTCGGCACGCTGGGCCTGATCTTGTGTGGCGTCGGCGTCCTGTTCACTGCGGCGTATGCGTACGCGATGCAAGCCTGGATAGTTCGAAGTTTCGAGACGGGGTCGAACGCCCTGCCGGCGGCAGCGGCGTAAGGAGGAATTTGATGTCGGACCTGCCACCACCGCCCCCGGCCATGCCACCACCGCCGCCACCGCCGCCACCGCCGGGCGGAAGTTTCATGCCACCGCCACCACCGCCGGGCGGCAGCTTCGTACCGCCACCGCCACCAGGCGCTGGTGGCTACCCGCAGGGAGCCGGCATGGCTGCAGGCGCCCGCACGGACGGTCTCGCCATCGGCGCCCTGATCACCGGCATCGCATCGTTGGTGTGCTCGTTCCTATGCTTCGGGATCGCCCTCGGGCCGGCGGCCGCGATCATGGGCTTTATCTCACGCCAGCGGATCGCCGCAGGCGGCGGCTCTGTGGTGGGAGGCGGCCTGGCCATCGCGGGCCTTGTCCTTGGCATCCTTGGCTTCCTGGCCAGCGTCGGGTGGCTCGCGTTCTGGGTCGTTCTCGGCAACTTTGGCCGGAGTTCGAGCTCGTAGAGCGCCGAGCGGACCTGTCGGCGCACCCCCTCATGCGGCTCCACTGGATGTCGAGACCGACCTTACCGCTCCGACTCAGTGGTGAGAGCGCCCGCAGCGGGTGCCGGATGTACGGCCCCCGCGAACTCGCAGCGAAGCCTCGGAGTTCGTGGGGATTTCAAGGGAGTGAAGAGATGAAGTACATGATCATGACGTTCGGGTCCGCTGAGGCCGGACTGAAAGCGATGGGCAAGGATTGGATGCTCGAGATGATCCAGTTCATGCGAACGCTCGACGAGGACCTCAGAAAGTCTGGTGAGCTCGTCAGCGCCGAAGGGCTCGCAGACGGAAGCCAGGCCAAGACCGTCCGCTTCCAGAACGGCATCCCCGTCGCAACCGATGGACCGTTTGCCGAATCGAAGGAATCGCTCGTTGGCTATTGGATCGTCGACGTCGAAAGCGAGGCGCGCGCGATCGAAATCGCGTCGCAGATCGTCGCCTTCGTCAAGGTACCCATCGAAGTGCGCCGGGTGATGGACGCACCGCCGGAGTTCTGAGCACGGACGCTCGCATCGAGGATCTGCTGCGCGAGCTGGCGCCGCAGGTCCTCGGCCCGCTCGTGCGGCGTCACGGGCAGTTCGATGCCTGCGAGGATGCCGTGCAGGAGGCACTGCTCGCCGCAACGTTGCAGTGGCCTGACCAAGGGGTGCCGAACAACCCGAAAGCGTGGCTGGTGACCGTCGCTTCCCGGCGACTGGTCGACCAGTGGCGGAGCGAGAGCGCCCGGCGTCGGCGAGAGGAAAACGCAGCTGCACTGGAATTGCTGGTCAAGGATCAACCCACCACCGACCAGGACGACACCCTCACACTCCTTTTCCTATGCTGCCATCCCGCGCTGTCCATGCCTTCGCAGCTTGCCCTCACACTGCGTGCGGTCGGCGGGTTGACCACTGCGGAGATCGCGAACGCGTTCCTGGTTCCGGAAGCCACGATGGCCCAGCGCATCAGCCGGGCCAAGGAGCGTATCAAAGGCGCGGGACTTCGATTCGACCTTCCGCCGCAGGCTGAGCGGGCAGGCCGCCTGCTGGTCGTAATGCACGTCCTCTATCTCATCTTCAACGAGGGCTACACGACGAGCTCGGGCCCTGCGCTGCATCGAACCGATCTGACCACCGAGGCCATACGGCTGACGCGATTGCTCCACCAGGCGGCACCCAACGAGGGAGAGGTAGCGGGCCTCCTCGCCCTCATGCTGCTGACCGACGCGCGTCGGGTGGCACGGACCGATCCCGACGGTTCGCTGGTCCCGCTCGCCGAGCAGCGGCGTGATCTCTGGAACCAGGCCCAGATCTGTGAGGGCGTGACACTCCTCACCCGCACCCTCGGCACGACACCGGTTGGCCCATACCAGCTGCAGGCGGCGATCGCCGCCGTGCACGATGAAGCTCCAAGCGCCAACGAAACGGACTGGCCGCAGATCCTGGCGCTGTACGAGGTGCTCGAACAACTGTCACCAGGGCCCGTGGTCACGCTCAATCGCGCGGTTGCGGTGGCCATGGTCAATGGACCGCGAGCCGGCCTCGCCCTGCTCGGAACCCTCGACACGGACGATCGCATGGCCCACACTCACCGCCTCGAAGCGGTGCGGGGTCACCTGCTCGAGCTCGCCGGGGATGTGGTCGCCGCCCGCGAGTCTTACCACCGAGCGGCGAGGATGACAGCGAGCCTGCCCGAGCAGCGCTACCTTGCGCTGCGCGCCGCGCGGCTGGGCTAGCGTGGGCGTAACGCCGGCAGCCGGTTCCCGTTGGGTGAGGCCTGAACGGTAGAATCCCAATGCGCATGCTCAGGGCCAGGCCAAGGGCCAGGCGATCTCGCTATCACGTCTCCTACCGCCTGACCAGGTCGGTGCCGGCGGTCATCGCTGCCATCCTGCTGGTGGGAGTGCTCGTTGGCGCTACGTTCTCGTACAAGCGGCTCGACGATTTCATCAACGCCACCACCGGGCATCACATCAATCCCATCGGCGAGGTCGTCCAGGTGGTGGAGCCCGCGCCGGGCACGATCGCTTACAAGCTCAAGCACGGACAGCCGGTCAGCATCCTGCTGCTGGGTATGGGTGGATACGAGAACGATGCACCCTACCTGACCGACTCCATCATGGCCGTGACCATCGATCCCAACAGCAGCCGCGTCATGCTGGCCTCGATCCCACGCGACCTCGTGGTGCATATGAACCTGCAGTCGAACAGCAACCGGGTCTGGACCAACAAGATCAACGCCGCCTACGAAGTGCCCTACGTCGACATCATCTGCTGCGTCGCGCAGCAGTACCTGGGGCAGAACGGCGGCGGTTACGCCGCCGAGCACGAGGTCAGCAAGGTGACCGGGATAACGTTCGACCGCTACATCGCCGTCGACTTCGTCGCGTTCCGGGACATGGTGAACGCCCTCGGTGGCGTGGACGTGTGCCTAACCACAAACCTCGATGACTACGAGTACCCCGACTATGGCAACGGATACATCCGGGGCGGCGTCCACTTCAGGGCTGGATGCGCGCACTACAACGGCGAGCAGGCCCTCGAGATCGCGCGCTCGCGCCACGCCACGGAGCCGGAGCAGTCGTCGGACTTCGGCCGCGCCCGGCGCCAGCAGGACATCATGGAGGCGATCAAGAAGAAGGCCACTACCGTCAACGGCTTCGCGAAGGCGCCCCAGCTGCTCGACGCCCTTCAGAAGAACATCCACACCGACATGAGCCTCTCCGATATGAAGGCCATCTACGACTGGGGCAAGAACCTTCCCAACACCTCGATCATCAGGATGGCGCTAACCGCGCCCTCGGGAGCGGCGGCGGGAAACCTGCTCGACTCATTCGACTGCGGCATGGGGCCAGCCGTTTCCCAGCTCTGCCCGGACGACGAGACGTACAACATGATCCACAAGTACTTCTCAGGAGTCTTCGTCGATCCCAAGCTGCTTGCGGAGAAGGCACCGCTCCAGTTCGCCGTCGGGTCCACCGTGGCCGGCGACATCGGCAACCGCGTCACCAACATGCTCGATCCGTTGGGATTCCAGCTGGGCGACCCGATCGCCCATCGAGCGTCCCCCAACACTGTGGTCCTTGATTACTCTGGCGGACAGTTCCCGATGACCACCAAGTGGTTGACCGACTATTTCGGCGCCACCGTGGTCCCGGCGACACCCAGCAATCCCGCCCCTGCCGCCGGCCAGCAGACCTTTGGACTCGTCGTGATCCTGGGTCGCGACTTCGCGCTCCACTGGTTGGGCCGGTAGCCGAGGTGCGTCGCGACTCCAACGCGGAGCGCTCAGACGGTGACCTCCTCCAGCGGTTCCGGGCCGGCGACGTGCGCGCTCTTGCCCGCGCCATCAGCCTCGCGGAGCGGCGTGATCCTGGGGCGCGCAAGTTGGAGGCATCGCTGCGCGACCGGGCTCGCAGGCCCTACGTGATCGGTTTCACCGGCGCTCCGGGGACTGGCAAGTCGACATTGGTGGATGCGCTGGTCGCGCTGCTTCGCAAGCAGGACATGTCGGTGGCCATCATCGCCACGGATCCGAACTCGCCGTTCACCGGTGGCGCGATCCTGGGCGATCGCATTCGCATGCAGCGGCACGCTCTCGACCCGAAAGTATTCATTCGCAGCATGGGCGCGCGCGGACACCTGGGCGGGCTGTCGCTGGCCGCCCGCGAAACGATCCGGCTGCTTGGCGCTTTCGGCTTCGACGTCGTGATCGTCGAGACCGTCGGCGTCGGTCAGTCCGAGCTCGAGGTGGCTGCGGTGGCCGATACGACGGTCGTGGTCCTGACGCCCAACCTCGGTGACGGTGTGCAGATGATCAAGGCGGGCATCCTCGAGATCGCTGATCTATTCGTCGTCAACAAGGCCGACCTCGATGGCCACCAGCGCGTCCTGATGGACCTCAGGTCGATGCTCAGTCTGGGTCGCGCTTCCCCGAGGGGGGAGGTCCAAAGCTCCTCTCGCGTAAGGGACTGGAAGCAGATGATCGTCTCCACCTCCGCCACCGAGCAGAAGGGAATCGACGTGCTGTGGGCGGCTGTCGAGGCGCACCGCCACTACCTGGAGACGAGCGGCCGCGGCCGTCATCGCGCGGAACAGCGGCTTAAGGAGGAGGCGGTCGAGGTGGTGACCGAGCTGGCGCGCGAGCGGGCTTGGGACGTCCTCGATGGGGATGCGGAGCTGACGGAGAAGTTGATCGAGCGCGGAACCCCACGTGCCGCCGCCGAAGAGATCCTCCAGCGCGTGGGCACCGAGGCGCCGGGGCATGCGAGGTCACATCTAAGGAAGCGCGGCCCCAGAGGATAATCGGCTGGTGAAGGTTCGAGCCCGCGATCCTCAGGAGGCCTGGCAGGAGGAATTCGACTCCGGCCCGAAGCGGGAGGATGGCATCGAGACCTCCACCATCTCCGGCATTCCGATCCAGCCGCTCTACACGGCGGCCGACCTACCGCAGCGCGACGAGGAGATGCCCGGGCGCTACCCGTATACGCGGGGCATCCACCCCAGCGGTTACCGCGGTCGGCTGTGGACGATGCGCCAGTTCTCCGGATTTGCCACGGCTGAAGAGACGAACAAGCGCTACAAGTACCTGCTAGCGAACGGTCAGACCGGCATTTCCGTCGCCTTCGATATGCCGACGCTGATGGGTCAGGACTCGGATGCCCCCACGAGCCGCGGCGAGATCGGTCACTGTGGAGTCGCCATCGACTCCCTGGCCGATATGGAAACGCTGTTCGAGGGCATCCCGCTGGGCGAGATCACAACCTCCATGACCATCAACTCGCCCGCGGCGATCCTGCTCTGCATGTACATGGCGGTCGCGGAGGAGCAGGGCGTGCCGTTCTCAAAAATCGGGGGCACTCTGCAGAACGACATCCTCAAAGAGTTCATCGCTCAGAAGGAGTTCATCTTCCCGCCGCATCCATCCATGCGCCTGGTGGTGGACTCGATCGAATACTGCGCCCAAGAGGTGCCCAGGTGGAACACCATCTCGATCTCCGGCTATCACATCCGTGAGGCGGGATCGACCGCGGCACAGGAGCTGGCGTTCACGCTCGCCGACGGCATGGCTTATGTCGACGCTTGCGTGGAGAGGGGCATGCGCATCGACGACTTTGCCTCTCGCCTTTCCTTCTTCTTTGACGCGCACATCGACTTCTTCGAGGAGATTGCCAAGTTTCGCGCCGCGCGCCGCATCTGGGCGCGGTGGATGCGCGAGCGGTACGGCGCCCAGGACGAGCGCTCCTGGAAGCTCAGGTTCCACGCCCAGACCGCCGGCGTCTCATTGACTGCGCAGCAGCCGGAGCTGAACATCGCCCGCACCGCGATCGAGGCTCTCGCAGCTGTGCTGGGGGGCACACAGTCCCTGCACACCAACGCGATGGATGAGGTGCTGGCTCTGCCAACCGACAGGGCGGCCCGCATCGCCCTCCGCACGCAGCAGCTTCTGGCTTACGAGACAGGGGTCGCCAACACCATCGATCCACTGGGCGGCAGCTACTTCGTCGAGGCACTGACCGACGAGATCGAGCGGCAGGCGGAGGACTATTTCCGGCGCATCGAGCAGCTGGGTGGGGTGATCCCTGCGATCGAAGCCGGCTTCTTCCAGAAGGAGATCGCCGATTCGGCTTTCCGCTACCAGCAGGAGCTGGAGGACAAGCGCCGCCTCATCGTCGGTGTCAACGAGTTCACGGTTGATGAAGAGGAACCGATCGAGATCCTCCGCATCGACCCCCGGCTCGAAAGCGAGCAGGTGGCTCGGGTGCGTTCGGTGCGGAGCAAGCGCGACCAGGCCAGGTGTTCAAACGCACTGAGCCGCCTCCGCAAGGCGGCCGCCGGCAAGGACAACCTGATGCCCTACATCCTCGAAGCGGTTCGCGCATATGCCACCGAGGGCGAGATCATGAACACGCTCATCGATGTCTTCGGCACCTACACCGAAAGGGCGGTGATCTAGTGCCCGCGAAGACCGCGGTCAAGCCGGTCCGGATCGTGATGGCCAAGGTGGGTCTGGATGGCCACGACCGCGGGGTGAAGGTCGTCGCTCGAGCCTTGCGCGACGCTGGCTACGAGGTCATCTACACCGGCTTGCGCCAGACCCCGGAAATGGTCGTCGACACCGCCGTGCAAGAGGACGCGCAGGTGATCGGGCTTTCAATCCACTCGGGCGCTCATATGACACTGTTCCCAGCCGTGGTTCAGGAGCTGAAGCGCCGCAAGGCCACTGACATCGTGGTGTTCGGCGGCGGCATCATTCCAGATGACGACATCGCCGCCCTGAAGAAGCAGGGCGTGGCGGAACTGTTCACGCCCGGCAGCCCATTGCAGGACATCGTCGCCTGGCTGCGAAAGCGCTTCCCGGAGGGCGCCCGCTAAGAGGCCCGGCCGAAAAGCGCCGACGGATCTGCGGCGCCTAGGCGGCCGATGCCCGCGTCAGGGGGCCCGGCCCGTCGTCGTCGCGCATCTTTAGATGCGCTCCTCCTAGTGCCACCCCTTCCTTGGCCTCGACTCGCCGATGCACCGCAGCTCTCGCCGGTCCTTTCGGCCGGGCCTCTCAGGCGCCTTCCGGGGTGTGCCCCTTAGGTGTGGATGACCACCGTGTTGGCGACCTTGTCATGCCAGCCCTGTTTGCGCGCGTCGAAGGCGACCCAGATCCAACCGATGTAGCAGGCGATGCTGTTGACGATCGTCATCAGCCAGCGCAGGGTGGCACGGCCCATGCCGATGGTGGCCCCCGTGTTGGCGTCAACGACACGCAGGCGGAACAAGCGCATGCCGAGCGTCGAGCCGCTTGTGCCCCAGAAGTAGATCTGGTAGCCGATCACCACCACCAACGCCAGCAGATACAGGAGGATGAATACGCCTCCGGCGGCCAGGCCGGCGGTTTGCTGGGTGTTCTGGTTGCTCGTGCTGGACACAATGCCGCCAAAAATCGAGGCGAAGATGACGAAGATGATGCCGATCGGAATGCCGAGGATGATGCCGTCGACGATCCTCGCCACCACCCGGATCCAGAATCCACCGTAGGAAGTCTGCGCCGCGTACCCCTGCTGGGCCGGGTAGGCGGCCGGGGGCGGAGGCGGTGCATAGGAGGCCGGCGGCGGGGCATAGCCTCCGCCCGGTGGCGGCATTGGAGCAGGAGGCTCGGAGCCTGGCGGGGGCGGGGGTGGGTTCTGCATGCCTTTTGATCCTCCGTGGTCGTTTGGGATGCACTCAGCCGGCGGGTCGGCCCGCGCGGTTGGGCTATCATAACGGCGCCTCTCCCTCCTGAAATGTCGAGGTCCCCGCGAACTCGCGGCGAAGCCTCGGGGTTGATGCGGAAGAAGGCCCAAACCATGCAGCTGAACGCCTCCACCCGCGAGCTTCTCGGCAAGCGTTCCCGCCGCCTCCACGGCCAGGGCAAGCTCGCCGCGGTCGTCTACGGGCACAACACCAAGTCGACGCCGCTGGTGCTCGATCGCCTCGAGTTCCAGAAGATCTTCGTCAGGTCCGGTCGCACCCACCTGGTGGACCTCGTCGTGGATGGCCATCGGGCCGAGAAGGTCCTCGTGCGTGAGATCCAGACCCACCCCCGCCGGTTGGGCCCGATCCACGTCGACCTTTACCAGGTCAGCCTGGAGGAGAAGATCACTGTCGAGGTGCCGGTGCATCTCGTCGGAGAGTCGGCGGCTGTCAAACGGGGCGATGCCGACGTCCTCCAGCCGATCCATGTGGTGCGTGTGGAATGCCTGCCCACCGACATACCGGAGGCGTTTGAGGTCGACCTCACGCCGCTGGAGGAGATCGAGTCTGAGCTCCGGGTCTCCGACCTGAGCGTGCCCCAAGGCGTGACGGTGCTCGTCGACCCCGAGGAGCTGGTAGTCAAGATCGTCCACAAGCGCGAGCTCAAGATCGAAGAGGAGGTCCTTGCAGCGGAGGCTGCCGTCCCGGCCGAGGGCGAGGTCCCGGCCGAGGGCGAGGCTCCGGCGACGGAGGCGGCAGCCGAGACCAAGGAATGATCCCGGCGGCCGGGCCTCTAGCCGGCAGCGTCTCTCTGCCCGATACCACGACGGTGCTGTTCGTGGTGGTCGGGGCTTTGGTCTTCCTGGTTTTCGCAGTCGGCGCGCGCCTCATCGCCCGAATCGCGGTGCACGCGCTCCGCCAGCGCCACCTGCGCCCCGACCAGGTTGCGGCTGGGGGTCGCGTCGTCACGTTCGTCCTGATCGGGGTGGGCGCAGTCGTAGCCATCGGCATCGGCATACGCAGCGAGAACGTCGCCATCGCCGGCATCGTGGTGGCCACCATCGTCGCCAGCTTCGGGGTCCAGGACTTGCTCAAGGACTACGTGTCCGGCTACTACGTCCTGCTCGAGCGCCATATCAAGGTGGGCGACCGCATCTCGCTGGAGAGTGGGTCCGGCACGGTCACCGACGTGAGGCTGCGAGTGACCTTGCTGCGCAGCGACGCCGGCGACCTGGTCGTGGTCCCTAACTCAGAGCTCTTCAACCGGCCGGTCACCGTGCACGCCAACCAGGCTGCTACGGCGCATGCGCCGGAGACGGAGGCTAAGCCAAAGCGCCGAGGGTGATCCGGCACAGGGCGTCGAGCTCCGAACCCTGCAGGTCGGTCTCCTCAGTAAGGAGGTCCCGGATGGTTTGCGACGCCAGCTCGACGTGGATGCCTGCGGCCACCTGGGTAGCCAGTGAGCGGAGCCGGTAGGTGTGATCTGGTTTACCGGCCTGGCCGTCCAGGACTGCGTCGACCTTGTCGAGCGGCACGAATCTGGCCCAGCGCTCAACTTCGGACGCCCCGGTCTCGGGCGCATCGGAGAGGTGCAGGCAGTTGATGCCGCCGAAGATGCCGAAACGTTCGCGCAGGGATCCTGGCCGGGCCTGGGCGATCTGTGTCTCGCCGAGCTCGTAGCGCATACGATCGAGGGAGGTGGCCGACGCCGTCACTCGCCCGACCACCAAAGGCAGCGCGGTCATGAAGTCGACCAGCCAGGGAAAGAAGGGACGGCCCTTCAAGAAGTCGTAGTGGCTCTCGATCAAGGCAGTAGGCGGTTCGAACCAGGTGAGGGCCTCGATCTTCCACTCCCGCTCGGTCCCAAGCCAGGCCCAGATGCCCGCGCGAGCCGCAAGCCGATAGGCGGCGTCGGGTTTGAGGATGACGAGCGCGTCGGCCACGAGCCCTGAAGTGTAGATGGGCGTAGCTGCAATTACCCTCCCCGCCTTGCGCAGAAGGGCTTTGGCGGGGCCAATCGCCTAAAGCTTCTTGTCGCGGGGACTCGGCTTGTAGACCTTGCGGCCCGCGAGCTTTTCCGGTAGATGCACTTGGTCGGCAACCCCGCCCTCATGATCATGCGCGTACTTGTAGCCTCGGCCGTAGCCCATCGTCTTCATCAAACCGGTGACGGCGTTGCGCAGATGCAGCGGCACGGGTTCGTTGCCCGTCTCGCCGATCAGCTCTCGCGCGGCGCCATAAGACGTGAGCGCGGAGTTGGACTTCGGTGCCAGCGCTAGGTACAGCGCCGCCTCGGTCAGCGGCAGCACCGCCTCCGGCATGCCCACGAAGTGGGCCGCCTGCTGAGCGGCGACGGCAACCTGAAGCGCCTGCGGGTCGGCCAGACCGACGTCCTCTGCGGCCAGGATCACCAGCCGCCGCGCGACGAAGAGTGGATCCTCGCCCGCCTCGAGCATGCGAGCGAGCCAGTACACCGCCGCGTCGGGGTCGCTGCCCCGGACGCTCTTGATCAGAGCCGAGACGATGTCGTAATGCTGGTCACCGGCGCGGTCATAGAGCAGGTGGCGCTCTTGCATGGCCCGCTCGACGTGGCCGAGCGCGATTTCATCAGCGCCAGCGAGCGCGGCTGCCGCGTCGAGTCCATTGAGGGCTACACGCGCATCACCGCGAGCACTCTCGAGAAGCGCGTCGAGCGCCTCGCTGTTGATGCGCGCGCCGAGCTCAGCGAGGCCGCGTTCGACCACCCGCTGCAGCTCGCCTCGCTCGAGAGCCTCCAGGCGGAACACGCGGCTGCGGGAAAGGAGGGGAGCGATCACCTCGAAGGATGGGTTCTCTGTGGTGGCTCCGATCATGGTCACGGTGCCGTTCTCGACATGCGGGAGGATGGCATCCTGCTGGGCCTTGTTGAACCGATGGATCTCGTCGATGAACAGGACCGTCCGGAGCCCGGCACGTTGGTGGACGCGTGCTTCGGCGACGACTTTCCGGAGATCGGCGACACCCGCGGTGACGGCTGACATGGCGACTAGCCGGGCCTTGGTCTCAGCGGCCAGCAGGCCCGCCAGAGTGGTCTTCCCACTCCCCGGTGGCCCCCACAGCACGATGCTCGGCAGGTGACCGGAGCGCGTCAGGTCGCGGAGCACATCGACGACTTGCCGCTGGCCGACGAGCTCGTCAAAGCTCTTGGGCCGGAGCCGGGTGGCCAAAGGAGGCCTCAAAGCGGCCCCTGCCGGAGCCTCGAACAACTCGCCCTGATCCCCCATCTACCCGCTTAGAATGCCCCGTGTGGTGGCCTGCTGGTACTGCGGATTCGATTTGCCCGACGCGGCGCAGTACTGCCAGAACTGCGGTCATAGCCAGGCGGACCACACTTCGAGCCCCCTGTTCGGCGTGGTGGACCCCATCACCGGGGTCTGGAACTCCAAATTCATCAACGCCCTCGTCGACCAGGAAGCCAATCGCGCCGTGCGCTACCACCGGCCGCTCTCGGTCCTGGTTGTGGAGCTGGACCACGCTGAGCACGTTCACAAAGAGCTCGGACGCAGCCAGCTCGATGGCCTGCTGGCCGAGATGTCCGAGACTTTGGGACGCGCGATCCGTGACACCGACACCCTGGGCTTTCTGGACGCTGAGGGCCCGCCGCACTTCGCGATCGTGCTGCCCGAGACCGACGACCGGGGGGCGACCCTCGCTGCAGACAAGATCCGGCGGTCGATCGCGTCGCACGACTTCTCCACCGGCGGCAGCTGGCAGCGCATCACCGTGAGCTGCGGAGCCGCCACCATCGACGCGGTCAGAGGCTCCAACGAAGAGGCCGGCATGATGAATCGTCGCGAGTACACGGGCAACCTCCTGCGCGAGGCGTACCGCGCGCTGGAAGGCGGGCGCTCGGCCGGCACCAACCGAACCTCGGTGGGCGCCCTAAGAAACTGACGCCCCGCCCTCTTCCGTAGCATTCAGAACGATTTGGCAAGGACTCGGGTCTATGTGATCCGCCACGCAGACGTGGAAAACCCGCACCGGCTCCTCTACGGCCACCTCGACGGCTTTCAACTGAGCGCGCTGGGTCGGGCCCAGGCTGCCGCCATCGGTGACCGTCTCCGCTCGGAAGGGCTCCGCCGAATCGTTCACAGCCCCCTGGCGCGGGCAGTCGAAACAGCGCAACTCATCAACACCCGACTCGCTGAGCCGGTGGAGCTGGAGTCCGATCCCGAATTACGCGAGGCCGACTTCAGCCGTTACTTGCAGGGATTGCCCTACTGGCAGATACCGCTGCGCCGGCCTCTTTGGTTCGTGCACAAGGCCCGCCGCGGGCTGCTGCCGGGCGACGAACCTGTGGACCGGCTGGGCGGCCGGGTGCTGGAGGTGATGCGGCGCCTGGTGCGTGAGCATCCCGGCGAGACGGCAGCGATGGTCAGCCACGCGGATCCTGTGCAGGCTGCCTGGATCCTGCTCGACGGGCGCCCGCACAACGAGCGGGAGATGTATCGCAAGAACATCGACAAGGCCGGCATGTTGCGGCTGGACCTGGATGGGGATGTGCCGGTCGCCTGGGAATACATACCCCCGCCCAAGGTCGAGAAGCCGGCGAGCGCCGCCGCGTGACCGATCGGCGATTCCCCGCCGGCTTCATCTGGGGGACCGCCAGCGCCGCACACCAGGTCGAGGGCGATAACCGCAACTGTGACTGGTGGGAGTTCGAGCAGCAGCCTGGCCGGATTGCCAACCAGGACTCTTCGGAAGTGGCCTGCGATCACTTCCACCGATACCGAGAGGACTTCCGGCTGCTGCGCGACCTGAACCAGAACGCTCATCGCCTGTCAATCGAGTGGTCGCGCATCGAGCCCGCGCAAGGTGAGTTCGATTCGCGGTCGATCCGCCACTACCGCGACGTGCTTGGAGAGCTACGCGAGCAGGGCATCCAACCCATGGTCACCCTCCACCACTTCACAAGTCCGATCTGGTTTGCCCGCAGGGGTGGTTGGGCGGCCAGGGGTGCGGCCCACGCTTTCATGCCGTTCGTGCACCGAGTGGTCGACGAGCTCGGAGACCTGATCGGCCTGTGGTGCACCATCAACGAACCGAACATCTACGGCGTCAACGGCTGGGTCATCGGCGAATTTCCTCCCGGGCGTCACGGTGACATCGCCGGCATGTACCGCGTGGTTGGCAACCTGCGCCGCGCCCATGCCTTGGCCTACGCGGCGATAAAGCGCCGGTGGCCCGACGCGCTGGTCGGGCTGTCGCATCACAAGTTCGTCTTCCTGCCGGCCTCACAGAAGCGGCGAGATCGCTGGGCCGCCCGGACTGCGCAGTTGTTTGTGGACCGATGGCCGATCGCTCCGGGACAATTCCGCAGGGTCGTGGAAGCGACCGCCGATTTTGTCGGGATCGCGCATTACTGGGGCCAGATGTGCGCCTTCGACCCGAGCCGGCCCACGGACCAGTTCATCCGGCGCTTCAACGTCCCCGGCGTGCCCGTGTCCGATATGGGCTGGAGCACCGATCCCTTGTGGATGCGAATGGTGCTCAATGAGCTGCGGGGATTGGGCAAGCCCGTGTACATCACCGAGAATGGTCTGGCCACCGCTGATGACGGTTGGCGCCAGCGGTATCTGAAGGAGATCCTGGCCAATGTCCGGCTCGCGATCGAGGATGGGGTCGATGTTCGAGGCTACTTCCATTGGACGAATATGGACAACTTCGAGTGGGCGCGAGGATACGCCGTCAAGTTCGGCTTGATCGATGTCGACCGCAAGACGCTGGAGCGGACGGTCAAGCCAAGCGGGCGGCTGTACGCGCGCATCGCCCAGGCCAACGCACTCCCCGACTAGACTGCTGGCGGCCCTTCGATGAACTTACGCGAAAGTAGCGCTGGCCCTCCCCCTTCTGGGGAGGGGTAGGGGTGGGGGTTTGAGATCGGGTCTGATCGCAGCCGGCGCCATCGTCGCGGGATCGGTGCTGATGGTGTCGTTGGCCTGGGGCCTGCAGCACGCGGCTCCCAAGAGGCCGGTGCTGGGCGGCATCGCTCCGCGGCTGGCGATCCAGACCCTTGACGGACGTGAGGTCCGCGTCTGGGAGCTGCGGGGCAAGCCGGTCGTCCTCAACTTCTGGGCTTCGTGGTGCACCACATGCGTTGCGGAGGCCACAGTGCTCTCCAACGCTTCGACAACTCACCCTGACATTGCCTTCGTCGGTGCGGACATGCAGGACACGGCAGCCGGCGTCAGTGACTTCGAGCAGCGGCACCCTCACGCTTACCCGGTGGGGCCGATCGTGGCGGGAAGCTATCAGGCCTACGGAGTCATCGCACTCCCAGTGACGTTTTTCATCGCTGCCAGCGGCCTGGTGACAGCGTCGTTCGCAGGTCCGCTCGATGCCCCCACGCTCGCGCATTATCTGGGGCTGATCGGCGGATGATCGCGAGCTTGAAGTGGGGAATGGTAGGGGTGGTGGTAGCCGCATGCGTCGGCTACCTCGTCTATTCGGCGTCGGGCGGATCGAGTGAGTACTACGTGACCGTTTCCGAGCTTCGCGCGCACCGGCCAAGCGGCGATGTGCGCGTCGCGGGCGTGGTCCAGACCGACGTCCAACGCAGTGAGGGCGGACTGCACGTCCGCTTCACGGAAAATGACGGCACGGCAGTGGTGCTGGTCGACTACCGTGGCACCCTGCCCGACATATTCCGGCCCGGCATAACGGTCGTCGCGGAAGGCAGGTTGGGCGCGGATGGAGTCTTCCATGCCCGCAACGTTCTCGCCAAATGCCCGTCGCGGTTCTCGACCGCGCCTTATACACAGTGAACCAGTGATCCTCGCGTTTCTCGGCGCGGGCGCCCTGCTCGCCGGCCTGGTCATGGCCGGTTTCTCAGCGCTGCTCTCCTTCTGGGCCGGATGGAGGGAGGACGGCGTCATGGTCCAGGTCGGGCGACGCGCGTTCTACGCCTCGGCGGTGATGATCTTCCTCGCGTCGGTGGTGCTGGAGACCGCGCTGCTCACGCACGACTTCTCGCTCGCATACGTGACCGAGCACACCGACCTGTCGACGCCCACGGCGCTTGTCGCGGCGGCCTTCTACGGGGGGCAGGAGGGTTCGCTTCTCTATTGGGCACTGCTCTTGGGCGTCCTCGGCAGCGCTTCCCTGGTCGCGAGCGCGACGCTTGGGCGAAGGCTTGCCGCTTACGCAGCCGGCGTGATGGCGTCGATCCTCAGCTTCTTCCTCGTCGTCCTGGTGCTTGTGGCCAGCCCGTTCGACATCCTTGCGATCACGCCGCCCGACGGCCTCGGGCTCAATCCGGTGCTGCGCGATGGCGGCATGCTGATCCACCCGCCGGTCGTCCTGGCCGGGTTCGCCTCGTTCGCGATTCCCTTCAGCTTTGCGGCGGCGGCGCTGCTGGCGGGGAGATCGGACGCCGCCTGGATCGCGCACACGCGCCGGTTCGCGCTGATGGCGTGGGGTCTCCAGAGCGCGGGACTGGTCCTCGGCATGTGGTGGGCGTACCACGTGCTCGGATGGGGCGGCTACTGGGGTTGGGACCCGGTGGAGAACGTTGCGCTCATGCCCTGGCTCGCGACGACCGCCTACCTGCATTCGTCTCAGGTGCAGGAGCGGCGGGGTCGGCTGCAAGCGTGGAACTTTGGGCTCGTCATGGTGGCCTTCCTCCTGGTAGTGTTCGGCACCTTCATCGTGCGCAGCGGAGTCGTCCCCTCCGTGCACACCTTCGCAGTGAGCGCGATCGGGCCCTGGTTCTTCGCCTTCTTGCTGCTGTGCGCGGTGTTCTCCGCCGGCCTATTGACCCTTCGAGCCGGTGGGCTCGCCAGCGTCGGGGAGCCGGCCCCGGTCGTATCGCGCGAGGGCGCTCTCGTGCTCCAGAACCTCCTGCTCATGGGCGTCATCGCCATCGTCCTGTGGGGCACGATCCTGCCTCTGGTGTCGGGGATGTTGGGGCAGGAGCGCGTGGTCGGCGTCGACTACTACCAGCGAGCTGCCGGTCCTTTGTTCCTGGTCATCCTGACCGTGATGGCGGCGGGTCCACTGCTGCCCTGGCGTCATGCCGGCGCTCCGTTCCTGCGCGCAATGCGCTGGCCGCTCGCGGCCGCTCTGGTGGTGCTGGCTGGACTGCTGAGCGGTGGCGTGCGCTCTGTGCCTGCCCTGGTGGCCATGCCGCTCGTCACCGCGGTGGGGGCAACCTGCATCTTCGAATACGGGCGCCCACTGGCCAAGGTGTGGCGAGCCCGCCGGACGCGCGCAGGGCGCATAACTGGAGCCGGGTGGGCCCGGGCCTCGAACCTATTCGTCAAAAACAGGCGGCGCTACGGGGCATACCTTGCGCACCTCGGTCTTGTCGTCCTCGTCGCGGGCGTGGCGGCCTCGCATTTTTGGCAGCAGGAGAAGGATGTGGCGCTGCAGCCGGGACAATCGGTCTTTATCGCCGGCTACACGCTCACTTACGTTGGTGCGGAAGAGAGACAGCTCGCCGATCACAGCGAACTGGTCGCTGCGATGCGGCTGGGTGGGCGGACGCTCGAGCCGGCGCGGGCGACATACGCCGGTTTGGGCGGACAGTCGCTGACCCACGTCGCCATCACCAGCAGTCCAGTCGCTGACGTGTATGTCGTCTTGGCCGGCATCGGCACCGACGGCTCCGCTTCGTTCCGCATCTTCATCAATCCACTCGTGAGCTGGATCTGGACGGGCGGCGCGATCCTCATCCTGGGCGTCTTGGCGGGAAACCTCGGCGAAAGGCGGCCTGCGGTCCAGCTGGCAGCCGCGTCCTTGAGACGCACGGTGCCCGCCGCATGACGCTGGTGGTCGCCACGCTGCTCCTGTTCACAGCCGGCCCCTTCGTGCTGTGGCCTCTCATCAAGACGCCCGACGAATCAGAGCCGCCGTCGCCCTCACCACCAGCGGATATCCCGGGTAGGGAGCGGTGAGCACCATCATCGCCAACGGCCTCACGCAGCGCTTCGGGGCTGACCTGGCGCTGGATTCGGTCGACCTTGCGGTTGATGCGGGCGAGCACCTGGCCGTGCTCGGGGACAACGGAGCCGGCAAGACGACCCTGTTGAGGATCCTCGCTACAGCTGCCAGGCCGACCGCGGGGAGCCTCCAGATCCTTGGGCTCGACGCGCTGCGCGATCGCCGGCGCCTGCGGGCGAGGATCGGCTTCGTGGCCCATGCGCCGGGGCTCTATCCAGCGCTGTCCGCGACCGAGAACCTCGAATTCTTCTGTTCGCTGCAGGGCGTGCAGCGCACGCGCGCAGCCGAGGCGCTGGCCCTGGTTGGTCTTACCGCTGATGCGACCAGGCCTGCTGGTCTGCTCTCGCGCGGCATGCAGCAGCGGCTCGCGATCGCGCGAGCAGTGCTTCACGATCCGAAAGTGCTGGTCCTCGACGAGCCAGACGCCAGCCTGGACTCCGGTGCCGCGGACCTGCTTGCCGCAGTCATCCGCGGTCGCACTGTGGTGATCGCTACACACGACCGTCCGCTGGCCAACCGCCTGTGCCAGAGAACGCTGGTGCTGCGACATGGGCGAGTGCTGGGCGCCGGCTCCCGGCTCCGGGTCGTCCGGTGATCCGCCCGGTCACGATCGCGCTGGCGGTCGCGCGCAAGGACCTCACATCGGAGTGGCGCACGCGCGAGCTGGTGCCGGCCCTCGGTCAGTTCGTCGTCCTCGCCCTCGTGATCGCCAACTTCGGCTTCCAGATCGACTCCCACAACGCGGCCGCGATCGCGCCCGGGGTGCTCTGGCTGGCCCTCGTCTTCGCTGGCCTGGTCGCGTTCGGGCGGGCTTTCACAGCAGAGCGGGAGCAGGCGTCATTGGAGGCGATGCTGCTGACGCCGGCGCCTGCCGCAGCCATCTTCGCCGGCAAGGCGATGGCGGCGGCCATGCTGCTCGTCCTGTGCGAGGCGGTCCTGCTGCCGGCGCTGACGCTCTTCTTCGGAACGCCGCTCTCCGTGCCGCTGGTCGCGGCCGTGCTCCTGGCCACCGTGGGCATGGCGGCACTCGGATGCCTGTTCGCAGCGCTGGTGGCGCAGGTGCGGGCCCGAGAGCTGCTCCTGCCGTTGCTCACGCTGCCGCTGTGGATTCCGTTCATCGTCGCCGGCGGGCAGGCGGTGCAGGTCGCGATGGGGGCCAGTGGGGGATACAACCAGGCGCTGGGCCTGCTGATCGACTTCGACATACTGTTCGTGGTGCTGACCTCGCTCGCGGCTCGTTTCGTGCTCGATGACTAAGTGGGCCGCGGCGGCCACCGCGGCGATGCTCGCAGCGGCCGGGCTCATCTTTCTGTACGCGCCGACCGACGCCCTGCAGGGCCCGGTGCAGCGCATCTTCTACCTTCACGTCAGCTCGGCCATCGCTGCCTACGGATGCTTCGCTGTCGTGCTCCTCGGCGGCGTCGTTTATCTCTGGAAGGACAGCCTGGCCGCCGACCGTTTGGCCCGCGCCGCGGCGCTTGTGGGGGTGGTGTTCACGACTGTGACCTTGGTGATGGGGATGTTGTGGGCGAAGCCGATCTGGGGGGCGTTCTGGACCTGGGACGCACGGCTCACCTCCACGCTCGTGCTGTGGATGATCTACGCCGGCTACCTGCTCGTGCGGCGCCTCGCGGCCTCCGGCCGCCAGGCGGCGCGATTCGCAGCCGTGGTCGGCATCTTCGGCTTTATCGACGTGCCTGTCGTGCATTTCAGCGTCACGTGGTGGCGCACGCAGCACCCCGGTCCGGTGATCGTCAACAACGCGCTCCCACCGGAGATGCTGCTCACGTTTCTCGTGACCATGGCCTGCACGCTCTTCCTGGCCGCGGTGCTGATCGCCATCCGCTACCAAATCGAGACGCTGACCGACGAGACTCCAGCGCCTGCCGCAGTGTTGGATTCGGGACTGCGTCCTGAGTCAGCCCGATGATGTATTTGATCCCGGCCTATGCATTTGCGGTCCTGGTCCTGGGCGGCTACCTGGCCTGGTCGCTCCGCCGCCTCCGCGAGCTGTCAAGGGCCGCGGAAGCAGCGAAAGCCCTCCCCCCTGGGCAGGGGGGTGCGCCGGGATCTGGCTCCGCCAGGCCTGCGCCCTGAGGGGGGACGTCCCCCCTCACAAGGGAGGGGCAGGGGTGGGGGCGATGCCTCGAGAGCGCTGATCATCGGTGGCGGCCCGGCTGGTGATGCCGCCGCCGCCGGGCTTCGCGACGCTGGGTTTAGCGGCGAGGTCGTGCTCGTCGGCGCAGAGCCCGAGCTGCCGTACGAGCGGCCTCATCTGTCCAAGGGCTACCTGCTCGGAACGGTGACGCGGGAGCGCCTGCCGCTGCGACCGGGCGGCCAATACACGCAGCTGGACGTGACTCTGCGGCTGGGCGAGCGGGTCGTGGAGCTCGACAGCGCGCGCCGGACCGCACGGTTGGAGAGCGGTGAGACCGTCGGTTGGGACGTGGTGTGCATCGCGACCGG